>ERZ777011.3241-NODE-3241-length-10697-cov-3.332268_pt1 | contig 10697 bp, 10 predicted proteins | sample MGYA00374964_ERZ777011 | MGnify/ENA primary metagenome ERZ777011 (study PRJEB29310, sample SAMD00008975) | mouse gut metagenome | study: EMG produced TPA metagenomics assembly of the Metagenome analysis of fecal microbiota from mouse which was promoted...
TTTGCAGGTGCAGCCCATGCAGGCCCCGAAGCCGCATCCCATCCGCTCCTCGAATCTGAGGAGGCCGGAGGTTTTCGTCGCGTCGTACACCGCCCGGAGCATGGGCAGGGGACCGCAGGCGCAGAAGTAGTCGTACTCCTCCGGCAGGGCGGCGGTGACGAACCCCTTCCGCCCATAGCTGCCGTCCACGGTGGTTACTGCGGTCTCCACCCCCAGCGCCCGGAAGGCCTCCTCATAGAAAACCTCGCTTTTGGCGTTAAAGCCCAGCAGGACAACCGGCCGCTTCCCGGCCTCCAGCAGGGTCCTGGCCAGCCCGTACAGGGGCGGGACCCCCACGCCGCCGCCGATGAGGAGGGTCCGCTGTCCGCACTTGGACACGTCAAAGCCGTTGCCCAGGCCGCACAGCGCGTCCAGCCTCTGCCCCGGCCCCATGGCGGCCAGGGCGGCCGTGCCCCGGCCCACCACCTTGTAGATGATGGTCAGCCCCTCCCGGTCCCAGCGGCACACGGAGATGGGCCGCCGCAAAAACAGCCCCTCCAGCCGGAGGTTAATGAATTGCCCCGGCGCGGTGATGGCTCCGGTGTCCCCGAAGAGCCCCATCTCCCACACGTCCGCCGTCAGGGGGCGGTTGTACCCAATTGTATAGAGCACCTCTCTCATCACAGACCCTCCCGCCACACGATCTCCCCACCGGCCATGGTCATCCGGCACACGCCGTACAGCTCCATGCCCGCGAAGGGGGTTGCCCGGCCCATGGACTGGAAGTTCTCCGGGTCCACGGTCCAGGCCGTCTCCAGGTCAAATACCGTCAGGTCCGCCGGCGCCCCTGCGATCAAGGGAGAGCCCAGGCCGAAGCGCCGGGCCGGGCCGTCGTGGAGGAGCTCCACCAGCCGGGCCAGGGGCAGCAGCCCGGGCCGCACCAGATGGGTGTACAGGGCGGCAAAGGCGGTCTCCAGCCCCACCACGCCCATGAGGCTCTTCTCCAGGCCTCTCCCCTTCTCCTCCCGGGTGTGGGGGGCGTGATCGGTGGCGATCATGTCGATGGTCCCGTCCAGCAGGCCCTCCAGCAGCGCCGCCCGGTCCTCCTCCCCCCGGAGGGGGGGATTCATCTTGAAGCGGCCGTCCTCCTGCAAGTCTCTGTCCGAGAGGAGCAGGTAGTGGGGCCCTGTCTCGCATGTCACGTCCACCCCCCGCTCCTTGGCCCTGCGGATGAGGTCCACGCTCTCCCTGGTGGAGATGTGGCAGACGTGGTAGGCGCAGCCAATCTCCTCCGCCAGCTCCAGATCCCGGGCAATCTGTCCCCACTCGCTCTCAGAGCAGATGCCCCGGTGGCCGTGGGCCCGGGCGTAGGCCCCGTCGTGGATATAGCCGCCATGGAGCAGACTGTTGTCCTCGCAGTGGGCGGCGATGATCTTCCCCAGCCGCTTGGCCTCGGCCATAGCGGCGGCCATCATCTCCCGGCTCTGGACCCCCCGCCCGTCGTCGGAGAATCCGGCCACATAGGGGGCCATAGCCGCCATGTCCGCCAGGACCTCCCCCGCCTCCCCCCGGGTGATGGTCCCGTAGGGGCGGACGGCCACCGCAGCGTCCCGGGCAATGGCGTCCAGCTGGATTTGCAGATGTTCCAGCGTGTCCGGCGCCGGGTCCAGGTTGGGCATGCTGCACACCTGGGTATAGCCCCCCCGGGCGGCGGCCAGGGTGCCGGTGCGGATGGTCTCCTTATAAGAAAACCCCGGCTCCCGCAGATGGACGTGCACATCTGCGAAACCGGGAAATACAGCGAGACGGGATAGATCAATGGAAACAGCGCCGGGGCGGGAGGGAATCTCCCCCGCAACAGCGGCAATCTGACCGTTGGAAACGGAAATGTCGGCCGGGCGGAAGTGCCCGTCCGCAAACAGCATGGCATTTTTGAGGATAACCACATGCGCTCCTTTCCCGGCCTGTGGGGCCGGCCCTGCGGGCGTTATTCGTTTTATTATACAGGCCGGGAAAGGAATTGTCAATCACGTTTTTTCTGCCCGTGGGGCGAAAATCCCCGGGCGGGCCATGGTAGCGCGGCTCACCGCTCAATCTGATAGAGCAGGGCGTTGCAGATGGCGGCGGCCACGTTGCTGCCGCCCTTGCGGCCTCTGGCCACAATGTGGGGCGCGGCGGAGGCGAGAATGCGCTCCTTGCTCTCCACCACGTTGACGAACCCCACCGGCACGCCGATCACCAGGGCCGGGTCCAGCTCCCCCCGGTCCATCAGCTCCGCCAGGGCCAGCAGGGCGGTTGGGGCGTTGCCAATGGCGAAGATGCACCGCTTTCCCAGGGCCGCCGCCCGCTCCATGGACACCGCCGCCCGGGTGACGCCCCGGTCCCGGGCCTCCCCGGCCACGTCGGGATCGGAGATGAAGCAGTGGACCTCGCCGCCCAGCCGGGCCAGAATGGTCTTGTTGACGCCGGCTTTGGCCATCTGGGTGTCGGTGACAATATCGCACCCGGCCCGGAGGGCCTCCATGCCCCGCTCCACCGCGCCGGGGGAGAAGACCAGATTCTCCGCGTAGTCAAAATCCGCCGTAGTGTGGATGACCCGCTTGACCACCGGCGCGATCTCCGGCGGCGGCTGGCGGTCCCCCAGCAGCTCCGTGATGATCTCAAAGCTTCTTCTCTCAATATCCATGGGCTTGACGTTCTCCAGCATAACCCGCCTCCTCTGTTTCTCCGTACTGCACGCCCCGATCACCCCAGATAGCTGCTGTCAAACCCGTAGGGCAGCAGCTCCCGGAGGGTCAGATCCAGGGTCTCCCCCCTGCTGTTGACCAGGATGACCTCCAGGTCCGGGGCAAACTCCTGGAGCACCTGACGGCAAACGCCGCAGGGGGCGCAGAACTTCTCCGTGGTGGCGGCAATGGCGATGCGGGTGAACTTCAGGTGTCCCTCGCTGACCGCCTTGAACACGGCGGTGCGCTCGGCGCAGTTGGTGGGGGTGTAGCCCGCGTTTTCGATGTTGCAGCCGGTGTAGACCGTGCCGTCGTCGCACTCCAGGGCCGCGCCCACGGGGAAGTGGGAGTAGGGCACATAGGCCATTTTCAGCATGTCCACCGCCTTCTGGCACAGTTCCTGCTTCGTCATATCGCGTCTCCTTTCCGTCAATCCGTATACTCGATGTCCACGGCCCAGCCGCAGCTGGGGCAGTGGTTGTAGGTGGTGAGGGTGAAGGCCTCCCAGCCCCGGCCCAGCAGCTGCCTCCCGCATTGGGGACAGCGGTAGAGTCGGCCAACCCATATTGCGCCAGCTAATCCCGCGACGCCTCCTGCGGTCACAACACCTACCCACGCCTGTGGGCTGATCGCACACACGAGGATGGACAGGAGCATCACCGCCATGCCGCCCTGGTAGAGGAGCTTGGCAGCGGTCCGCTTTTTCCGGGATATCCGCAGCTTCATGGTCACACACCTCTAAAGTTTCTTTTTGATTCTTTTTCTTTGCAAAGAAAAAGAATGGTCACTCAGCTGTTCCAGTCCTCCCCCAGGCCCAGGTCCGGCCGGATATCCAGGTCCATGATATCCTTTGCGTCATAGAAGCGCAGATAGCGGTTCCGGGACCAGCGCAGGGTCTTGCCGTCGGGGTGGAGGCGGTCACAGATAACGGCGCAGATGTCCTTTTTGATAAAGCTGAAGCTCTCCACGCCCACGGAGCAGAACACCCGGAAGCCCTGGCCCTGCAAGTACTTGAACGCCTCGCCGGTCTGCTTCCAGTCGCCGCCGTCGGGCCGCTCGCCGTGGGGGTAGAAGAGGATGTCCGTTTCCCCCACCAGGGAGCCCACCTCGTCGAACCACTTCTGGGTATCGGCCTGGATCTTAGCCATGTTGCCGCTGCCTAGGCGGATGTGGCCCCAGGTGTGGCTGCCAAAGGTCCAGCCGGTGCGCCTGAGCTCCTCAATGATGGGCTTCACCGCCTCCCGCTCCCGCTGGCGGTTGGCCTCCAGCGCCTCGGTCCACTCCACGGCGCCGTCGGTCTGGGTGCGGTAGCCCAGAATCCCCTCGTAGCCGGTGAGGCTCAAACAGGCCTTGGCCCCGAAGGGGGAGAAGTCCGGGTGCTCCTCCACGAACTTGTCCAGAATCGGGATGGCGTCCAGATCCCGGCTGGTGACCTCCTGCCCCTGGGGATCCAGGCCCCAGGACCAGACCTTGCCGTCCTCCCCCAGAACCAGCTTATGGGCAAAGCCGTTTTCCAGCATGTAGGGGTAGTAGTTGGTGTCGTCATAGGAGAAGACCATGGGCGTCTTCCCCTCGGGGATGTAGAGGGTGTTGCGCACCATCTTTGGTGTACCGTCCTCCCCGGTGGTCTCGCTCCACACGTCGCCGATGTCCACCAGAATATAGTCCTTCTCGTAGAGGCTGTCCAGAATCTTGTTGAACTCGTTCACCGTCACCATGAAATCGTCCAGACCGTTGGCCTGGGCGTCCCCGTCAAAGGCCAGCTCCGGGTAGGCGATGACCGGGTGGAAGAAGAGGTGCTCCACAACGCCGTCATAGGCCGCGTATGTCACGCCGTCCCGCTGCCCGCCCTCGGGCATGACCGTGGGATCGAGGATCAGGTACTCCGCCGGGACAGGGGGCTCCTCCTCCGGCGCGGGCGCGGGGCTGTCCGCCGGGTCCGGTTCGGGGGCGTCCGCCGGATCCGGCGCGGAGCTGTCCGCTGTGCCCTCCGTCTGGGCGGGGGGATTCGGCGCGTCGGGGGCGGTCCGCTCCTGGCCGCCGCAGGCGGCCAGGGCCAGCAGCATACACAGGACCAGCAGCAGGGAAATGGGTTTCTTCATTGGTAAATACCTCCTGGGCAGGCGGCGGAGCGCCGCCGGATGTCTGCCTCTCAGTATAGCACAATTCAGGGGAAAGTCGTGTCAAAAGGGTTACAGTCTCACTCCTGCCCTCCCAGCAGATCCTCGGCCAGGAGGAAGAACGCCCCGTGGGTGATGGCGGACCAGCGCCCCAGCGCCGGGGTGCGGCCCAGCCGGGTGGCGCACACCTGGGCCAGCTCCACCGGCGTCACCGGATCGTCGGGGCGGAACCGGCCGTCCACCGCGGCCATGGCCCCTGTCTGGGCGGCCCGCACCGCCGCCGCCCCGTAGGGGTGCCGGTGGGCCATGTCCCGGAAGGGGGCCCGGCCGGACCGGGCCAGGGCAATCCGCTCCTTCACCGTCTCCCAGCCGTAGGCCATCATGGCCAGCTCGCCCCGGGTGAGGGTCTCGTCGGGGCGCAGGGTGTTGTCCTGGAAGGCCACGCACCACCCCTGGTCCAGAAGCCGCCGGGCGGCCCGGCCCTCGGGGGTATCCGGGGCCGTGTCCCGGAAGGGGGAGCGCTCCAGGAGCTCGGAGACCGTCACCACCTGATAGCCGTGGTCCGTCAGCAGCTGGAGCTGCTTGTCCAGGCCGTCGGCCACCGGGGTGCGGCGGGCCATGTTGAACCCGTCCTTCTGGAAGATGATCTGGCCCCGGAAAGCATCCGGGTCCTCCAGCAGCAGCCGCTCCATGGGCCGCCAGGTGGCCTCCACCTCCGTCTCGTAGGCAGCCAGGGGCAGCCACCCGGCCCCGTCAAAGCTGGCGGCCATGTACTGGTAGCCCATGAGGGCGTAGGCGTCGTAGCTGGTGAAGCCCCCCTTGATCCCGTCCACGTAGTGGGGGGGCCTGCCCAGGCGCATGGCGTAACCCCAGCCCTTCTCCATGGCGTGGTGGAGCTTCTTCAGATCCGCCACCACCGGGTCCAGGCCCTGGAGGTACTTCCGCCGGCCGTAGACCAGGGGCTTCCAGCCGAAGAGGACGTGGGAGTAGGTGTGGCTGGTGATCTCGTGGCCCCCGGCCAGCAGGCGGCTCACCAGCTCCGGACAGTGGACCACGCCCCCCTGGCCGTCCTTGCCGAAGTCCGGGTAGTGGTCATAGGCCACGCCCCCCCAGCTGGCGGAGCCGTGCTTGCCCGCCCTGTCCGGGTAGTTGGCGGAGGTATCCCCCACCACGTCAAAGGTGCCCCTGGCCCCGTACCGCTCCAGCGTCTCCGCCAGCACCTGGGTCAGGGCCTTGCCCCGGAAACGGTCCGGGGACGCCGGCAGGCCGCAGGGGCCGTCGTCAAAGGTCATGGCGCAGATCCGCTCCTGGATGGCCACCTGCTCGATGCGCCGCACTGGGGAGAGGTATACCGGGGTCCGCTCTCTGATCCTGGAAGCGATGCTTGGCCTTTTTGGCCAGACCGATGCCTTTGGTAAGAAGAGACATGGCGCACCTCCGCATAATGATTGAATAATGGACAACGCTCAGCCGTTTCGCCCCAGGGGACGCAGTGCGTCCAGAAGGGCGCACCAGCAGACATAGGCCGCCGCCTTCATCAGCCCCTTCCCCGCCCGCCGGGCCTTGGTCCACTGGGAGAGGCCCTTGCGCAGCCGGGGCGTGTTTTTCGCCAGCACGGCCCGGCACCGGCCGGCGGCCAGGGCGGCCCGGAGACCGTCCAGGGTCAGCTCCTCCGCCTCCAGCTCGGTCCAGGCGTTTCCCACCTCCGCCTGATCGTGGGCGTCGCTGCCCCCCACCGGCGGAAGGCCCCTGGCCTCCGCCAGGGCGGCGGCCAGGGCGTTGGCCCGGGGGACCTTGCAGCAGGCCCGGCCGTTGGCAGCCTCCAGGCCGTCCAGGGGAAAGGTGAATTTCTCCGGCGCGGCCCCGGGCCGCTGGAAGGGGTGGGCCAGCGCCGCCAGTCCGCCGCAGTCCCGGATGGCGGCCACCGCCTCCTCCGGCGCCGGCGGAGCCTCCCAGGCGGGCAGGGGCCGGGTCAAAAAGAGGCCCGTGATGTGGCCCGCCCGGGTGGACACCTCGCACCCGGGGATCAAAAGCACCCCCTCCAGCCGCTCCGGCACAGGGGTGCAGAGGTTATGGTCCGTAATGGCCACCGCGTCCAGCCCCGCCCGCCGGGCGGCCCGGGCGATCTCCTCCAGGGAGGACCGGCCGTCGGGGGAGGCGCTGGTGTGGACGTGGAGGTCCGCGCGATAGAGACTCATGGCTTTCGCTCCTTTGCCAGCAGGGACCGGAAGTAGGCCAGCGCGGGGGCCATGTCCCCCCACTCAAAGAGGCCGTCCCGGACCCAGGGGTTCAGAAAATCTCCCAGGGCCCCCAGGGCCCGGCCGGGGCTCCCCCGCCGGGCGTACCCTGCCGCCGCCATCAGATCCGAGGCAGCGAAGATCATCCGCCGCCCCCGGGGCGGGTTCAGGGCGGGGAGGGGGGCGGGGTTGTCCGGATTTCCGGCGTTCCAGGCCAGGGCGCACCAGAGCAGGGGGATGCCGCTGCCGCTGACCCGGGTGAGGGGGAAGGTGCCCCAGACCCGGGGGTTGCACTCCAGCAGGCGGGGTCTCCCCTCCCCGTCCTCCTTGAACTCAAACATGGCCAGCCCCGTGAGGCCCGTCTCCGCCGTCAGCCGGGCGGCGTATGTCCGGATATCCTCCCGCTCCACGCACTGGCAGCAGGAGGAGGGCCCCCCGGACACCGGATACTCCCGGATCCGCCGGTGGCACACCGCGGCCAGGACCTCCCCGGACCGGGCCAGCACCGAACACCCCAGGGCCCTGCCCGGAAGATAGCCCTGGACCACCGGGGGCTCCCCGGCCAGCCGGGAAAACCGCTCCCAGGCCTCCCGGGCCTCCTCCCGCGTGGCGGCCACGGCGTACCGGGCCGCCGCCGTCAGGCCCAGCTTCTCCCCGCACACGGGCTTGACGACGCAGGGCAGGCCCTGCCGGTCCAGAAACCGGTCCAGGTCCTCCCCAGGGGCCATGCTCTCCGGCAGAGGCACGCCCAGTCCTGCGGCCAGGGCCGCCAGCCGGGGCTTGCTGTTGAGAAGGTCCAGCTGCTCCGCCGTGGGGATGCACAGCCCGCACAGGGGATCGAAGTCCCCCCGGTTCTCCGCGATCATGGCCAGGGTGGCCGCGCCCACCGGCAGCAGGGCGGGCCGGCAGTCCCTAGCCAGGCCGATCTCCCGGCACAGGTCCCGGAGCGCCTCCGGGCCCTCCAGCCACACGTGGCGGCTGGCGTACCGGGAGAGGGCCCCCAGGGCCGGGGAGGTTCCGCTTCCCCGGCAGCGGCTCTGCTCACAGGTGATGACCTCCACCCCCGCCTGGGCCAGATCCCGGATGAGGGCCAGGGACATGCGGTAGTGGACGTCGGTAACGATGGCAACCATGCGTTTCTCCTTCGGAGGGCCGTTGGCTGGCCCTCCCCTATCCTGTCTTTTTCCTGGGGATAGTATACTACAAAATCCCCCGGAGGACAAGGGGTCTTGGCCTCCAAGGGGGGAAATTCCTCCATCCGGGCGGCCTCCGGGCCCCAATCCCCAGGCTCTCTCAGGAGGCCAGAAACCGGCAGGCGCGCTGCACCTGCCGGTTTCCTTGATGGTTGTTCACACGCCGCCCAGCAGCTTCCGCCGGGGGGCCACCTCCTCCAGGAGGCAGAGAATGCCGTCGGGGATGACGCTGCTGTAGCTGATCTCCATGAGCATCTGGCCGGTGAGTCCGGCGGTGTCCCGGGCCAGCAGGTCCGGGTCCAGGAAATCCATGTGCTGGAGGGTGGTGCGGATGTCCGTGTCCAGGGCCACCCACAGATCCAGGTCCCCCAGGGAGTAGAGCTCCCGCTGGTAGCTCAGCAGCACCCGGGGCAGGAGCATCCGCTCCGTGAGGCTGCTGTGGAAGTCCAGCAGCACCGGGTTGTGCTGGTCCAGGAGCCAGTCCGTCTCCCCGGCCAGAAGGGCGCGGCACTCCGCCTCGGTGACCATGGCCCCGTCGCTGTGCAGGTCCACGTGCCGCTCCAGGAGCAGGTAGGTGGGATCGTCGTCAAAGTAGTGGATGGAGAACCGTGGGTCCGGCCCGCCGTCTGTGAGGGCGGGGGTTCTGCTGCGGTAGCTGTCAAAGAGCAGGGTGTGTACGCTTCTCGCGCCTCCCTCCTCCAGCGCGGCCTCGGACAGGCGGGCGCGGAGGGCGGCGTAATCTGTCTGTGTGATGCGGTACTTCAATTGATGGGGGTAGGGATGTTTCGTCGTCATGGGGCATCCTCCTTTGTCCGCCACCAATATACCCAGAGAAAAAGAACTGGTGATGACCGCTTTATGAATAAAGTGTTAAGGAGGGATCAAATTCCTGTGAAGGGAGGATCTTCCTCTCCGGCGGACCTCTGGGCCAGCCGCTCCAGCAGGGCGGCGTTCCCCTCCAGCCGCCGGTTGGAGGGCTCCAGGCGGCAGGCCTCCCGGGCGGCCTCCGCCGCCTCGGGGATCCGGCCGGTGTGGTAGAGGGCGATGGCGCGCAGATCCATGGGCAGGCTCCCCCAGCTGGCGGCCTCGCAGATATAGGTCCGGGGCCGGTCCTGGATGGCCAGGGCGCAGCCGGTGAAGTAGAGCACGCCCTCCCACTCCTCCCGCCGGTAGAGGAGCATGGCCAGATCCATGTAGGGCTCCCGGAGATGGGGGGCCTCGGCGATGGCCCGGAGGTACCAGTCCCGGGCGTCTCTCCAGTCCCCCTTCTCCGCCAGTGAACGGGCGATATACCGCATGGAGGCGGCCCGCTCATCCCGCCACACCGCCGTGGGCATGGCCAGATGGCGGCGGAGGGTGGCGATGCAGTCGTCCCAGCGGCCCCGGTACATGTACTCCCGGCCCAGGTAGTGCATGTTCCGGTCATCCGCCGGGTCCTCGGCCACGCTCAGCTCCAGCAGGTGCAGATACTGGCCCCGGGATTTCCGGGGGTCCGGGTGGTGGTCCAGCTGGACCCCGGCGGCGGTGATCCGCGCCCCGGGGCTCCCGGTCCGCTGGAGGACCTCGTGGACCGGGTGGACCCACCGCCAGCCGGTGCGGGTGTGGATTTTCTCCGCCCAGAACACCACGCCCTCGCTGCCGTCGGCGTTGAAGCTCCAGGTGTAGCGGTAGGCGGCCTGGTCGGCGTCCGGGGTCCAGGCCCTCTCCAGGGCGTCGCGCCAGCCGGGATGAAAGACCTCGTCCAGGTCGGTGCACACGCAGACGTCCGCGTCCTCCGGCGTCAGCTCCAGAGATCGGTTCCGAGCCGCGTCAAACCTCCAGGGGCGGATGGTCTCCTGGGTCACCGCCGCGCCCCGGTCACGGAGCCGCTGAACGGTGTTGTCGGTGGACCCGGTGTCCAGGACCACCACCTGATCCGCCTCGGACATCGACTGCATCCATCGCTCCACAAACTGCTCCTCGTTTTTGCAGATGGCGTAGACCACGATCTTCATAGCAACCCCCCGGGATGATGATATAATGTATGGCCGGGGAGAGGCGGCCATAGGCCGCCCCTCCCTCTCCTTGGTGTATGTCAGGTCGCCAGCAGTCCGGCGGCCCGCAGATTCGCCAGCAGCAGGTTGAATTGGGTAACCACGTCGGCCTCACTGGTGGCGTCCGCCACAGCGGCGGCCGGGGTGACAACGCCCGCAGGACCCTCGGGGCCGGCAGGGCCGGTGGGACCAATCGGGCCGGCAGGGCCCTCCGCGCCGGTTGCGCCAGCAGCGCCGGCCGCACCCTCGGGGCCCGCAGGGCCAGTGGGACCAGTGGGGCCGATCGGACCGGCAGGGCCAGTGGGGCCCGTTGCGCCAGCAGCACCGGCAGCGCCTTCGGGGCCGACAGGGCCGGTGGGACCAGTGGGGCCGATCGGACCGGCAGGGCCAGTGGGGCCCGTTGCGCCAG
>ERZ777011.3243-NODE-3243-length-10690-cov-3.496850_pt1 | contig 10690 bp, 9 predicted proteins | sample MGYA00374964_ERZ777011 | MGnify/ENA primary metagenome ERZ777011 (study PRJEB29310, sample SAMD00008975) | mouse gut metagenome | study: EMG produced TPA metagenomics assembly of the Metagenome analysis of fecal microbiota from mouse which was promoted...
TTTGCTTCGCAAATTAACTTTACGAGATTCGCTTCGCGAACTCGAATAAGCGGAGGAATTTCCTGTACCATAAAAAATCGGCCTGCGTTCGATCACGAGACCTGCTTCGCAAACTCGAGGACACTCGGACCGGAACCTGACAAAATAATTTGAAACATTGCGCACGGGGGGATTGTGTGGTACAATGGGTCAGAATAAAAACTGGTGAAAGGCATGGTCGGATAAAATGGAAGTATTATACAGTAGTACGAGAAACGCCGGGAATAAAGTTACGGCTTCGCAGGCGATTCTGAAGGGGTTGTCGGAAGACGGGGGCTTATTTGTGCCGGATCACATTCCGGAGCTGGAGTGTCCTGTGCGCGAACTGGCGGGGAAGTCTTATCAGGATATTGCCTATGAGGTGATGCGCCTCTTTCTGACGGATTTTACAGAAGAAGAGTTGAAGAGTTGTATCAGCCGTGCGTATGATTCCAAGTTTGACACGGAAGTGATCGCACCGATCACGGAAGCGGAGGGTACATATTATCTCGAATTGTTCCATGGCGCAACGATCGCATTCAAGGATATGGCACTGTCGATCCTGCCGCATCTGATGATCACCTCTGCGAAGAAAAATCATGTGAAGAATGAGATCGTGATTCTGACGGCGACATCGGGTGATACCGGTAAAGCGGCACTGGCCGGTTTTGCCGGAGTAGAGGGCACGAAGATTATTGTGTTTTATCCGAAGAACGGCGTGAGTCCTATTCAGGAGAAACAGATGGTAACCCAGAAGGAAGCCAATACTTTTGTGGTAGGGGTTCACGGTAACTTTGACGATACACAGACAGGTGTGAAAACACTTTTTAATGACAGAGAACTGGAGCAGGAGATGGCGGCGGCCGGAATGCAGTTTTCTTCCGCAAACTCCATCAACATCGGGCGGCTCGTACCGCAGGTGGTTTACTATGTATATGTCTATGCGAAGCTGCTGGAGGAAGGTCGGATTGCAGACGGCGAGCCGATTAACGTGGTGGTTCCCACCGGTAACTTCGGCAATATCCTTGCCGCGTTCTATGCGAAGAATATGGGCGTGCCGATCGGTAAGCTGATCTGTGCTTCCAATGAGAATAAAGTGTTATATGATTTCTTTGCGACAGGCACATATGATCGTAACAGAGAGTTTGTATTGACCAGTTCCCCTTCGATGGATATTCTGATTTCCAGCAATCTGGAACGCCTGATCTATCGGATTGCCGGGAATGATACGGTCAAGAATGCCGAGCTTATGGCAGCACTTACTAAGACAGGCAGTTATGAGATTACGGATCAGATGAAGGCACAGCTTGCAGACTTCTACGGCGGCTATGCCGATGAGCAGGAGACCGCGGCACGGATCAAAGAAATGTACGACAATACCGGCTATGTGCTGGACCCTCATACGGCAGTGGCGAGTGCGGTATACGGGCAGTATAAGGCAGATACGGAGGATCAGACGAAGACGGTGATTGCTTCCACGGCGAGTCCTTTCAAATTTACGAGGAGCGTCATGAATGCAATCGATGCAAAATATAATGCGATGTCCGATTTTGAGCTGGTGGACGAGCTTTGCAGAATCGGTAATCTGGATGTACCGCGTGCGATCGAAGAGATCAGGACCGCGCCGGTAGTGCATGACAACGTGTGTGACAAGACAGAAATGAAAGCGGTTGTAAAGCGTTTTCTGGGAATTGTCTCATAGTTATGAAGCATATATTATTAGTTGACGATGTGTCCACCAATCTCAAATATGAACGTTTGATCTTAAGGGATCAATATGAAGTGACTATGGTGAAGTCGGGCAGGGCGGCTTTGGAATGTCTGAAAACCATGCGTCCGGATCTGGTACTGCTGGATATCCGTATGTACGAAATGGATGGTTACGAAGTACTCAGGCAGATGAAGGAAGCCCCCGAAACGGCCGGGATTCCGGTGATTTTCCTGACTGCGGACACAGAACCGGAGAGTGTGGAGCGGGGCATTGCGCTCGGGGCGGCGGATTTTATCAGTAAACCGCTGGAGCCGCAGGTATTGCTGGAACGCATTGAAGCGGTTTGGGAAACGGAGGAGTAAGCGCCATGGGAATGAGCGGAATGATAGATATTCTTTTTTTCATAAGCGGAGTCTATCTGATCTACAGTGCTGTTAACGCTAAGAAAAAGGGAAATATTGCGGCAAATGTCATGCTCAGCAAAGATGCGAATGAAAACGATATCAAGGATAAAGTGGGATTCATTGAGTACATGTACAAGAAGATCGTACTTGCGGGCGTGATGATAATACTGGCTTCTATCATTCACCTGATTAATGATTATTATATTCATTCCATACAGCTTACATGGGCAGGCATTGCAGTGATCCTGCTGGCGATCGTCATATATACAGTTACATTCATGCGCGGCCGCAAACGCTACATAGTGCAGCGGGGCGGGCAGAAGAAATAGATGAGAGAAGAGAGGTCCGTCAGGCCTCTCTTTTATCTATCTTGATATATTCTCTCTCTGTGCAGACTGTCTTGTAGGCCGGTCTGATGATCTTACCGTTGTTGGCAAGCTCTTCCATGCGGTGTGCACTCCATCCGACGATTCTGGCGATGGCAAAGATCGGGGTATAGAGTTCCATAGGCAGGTTAAGCATGCTGTACACGAAACCGGAGTAGAAGTCCACGTTTACATTGACGCCTTTGTAGATCGGACGCTCCCTGGAAATGATTTCCGGCGCGAGGCGTTCCACCAGGGCGTAAAGTGCAAATTCATCGTGCAGCCCTTTTTCTTCGGAGAGTTTTTCAACGAAGGACTTGAAGATTACGGCACGGGGGTCTGACTTGGAATATACGGCGTGTCCGACACCGTAGATCAGTCCGGCGTGATCGAACGCTTCCTTATGCAGTAATTTTGTCAGATAATCAGCGACCTGCCCTTCATCACTCCAGTTGCTTATTTTCTCTTTCATTTCCTCAAACATCCGAACCACCTTAATGTTGGCACCACCATGACGGGGGCCTTTCAGAGATCCGATTGCCGCAGCAATAACGGAGTAGGTATCCGTCAGCGAGGAAGTGACGACATGGGTGGTAAAACTTGAGTTGTTACCGCCGCCGTGCTCCATGTGCAGGATCAGGGCGATATCCAGAATCTTCGCTTCCAGAGGCGTGTACTTACTGTCGGGACGCAGGATGTGCAGGATGTTTTCCGCGCTGGATAACTCCGGCCGGGGCTGATGTATGTAGAGGCTCTCGCCGTTATGATAGTGGCTGTATGCCTGGTACCCGTAGATGGACAGCATAGGGAAGAGGGCGATCAGCTGCAGACACTGCCGCAGTACGTTCGGCAGGGAAGTGTCGTCTGCCCGGTCATCGTAGGAATAGAGAGTCAGCACGCTTCTGGCAAGTGTGTTCATCATATCGTTGCTGGGCGCTTTCATAATGATATCGCGCACGAAGCTGGTCGGCAGGGAGCGATAACTGGATAACAGACGGGAAAATTCTTCCAGTTCACTTCGATCCGGCAGTTTATTAAAGAGAAGAAGATATGCGACTTCCTCAAATCCGAAGCGCTCCTCGGCGGCAAATCCCTCTACGAGATCCTTTACATTATAGCCGCGGTAGAAAAGTTTTCCGTGGGTGGGGACTTGTACACCGTCTACGATCTTGCTTGCGCGTACATCGGAAATGTTGGTGAGTCCCGCCAGCACGCCCTTACCGTTTAGGTCGCGCAGCCCGCGTTTGACGTCGTATTTGATAAATAATTCGGTATCTATAATACCGGCTTGCTCGCTCAAATCCGCAAGTCGTATGATCTCAGGTGTAATATCTGAAAAACTGGTATGTTGTTCCATAAAGTGGGTGCCTCCTTCCATTGCCCTTATTTTCGCATCTTCATATTTATACTACATTATCATAACACGAATAAAAAGCATGAGACAAGAAAAAACGTTTACTTAAGAAAGTTTTAACATTATTCAAAAAATGTTCATATATAAAAGTAGCCGGTTTGGCTGGTATTTTCCGGGGAAAAGTATTACAATAGTACGAAGAGATTTCCAAGGCATTCTCCGCACGGACTCACGGAAGTGTAAAGGGTAATGTAACAAAATATTTATTTTATATAATAAAGAAAAGAGGATCATAATGAACAGGAAAGAAATTTTGAGACGTGTAGACCATACGCAGCTTAAGGCTTATGCTACTTGGGAGGATATCGTGAGGCTGTGCGATGAGGCGATCGCCAATGAGACGGCTTCCGTCTGTGTTCCGCCCACATATATCAAGCGGATTCATGACACGTATGGGGACAAGATCAATATCTGTACAGTGGTAGGCTTTCCGCTGGGATATTCGGTGACGGAGGCTAAGATTGCCGAGACGAAGCAGGCGATCGCGGACGGTGCGCATGAAATTGATATGGTTATTAACATCAGTGATGTAAAGAACGGTATGTATGATAAGGTGGAGGAGGAGATTCGCGCGCTCAGGGAAGTCTGCGGGGATCACATTCTGAAGGTGATCATTGAAACATGTTATCTGACACAGGAAGAGAAGATCGCCATGTGCAGGGCGGTGACCAGTGCGGGAGCGGATTATATCAAGACATCCACAGGGTTCGGAACAGGCGGCGCTGCGATAGAAGACATCCGGCTGTTCAGACAGCATATCGGTGAGGGTGTTAAGATCAAGGCAGCAGGCGGGATCTCTACGGTAGAAGATCTGGAGGCGTTTGCCGCAGAGGGCTGTGACAGAATCGGAACTTCCAGGGCAGTAGGGCTGCTGCAGGACTAAAATAAGGCGGAATCCATTTCCAAAAAAAACAGTGGAAACAGATTTCATTATTGACTTTTATAAGTGGTTTTGAGATAATTAGAGCGGTGTACGGGCAGATTCGTACATAGCAGGATGGTGGCGGAAGACCTACGGTCTTTCGTTAAATAATACAATTTTAAGGAGGAGAACATAATATGGCAACAAAAGCGTATTATCCCATTTCCGAGATCGGTGCCGGCAAGGTTGGTTTTTCCAAGACCCGTTCTATCATCGAGGCAGCTTTCTACGGAAACAACGTAGTAAGAATCAACACATTAAGAGAGGCTTATGAATTAGCTAAAAATTCACCCGGTACGGTTGTAACTGACATGCCGGTTAAGAGCGGTGAGACATTCGGCCTTCCTGCTGACGCAAAGGTTCTTCTGTTTAATGATGGCGCTGTAACGGGCCGTTATGCAGCAGCACGCCGTATCAAAGGCGAGCCCGGCGTAGATGCAGCGAAGCTTGACAAGGTTGTTATGGATGCGATCTATAAGACACGCTGGAAAACTATGTATCATGCAGAGTGCTTCGTAGGTCTTGATCCTGAATTCATGGTTAAGGCACACCTTCTGATTCCGGAAGGAGAGGAGAACTTACTGTACAACTGGATGATCAACTTCCAGTATATGTCTGACGAGTATGTTAAGATGTACAAGAACTCCAAACCGGTCGGCGACGGCAAAGAGCCTGATATCTATATCTTCTCCGATCCCCAGTGGGCACCTGAAGAGGCTCCTGACGTTGATTACAGCTGCTTAAGCGATCCGCTGACACTGTGTTATTTCGATACCAATGAGAACTGCGCAGCAATTCTCGGTATGAAATATTTCGGTGAGCATAAGAAAGGCACACTGACAATGGCATGGGCGCTTGCTAACAGAAACGGTTACGCATCCTGCCACGGCGGACAGAAAGAGTATCTGTTAAACGACGGTTCCAAGTTCGTTGCATCCGTATACGGTCTGTCAGGTTCCGGTAAATCCACTCTGACACATGCAAAGCATGGCGGCAAGTATGAGATCAAGGTTCTTCATGATGACGCTTTCATCATTAATACGGATACCTGTGCATCCGTAGCGCTTGAGCCTACTTACTTTGATAAGACAGCAGACTATCCGACAGGATGTCCTGATAATGAATATCTGTTATCTGCTCAGAACTGTTCCTGTACAATGGACAGCGAAGGCAAGATTCAGCTGGTAACCGAGGATATCAGAAATGGTAACGGCCGTGCGATCAAGTCCAAATTATGGTCTCCTAACCGTGTAGACAAGATCGACGCTCCGGTTAATGCGATCTTCTGGATCATGAAAGATCCTACGATCCCGCCGGTAGTAAAACTGAAAGGTTCCGCTCTTGCCTCTGTTATGGGCGCTACACTGGCTACCAAGACATCCACCGCAGAGCGTGTGGCTGCAGGTACAGACCTGAATGCGATCCGTATCGTGCCTTATGCTAACCCGTTCAGAACCTATCCGCTGGTTAACGATTATGATAAGTTCAAGAAGCTGGTTGAAGAGAAGAATGTTGCATGCTACATTGTTAACACAGGCGATTTCATGGGTGAGAAGGTTAAACCGGCTGACACACTTGGAATCCTCGAGACCATCGTAGAAGGCAAGGCTCAGTTCGAGCAGTGGGGACCTTTCGAGGACATCGAGATCATGAACACATGGGACGGCCAGACAGAAGGCTTCAAGAACTTCAAGGCAGATCTTGGCGATGCAGATTACAAGGCACAGCTTAAGAGCGCAATGGAGACTCGTGTAAAGGCTGTAGAAGACTTTGCTACCAAGAAGGAAGGTTATGACAAGCTTCCTGACGAGGCACTGGCAGCTCTGAAGAAGCTGGTTGAGGCTTTAAACTAAGAAGTGATTCAGAATTACCGATAAGCTCTGTGGCTGAACGGTGATTGAATTATAACAAAGCAAGATGGTCTGAATAGACTTCAACCAAGAAGGGGTGTATAATATTATATGCCTCTTCTTGCTTTGTATAAATGTTTAAAAGCTGGAATTGTTTTGAATGCATAAATAGGTGTAGTTCATACAGGGGTGATTTGTTTGTGATAAATGGGAGCTCCGGTACATGGAAGGAGAGGGATAATGTATCATTGTAATACTTATTTTTATCTGATGAATGGTCAGGACGGATTATTGGAGAAACTGGAAGAAGTAACGCCTCTTCCGCATTTTACCCATAAGTTTATAAAAAGCGCAGCGCCGGAGTCCGGTCCGGCTGCACAGGCGGATGTAATCATAGCTGATCTGTGCGGATTTGACGAAGTGGAGGTGTTACAGAGCCTGCTTGCCTGGAAGAAAAAGGATGGACAGCTTATTCTGCTTGCAGACACGGAGCAGTCAGGGCGGCTTATGGAACAGGATCTGGCTGAGGTTACAGATATCTGGACAAAGCCTTTGACGGAAAAGGAGTTGTTGTTCCGTTTTGCGAAATGGCAGTGTACATACAAAGAGAGCAAGGACTACTGGCAGAACAGAAACTATTTTGAGACGATGATCAACAGCGTGCCGCATCTGATCTGGTATAAGGATAAAGAGGGCGCTCATATGAAGGTCAATGATTATTTCTGCAAGGCTGTCAATAAGACGATGGAGCAGATCGAGGGACGGGGGCATTATTATATATGGGATATTGATCCGGAAGAATACGCCAGAGGCGAATTTATCTGCATGGAATCAGAATACGAGGTTATGGAGAAGCGGGAAACCTGTGTGTTTGATGAGACGGTTAAGATCGGGGACAGCATGAGAGAATTGAAGACTTACAAATCTCCGCTGTACGATCTGGACGGAAGTGTCATGGGGACGGTGGGTGTCGCTATCGATGTGACCCAGGAGCGTCTTTTTGAGCAGATGATCATCAAGAATGCAAACACGGATTTCCTTACCGGGCTTTATAACAGAAGGTATGTGTATGAATATATCGACGGACTGGAAGAGGAACATATAACGATATTTTGCATTGATCTGAATAAATTCAAGAGCATTAACGATGTGTACGGGCATCAGGAAGGGGACCGGGTGCTGGTGCTTACTGCCAATGTCCTGTCGGAATGTATGCCCGAGTCTCTGATTGCAAGGACAGGCGGAGATGAGTTCCTGATCGTCATGCCGGGCAGACATACGGAAGAAGAGATCGAAGCGACAAGGCAGATGATCGAGCGGCAGATCGACAGTGCGTATGCAAAAGAAGAGCACTTCCGGGAGATATCAGCCAGTGTGGGAGCGGCGCACTCTGATAAAGGAAAGGAAGCTTTTGACCTGCTGGTGGGAGAAGCGGATAGCCTTATGTACCGGGAGAAGGAGAGAAAGAAAACAAATGCACTATAACTGCCTGATCGTAGATGATGAAAAAGAACTGGCACAGATGACCAGCGAATACTTTAATCTGTTTGACGTGTCCTGCGTCTGGACGGATACGGCGCAGGGCTGTGAGCAGATGATGGCGGAGCATGATTTTGACCTGCTCCTGCTGGATATTAACTTAAATGAGGAGAGCGGTTTCAGGCTGTGCAAGAAGATCAGGGATACTTCCGACCTGCCGATTCTATTCATCAGTGCGAGACAGAGCGACGAGGATATTCTGACGGCGCTTAACATCGGCGGTGACGATTACATTCAAAAGCCTTATACGTTAAGTGTGCTTCTGGCGAAGGTAAAGGCGGTGCTGAAGCGGGTCAGGATGCAGGAACAGGCCTGCAGCGTGGGCGGTGCAGGCAGAAGTATAAACAGCAAGAGTAATAGTGCGGGAAGTGTGAACAGCCGGTCAGCGTCTTCGGCAACAGGCGTGTCTGTGGAAGCGGATGAGTATGGTGAAGAAGCCGTGGAGAGGACAGGTCATACTGTAAAACAGGCAGGTCATGTCTGGCTGGATGAAGCTACCATGAAGGTGGGAGCAGGAGAGCGTGAAGTGCAGCTTAAGGCAAAAGAGTTTAAGTTGTTTGCCTGTCTGTTTGAGCATAGAGGCACGATTGTAACGAAGAACGATTTGTTTGATATGGTATGGGGAGATACGTTCTACAGCGACGGCACGCTGAATGTGCATATCCGCAGACTGCGTGAGAAACTGGAGGAGAACCCCAATGAACCGAAGCTGATCAGGACCGTGTGGGGGACGGGATATATACTGGAATTATAAGAAACGAGACTTTGATCATTTGTGTGATAAATCAGTGCAGAAACGGGGAAAAAGATGAAAATAAGACAGATTACAGCGGGAATCAGCATATGTATTCTCGCTTTTATTATGACCACGGTTATACAGATTCGCAGGTGCGGTGAGGAGCACGTGCGGGATATGGTCTGGTATAACGGGGAGATAAAGACGATCAGGACAGAATTGGAACATGGAACAGCGCGGGAAGCGGTGGAGACGGAACATGACTGTATTATCCTGTTTCTGACGGACGAAGATTACCAGAGCAGATTAAATGCGTATTTGATGAATGACAGTATGATTCTGGATCTGTATATGGGAAATGTGCCTGCACATAATAAGAGCGATTCCGCCTATGACCAAAGCAGCGCCCCGGTCGATGATGAGGGATTATACATCAATCGGGACGGCTTTGAAGAAAGGAACATAGAAGGTGTCTGCACAGGTAAAGTCATCTGGCAGATGAAACAGGACCGTTTTGAGATCATGCGGGGCAATCTGCAGCGGACGGTTATCCTGTTCGGGATCTTCCTGCTGTTTGCGGTTTATGCAGTGATTTTGATTCTGTATCTGAACTATATCAGACCGTTTTATACTTTACAGCAGTTTACGGCGCAGGTTGCAAAGGGGGATCTGGATCTGGCACTTCCCATTCGAAAAAATAATTTCTTCGGTGCATTCACGGAGAGCTTCGACCTGATGCGGCAGGAACTGAAGCGGGCAAGAGAAAGCGAATATCAGGCGAACATCAGTAAGAAGGAGTTGATCGCCGAGCTTTCCCACGATATCAAGACACCTGTAGCCACCATCAAGGCAGCCTGTGAGGTATTGCAGGTGACGGAAGAAAAAGAAGACACCTTACGCAAGATCGATGTGATTGCAGGCAAAGCGGAGATGATCGACAATCTGATCGGCAACATGTTCCATGCGACGATGGAAGAACTGGAAATGCTCAAGGTAGAACCGACAGAAGAAAGCTCGCTGCTCATTCCGAAGATGTTTCAGGAATTCAAATACTACGGACAGGTCGTGACGGAAAATGACATACCCGAGTGTCTGCTGTATATGGACAAACTGAGACTGCAGCAGGTGCTTGACAATATCATAAATAACGCGTATAAATACGCGGGCACGCAGGTGCGGGTCAATTTTATGGAAAATGAAGATGGCGTCAGCATACGGATCAGAGATTCCGGAGAAGGTGTGGCAGAGGAAGAACTTGCGCTGATCAAAGGAAAGTTTTACCGTGGCAGGAACACGGAAGGAAAATCAGGTTCCGGGCTGGGACTTTACCTCGCCGATAATTTCATGGAACAGATGTACGGCGGTATGGAGTGCTATAACGATGACGGATTTGTGGTGGAACTGTTTCTGAGCAAAGTGTAACAAAAGTAAATTTGCGAAGCAGAGGATAACACTCATGGAGTTCGAGTCCGCGAAGCGGAACTCGCAAAGTTAATTTGCGGAGCAGAGGATAACACTCATGGATTTCGAGTCCGCGAAGCGGAACTCGTAAAGTAAATTTGCGAAGCAGAGGATAACACTCATGGAGTTCGAGTCCGCGAAGCGGAACTCGCAAAGTTAATTTGCGGAGCAGAGGATAACACTCATGGATTTCGAGTCCGCGAAGCGGAACTCGTAAAGTAAATTTGCGAAGCAGAGGATAACACTCATGGAGTTCGAGTCCGCGAAGCG
>ERZ777011.3245-NODE-3245-length-10673-cov-3.358730_pt1 | contig 10673 bp, 9 predicted proteins | sample MGYA00374964_ERZ777011 | MGnify/ENA primary metagenome ERZ777011 (study PRJEB29310, sample SAMD00008975) | mouse gut metagenome | study: EMG produced TPA metagenomics assembly of the Metagenome analysis of fecal microbiota from mouse which was promoted...
GCCCTTTCGTTGAAGACCCCTACGGCGGTGGCGGCCTTCTTGGCCGACCGGGTAGCCGGTTTCGACGCCCGACTGGAGGAACTCGGCGGGGAGATACGACGCTGTGTCCGGCGGACGCTCGACGGCGAGGAGAAGGAGGTGCAGCTGTACGGCACCCTGTTGCGCGAACGGGTGTCGGGGGCCGGGCTGCGGATGGAATGGCGGCTGCGGTCGCTCTCCGAAGGTTTGGCCGCGGGGGCACGCAGGGCGTTGCTGGCGCGAGGCGGTCGCCTGGATGCGCTCCGGGTACGTCTGGAAGAGAGTGCCGGTCGTGCCGTGGCGGGCGGAGAGGCCCGTTTGCTTCAGGCGCAGCGGTTGACCGAAGCTGCCGATCCGCGTAAAATCCTGGCCCGCGGTTTTGCGATCGTCCGGACCGGTGGACGTCCCCTGACCGATGCGGCGCGTACCGCGGCGGGCGAGGAGTTGGATATTACATTGTATAAAGGGAAGATAACTGCGAAAGTGACCGATCATGAAAAAGAGTGAGATGACATACGCCGAGGCGATGACCGAGATCGAGGCGATCCTTGCGAAGATGAACGAGGCTGATCCCGATATCGATGCGCTGGCCGGGCAGGTGCGCCGGGCGGGCGAGCTGATCCGCTTTTGCCGGGAGCGTCTCCGCAAGGCCGAGCAGGAGGTGGCCGAGGCGCTTGGCGAAGAGACGGCGGATAAATAGCGGGATAGCGGACGAAGCCGCTGTCCGGGGAAGAGGGCGCCGCGTTACCGTTCGGGTGCCCTCCTGCGCCCGGATCGGATGCGTCCCTGCCGGAGACACGACAGGGACGGCCGGGAGATGGAGGACGATCGTTTCATGTGCGTCTTCGTTGGGTTGTCATGCGAATCTTCCGATTCGTAAGCAAGACGCACGGCGGGGCCGTTTCGTCGCTCCTCCCTGCGATTTTTTGCACGTCCGGGGCCGGTGCACGTTCGGCTCACCCTTGCAGGGCCGCTCTCCGGGAATCTTCTCCGGCGGTCAGTTGTTTCCGAAGAAGCGTTCGTCGAAGTTCACGAGATAGATCTGTTCGCTGGCGCGGGTGATGGCGGTGTAGAGCCAGCGCATGAGGTCGCGGCTCATGGGTTCGTCGCCGAAGAGCATTCGGTCGATGAAGACGGCCTTCCACTCCCCGCCCTGCGCCTTGTGGGCCGTCACGGCATAGGCGAATTTCACCTGTACGGCATTGAAATGGGGATTCTCGCGCACCTCTTTGTAGCGTTTGGCTTTGCTCTTGATGTGCTCGTAGTCCTCGCTGACGGCATAGAAGAGCGCGTTGCTCTGGGCGTGGGTGAGGGCGGGAGCTTCGGAGGCGAGGGTGTCGAGCAGCATCCGGCACTCGATCTCGTAGTCGTCGTAGTCGGGGAAAGAGAGCCGCGCTTCGGCGAAGCGGAAGCCGTAGTACTCCTCGAAACGACGCAGCTTCACCAGGCGTGCCGTATCGCCGTTGGCCATGAAATCCATGCGGGGTTCCTCCTCCCGTTCCGTGAAGTAGTAGTTGTTCTTCACGACCATCAGCATGTCGCCCGACTCGATCTCCTCCTCGGCGAAGAGGACGTGCCGCCGGATGCCTTCGTTGAAACGGTTTGCCCGTTTGTTGGAACGGGTGATGACGATGGTCTCTTCGCGTCCGTAGCGGGAGTAGCACTCCTCCACTTTTTCGAGGAACTCTCCGCCGTCTATCGCTCGGAAGTCGGGATAGGACATCTCGAACAGGGGCGGTTCCGTGATTCCCGCCTCCAACAGACACCGCACCATGGTGGCATTGAACAGGATGCCCGAATCGTTGCCCTGACGCATCACCTCGTCCAGCGTGCCGTACTCCACCGCGCCGTAGGCCGCCATGAAGTCGGGATCGAGGGCCGGACTGCGGTCGTGCCCTACGGGCGGCAGCTGCGCATCGTCGCCCACGAAAAGGATGCGGCACCGCGTACCCTGCCTCACGTAACGGAACAGGTCCTCGAGCAGCGACCCACTCCCGAACGGGGAACCCGCATCGGTCGAGGCGGAGAGCATGGAGGCTTCGTCGACGATGAAACAGGCATCCTTCTCGCGGTTGAAGTTGAGCGAGAATCCCGGTTCGGGGTCGGCCGAACTTTTTTGGCGGTAGATTTTTTTGTGGATGGTGGAGGCGGGCATGCCCGAGTGGCGGGCCATGACTTTGGCTGCCCGTCCGGTAGGGGCGAGCATTATCGGTTTTATCTTTAACTTCTTAAGCGTCGCCACGAAGGCGGCGATAAGGGAGGTTTTGCCCGTTCCCGCATAGCCGTTGAGGATGAAGATGCGTTCGGTATCGGCGTCGGCGAGCCATGAGGCCAGCGCCTCGATGATTTTTTTTTGGCCGAGAGTTGGCGTAAATGCAAAATTGGCGTAAATTTGAGACGCGATATGTTCGTTTAACATTACGAGGATATTTGCTTGTGATCCGGTTCGTTTGCCTTAATGCGTTACAAACTTAAAAATTAAAAAATAGAGATGAAAAAAGTTATTCAGATTGTTCTCGCCGTTGTGATCGTGGCTCTTGCTTTCGTCGTGTACAGGCAGTTGACGATTCCGCTCCAGTTCCAGAAGGAGGTGCAGACGCGGTCGGCGGCCGTAATCGACCGTATCAAGGACATCCGTACCGCCGAGAGGGCCTACAAGCAGGTGAAGCAGGTGTATACCGGCAATTTCGATAGCCTCATCAACTTTGTGCTGAACGACTCGCTGGTTTACGAGAAGGCGTTCGGGTCGGCGGACGACTCGGTGGCCGTGGCCCGCGGTCTTGTCAGCCGGGAGACCTTCAAGGTGGCGGTGATCGATACCATCTTCGGTGCCAAACAGATGACCCCGGAAAAGGTGGAGATGATCCGTTATATCCCCTATACCGACGGTGTGGAGTATATCCTCGAAGCCGGCGAACTGAAGACCGAGTCGGGTGTGACGGTACAGGTGTTCGAGTGCCGTGCCCCTTACAAGGCCTTCCTTGCCGACCTCAACCGACAGGAGCTCATCAACCTGATCGACGAACGGGAAAATACGTTCAAGGACTATCCCGGCGTCAAGGTAGGTTCCATGACCAGCGCGACCAACGATGCGGGTAACTGGGAGTAGCGGGTGCGCCTCGCAAAAGATATTGTCCATTCGGCTCCGGCAGGGTGGACTTTCTTTTTATGCTCCGGCAGGCGAAGGATGCGAGGAGCGCTCGGAAGAGGTGCGCTTCCTGCCGCAGGAGGAGCGGAGCGCACGGCTTGCCGCGGCCTTCGAGACGTTTGCGGCCGCCTACGGGACGTACGACAGTCTGCGGATCTTCGTGGATACGGCCGATACGGTGTTCGTGCCGGAAGCGGTGGTGGATAGCTGTTCGCCCGAAACGTGGTTGGCCCGGATGGGGGTGGCGCTTTCGCAGCGGCAAACCGTGGTGGTGACGAAGGCATACGACGGCGTGTGCGCCCTCTTTCCCCTGGAAGCGGAGATCGTGTCGCGGTTCGAAGAGATGCCGGGCATGCGGGCGGAGTGGTACTCCCCGATGCAGGAGAGCATGGCGGCCTTCCGGCGGTCGACGGTATCGGGCGCGTGCTTCGTGGTTTATCCGACACAGGAGAACGTCTATGTTTCCCGCTACGATGCGGCGGAGGAGTTGGCGCTGGCGGAGGTCTATCCGCTGCGCGGAGAGGCCGACATGGTCTATTACCTGTCGGAGTTGGCAGAGGACGACCGCACTGCGACGATCTGCCTTTACGGGGACCGGCCGGTGAAATACAGGCCCGTTCTCAAACGGTATTTCGGGCGGGTGACGGTCATCTGATTCCGTATGCCGATTTTGGTAAATACGAACTACATGATATGAGGATAGTAGGCGGTCGGTTCGGCGGTCGGGTCATCAATCCCCCGCGCAACCTCAGGGCACGTCCCACGACGGATTTTGCGAAAGAGAATCTTTTCAACGTACTGGGCAACCTTCTCGAGCTGGAGGATATCGAGGTGCTCGACCTCTTTTCCGGGACCGGGTCCATCAGCTACGAATTCGTGTCGCGCGGTGCGGCGAGCGTCACCTCGGTGGAGGTCAATGCGGTGCACCACAACTTCATCCGTCGGACGGCGGCCTCTTTCGGGATGGATAACCTCTATGCCGTCCGGGCCAATGTGTTTCTCTATCTGAAGAGTGCGTCGAAGCGGTTCGACGTGATCTTTTCCGATGCGCCCTACGATCTGGAAGGTTCCGCTCAGGTGGTAGAGCTCGTGTTCGACCGCGGACTGCTGCGTCCGGGGGGCGTGTTGGTGTTCGAGCACTCCAAGGAACACTCCTTTGAGGGGCATCCGGCCCTGTTGCAGGTACGTACCTACGGTAGTGTCCGCTTCTCCATCTTCCGCATGCCGGAAGAGGAGTAGGTTTCTTTCCGGAGCGTGCGGGGGCCTGCCGGTGGAGCTGAGATTTCGACCCGTCCGGCGCAGAGGGGAGTGCCGGAGGGGCGGTTGTTTTCATCGATTTTTTCGGAAAGAGTGCTGTTATGCGTATTTTCCTTGCGGTCGCTTTCGCGATGCTGACCGTATTCTACGGTATCTATTTCGCCAAACAGGTGGCGATGCGTTCGGCCGGCATCCGGCCCGACCGGCTCGGCCGGGGCGAAAAGCCTCGCAGGGTGCTCCTGTCGGAGCGTGTGCTGGCGGCGGTGACGGTACTTACGGCTGTCGGGCAGTATGTCACGCTGTTGAGCGGCGGTCGTTTTCTGCTCCTTGCCGCGCCCCATCCGGCCTGGCAGGTGGCCGGCAGCGTGGTCGGGACCGTGGGGGTGCTCTATTTTGCAGTCGCGGTATCGGCAATGAAAACGAATTGGCGGGCCGGAATAGATGCCGGAGAGCGGACCGAGCTTGTCGAAACGGGGATTTACCGTTTCAGCCGCAATCCCGCCTTCGTGGGCTTCGACCTGCTCTATGCTGGGTTCGCCATGATGTGGCCCTCCTGGCCGGTGATCGTCCTCTCCGTGGCGGCGGCCATCCTGTTGCATTTGCAGGTGCTGCACGAGGAGGAATACCTGACGGCTCGGTTCGGGGAGGCCTATCGGGCGTATCGCCGTCGGACGCTGCGCTATTGATACCGATTCGAGGTTTCTGTTGCTGTGGCTCGCGTTTCACCGCTCAATTCCCTCGCATTAGGATGCTCTGGGGACTCGTATGGGAGTCGATCGCTCATGGAGTGCTGCCGTCGCGGATATAACAGACTTCGTCGTACATGTTCAGCCAACCTCCCGATGCTTTTGGTATATCGCCGACATTTCGAGCACGATGTCCTGGTAGCCCTCCTCGTCCCGGAACCTTTCGACGTCGACGAATGCGAAAGGTACGTCGTCAGGCAACTGTAGCAACCGCCCGCTCCGGTTCGCCTGGCGGATAATCCGTAGCCGTTTTACCGTCGTATCTTGTTTGGAGTTGATTGATTCTCTCTTGTGTTTTTCAGCTTTGTACTTTCTTGGAATTTTTCCATCGACGTTGATAGCTCTGTTATAATCACTTGATATAGAGAATTCTGTTATTGTGATTGTGCTTTCTCGTGTGTGTATAGAGTGGAGTTAAAATAAAGTTTATAATTGAGCTGGCGTAGGCTGCTATAGTTCCGATGATTATTGCAACGGCATTATTAAATTGCGGGACCCGGTAGGGCGTCCATAACCTGATTGAATGTAGTTTAAGCCGAATGCAATCTTGTATTGGCAATAGCAAAATAATTCGCGAAGTTGTTCTTTCATCATTGTGTAAATACGCAGCATATCAGTGGATTAAGATTGGTTTATCGGTAGATAGTTTGGTTATATGGGACGTGTAAATATGATATATGCGGGGCGATTGTCAGTTGGATGGAATTAATATACTCCATAAATAGGAGAGGTTGTGTGAGAATATGGCTGTGGCGAGTATAAATATTATGATGTTGATTATGGCATAAAAATATATAGCAATGCTTTTCAGCGTCTTGTGTTTCTCATTTTTGTATTTCTTATCTAATTCTTTATATTTTTCTTCATTGAAATCGAGAATACTATTAAATATATATGCTACGACGTCTGTTGTAACTATGACTATTAATGCAATAATTTCTAGGATGAGACTGTTGTCTATATTTAAGAAGAACGGAGTCAGCAGTAATAATATTAGTGCTGCCGGACTAAACGTTAAAATTATCGCTACGCACATTGAGGCATTACGAATATTGCTCGTCATTGCGTGCTTATTATTCGGATTAAGTTGTATAGGTTTTATGCCAGAGATAAATATATAATATATATAATAGGTGAACTGCGCTATTTCTGACGCTTTAATTGTAATTTTAATCCTTTGTAACCGTGACATAGTGTACTTATTTAAAGGTTACAGTACAGGAGTGTACGCTCCTGTACTGTAAATTATATCTTATTTGTTATCGTATAGTCTCCCTATTAATCGCAACGATGGCTCCCGGTATTCCTGTCATTAATGCACCAATACTTATACCGATACCTGCAACTATTAAGTTTTTCACGCCATTGTTTATTTGTTGTTTGTTTTGATTGATTATTCAACACCTACTTGCATGCCAGCCGGAAAAAGACTAATCCATCCCAATTTGCTGCTCAATTTTGACAGACTGGTTCCAATCTTATTAATACGATATGTTTTAATTCCGGCCTTACTGCCACCGCCCCAACCGCTCTTGTAAAACTTCGGACTAAATTTATCTCCATTTGCAATTCCATTGGTAAGTCGGATAGAGCTTTTTTGTATTTCCAAAACAGCCCCTGCTAAGGCAGTAGAATTGCCGGCAAGACTTGTTGCATTATACCCTAATCCGCTGATACCATAAAGAGTTTGTGTCCATTGAAAATTAACCTTATCCGCAACTGAATCGACTGGCCGTTCTCGAATTATAGACGTGGCAACTACTTCAATAGGGTCGATATAACAGGTGAATCCGGCCCAATATCCTCCGGGAACGCGCCCCCAAAAACCTGACGAAGACTCTTCCGGATTCAACCCGTATGGATCTATCAGCGAAATGGGATTATTCAAACAAAAATTATACGGACTCTCCTCTTCATACCATTCCGCCAGTGGTTCTACCGAATTCCACCTTGCGATAGTCGGGTCGTACAGTCTCGCGCCGAAGTCGAGCATTCCGATATCGCGACCGAGCATTTCTTCCTTTTCGTTGAACATGAACTTGTTCTTCGCAGCGGGGAATGTCACGTTCCGAAAGTGGTCGCAGCTGTATCCCTGATCGAAACGTCCGAAAGGCTCGTATTCGTTGAAAGCCGCCGGTCGGCCGTTCTGTAGGAGCACCCGGACGCTGCCGAGATGGTCTTTGAAATATCGCAATACTTCGTACTGGCCGGTCATTTGGTCGAAGGAGATCGTACCGTTTTCAAATTCCGTTTTGAATTTGCTTTCTGAAGTTTCGTATTCGTATACCAAAGAGCCGAGGTAGCCTTATAAGTAATTTCCGTTTCTGAGTCCAGCACTTTCGTTCCGTCGGCGAGCCATATGTAATGGAACTTTTGTCCTGCGATGCCATACCCGATAACAAATTTAAGAAATCGTGGTACGAATAAACAATACCAAGAGGTTTATTCTCCGGGTATTGTTTGTTCGTTTTTTGGCATTAATGGATGCTCATAAAATATTTTCGGCAATATCAATGTGTCGATTCTTACATATATATTCTTGTCTTCGGTAATTAAAGTATCGGAATTGATTATTTTATATTTCATTATTGTCGGATTTCTTTCTTCCAGTTCCATTACGGCATATATCAGAGAATCTATACGTTCTGATATTATCATTGTATCAAACTTTGTCATATATTCTTTTCCGTATCGGTCCGGCGATAAACTGTCCCTCATAAAATGTATCATCGACAACCGTCCATTTTCCTATTGCTATAGTTGGGGTGCCGACAATTTCGATTAAGTGCGGTCTCATAAATGTCGAATCTGCATATAATGTAAAGGCAAACCTATATCCTAAATCATATGTTTCATAGGAACCGATTATGTTAGGAGGTGTAAGAAATGCGGTACATAATAGCGTTATCAGCGATAACGACACAATTAATAATTTGATTTTTTTCATTGCTTCTGATTTTCTAACTGGCCTTTAATTTGCTTCGGCATATATGTATGATTATTGTATCTGAATACGCTATTTTGTTTTGTCGCTACATCGTATAAGTAGGCGTTGGTAACATTGCCTTTGAAATATGTATGAGATGACCAAGGTCGGGTTTTATGCTTTATAAATATAATATATATCGTTCGCTTTTGTTTTCGAAGTCGTATATCAAAGAACCGAGTCTTGTCGAGTATTTCGCAGAGCCGTTTTCTATGGTCATGTCGATCGCTTTCGTCCCGTCCGCGAGATACGTTACGTACCTTTGCTGCGCGACTGTCGCCGCACTATTCACAAATTTAATGAAAAAGCAGAGACAAATTTGTCTCCGCACAGTGAATAAAGTATGATGTTTATGCTGGGGATGATTTCAAAGTTGGAAAGAAGCCGCCAATAATAAAGAAATACCTTGAACATGAGAACCAAGTACGAGAGAAAATCGGCGCGGAACTAGATGAAGAAATTGTCAGTAAGCAGAATAAGGCGAATTGCGAGAACGGCAATGCCATTCTTTCCAGCGCGGCAAAATTACTCGGTAAGGGTAAATATGCAGATATGGAGAAAGAGAACACTGCCTTGAAAGAACGGCCTGTTAGCAGGGCTTTGTTGTCGGGTTGGCCTGCGTCGGTGTCCCAAGTATCTTGGAGGCGTCTGAAAAAAGGGGAGGGGATGGATAGAAAAAACCTCTGAATTTTAATCAAATTCAGAGGTTTTCAGTTGTTTGTCGAGTTGTGCTCCCTCTGGGGCTCGAACCCAGGACCCCAACATTAAGAGTGTCGTGCTCTACCAGCTGAGCTAAAGAAGCATTCCGTTTGTCCTTCGACAAGACCTTCGGTCCTTTAAAGACGCTGCAAATATAAGGAGTATTTCCGAAACTGCAAAGGGAAAAGAGATATTCCTTGCGTTTTTTATGCAGGGCGGATGATTGTGGCGGTGTAATGTGTTTTCTTTCAGTTTGTTGTTTTGTCGTAGTGTGTCGGGGCGGAAGGCACGGCAATCCCTCGTGAGGCGAAAGTTTCCGCCCGACGAGGCCCGGAAGGGCGGCCGGAGGCTATCGCTCTTGCGCCCGTTCCGTCTCTCTCGCTTTCCAGGCCGTCTCTATTTGACGGAGGGCCTGCTCGATGAGGGCCCGGGAGGTGGCCATGTTCATGCGCATGAAGCCGCGGCCCTGCGGCCCGAAGGCGCTGCCGTCGTTGAGTCCCACACCGGCTTCGTGGGCCATGAAGCGGAGCAGTTCTTCGTGTTCCATGCCCAGGCCGCGCAGGTCGAGCCACAGGAGGTAGGTGCCTTCGGGAATGTGTGCCTCGATCTGCGGAAGACGCTCTCGGAAAAACCGGAGGGCGAACTCCATGTTGGCGTGCACGTACTCGAGCATCTGGTCGAGCCACTCCTCCCCGTCGTTGTAGGCTGCGATGAGTGCCGCCGTACCGAAGACGTTGCCCTGTTCGACATGGTAGCGGCCCAGTTCCGTCCGCAGCGCCTGCCGAGCCGCAGGATCGGGGGTGATCGCGGTCGAGGTGGAGAGTCCCGCGATGTTGAAGGTTTTGGTGGGAGCGATCAGGGTGATGCACTTTTGTCCTTCGGTGCACAGGGCCCCGATGTGGGTGTGGCGGCCGGGAGCGAATACCAGGTCGGAGTGGATTTCGTCGCTCACGATGTGGACTCCGTGTTTGCGGCACAAGGCGGCTATCCGGGTCAGTTCTTGCGTGGTGAATACGCGTCCGGTGGGATTGTGGGGGTTGCAGAGCAGGAGTACCGTCGCCTGTTCCAGTTTGCGGTCGAGGTCGTCGAAGTCGATGCGGTAGTTTCCCGCTTCGGGAACGAGGGGGTTCTCCACCACCCGTCGGTCGTTGGCTTTTATCTGGGCGGCGAACGGCGGATAGACCGGAGGCATGATGACGATCCCGTCGCCGGGGGCCGAGAGGGCCCGCAGGGCGAAGACGAAACCGGCTACCACGCCCGGTGTGAAATCGAGCCAGTTGCCGTCGATATCCCAACCGTTGCGACGTTTTACCCAGCTCATGATCGCGCGGTAGTAGGATTCGCTGCGCATGCCGTATCCGAATACGCGGTGAGCGGCGCGGCGGGCGATGGCATCGCAGATGAAGTCGGGGGCCTCGAAGTCCATGTCGGCTATCCACAGCGGGATAATGTCGGCATTGCCGAAAGCCGATCGGTCGTCGTATTTGACGCATCCGCTCCCGCGGCGGTCTACGATGTGGTCGAAGTCGTATTTCATAGTCGTTTTATAGTGAACAAATCGGATAGAGAGACGTAAAAGTATGAAAAATGCGTTACATTTGTTGCCTGTATGGTATTAATACTTAAATAATGAAAGATTTCGGAAACAGGGATGGCCGTCCTCATCGGGAAGATACGGATGGTTCGCAGGAGGGACAGCCTGCCTATAAGGCATTTGTGAAAGACAGAAGGCCGCGGACGGAGGATGCGGCAGCCGGTGAGCGGACCGAGCGTCACCGGGACGGAGGCTTTTCCCGCGAGAACTCCCGTTACGGCGGGG
>ERZ777011.3247-NODE-3247-length-10664-cov-3.304836_pt1 | contig 10664 bp, 11 predicted proteins | sample MGYA00374964_ERZ777011 | MGnify/ENA primary metagenome ERZ777011 (study PRJEB29310, sample SAMD00008975) | mouse gut metagenome | study: EMG produced TPA metagenomics assembly of the Metagenome analysis of fecal microbiota from mouse which was promoted...
TCCTGTACAGCCAAAGGCGGCAGGATCCGGAGTCTGAAAACGCCCCCTTTATCATTTCCCATCAGGCTTTCCATCTGTTTTTGTAAAGCCTCTACCGTAACATTGGACGTCCTGTTTCCGGATGTTTCCGTAAGGATAAACTGGGTGGCCGGTGTCTGCTCATGTTTTTTATCCGGCCCCACCAGATCACGCACCCCGTCCCATATTCCCAGCAAGCCAAAGCCCGCCATGCCAATCCCGATCAGAAGCCGGACAATGCCAATCCCTTCCTTTATTTCAGCAAGCCCGATCACTACCAGACCAAAGCCCAGAAATGCAGCATAGCATCCCAATATAAGAGGCGTCAGCCGCAGCCGTTTTCCTGTTTTGTTATTTTTCCTCATCATCTGCTCCAGCTCCCTGATGGTAAAAGACCTCTCTTACTCCACACAGTACATTTCTACTCGGCCCAGACGCCTTTCCATCTCACCTGCAAGCCTGGTAAAATCCGTAGTCTCCGCTTTGGTGGTAAAGATATTATAATTTATCTCATAATATCCTTCCCCGGCTTTGCTGCCATCAAAAAAGATCCCCCGTCCTATAAATACTTTGTGCATTCAATGTCTAACTTTTTCTTTTCCAAGTCGTTTTTCAAGCCACTCAAAAACCGCTTCACTGTCTTTGGAGTGATTAGGTGAAAAACCGATAGCAATGGATTGATCCGTATCTATGATAAATTTAGCAAATGGAATCCTTTGCATACCAATACGGTCAAAACGATGCTCCACCCGTTCAATTTTGTGAACAGGTATCAAAATCAGACGGCCCCTGTTTCGGCATACAATATAATTTTGCATCAAATGAATTTCGCCCTGCCAAACTTTATAAATGGGGTGAGATGCAGTATATTCTTTTTCCAGTGTATAAGCATCATTATCAGTCAACTTATTTGTAGCAATATGGGCTTGCATAGCCGAGCGCAAAGCCGCTAAAGCGATTATCGCAACTATACTCAACAAAAGATACGGCTGGTAGGACGCTAGTTTAGAATAGTACCTCAAAAGGATAAGTGAGCACACCAACAAGCCGATTGCACAAAGAACAAATCTGCCCAACTCTTTCAACATGAAATCTTTTTTAATTTTTCCCATGACCTTTTCCTTTTTTTATCAAATATTTGTATTTTTGCTGTAACCGTTCAAAACAAAAAGGCACTCCCCGCCACGCAGTTCCCTGCGAGCATAAGAGCGCCACTGTTGACGGTATAAAATTGGGTATGACAAACCGCAGAGCTATAATGTTATACTTACACTTTGCTTACGAATGACACAAAATATTATGTTTGTCAATCCATCTTTCTATAAATTTTGCAAAAATAAAGCAGGTCAATTATAGCAGAAATTTGTCTGTCATACAAGAGGCGTTTTGCCGTTACCGCAGCCATTCTATATACGAACTTTTGTTTTGGATGAAGCGCCACGAATCCGGACTCGATTTTTCTCTATTATGAATTCCGTATCGGCCGTCAGGCTGATTTTTCAATCTAACCTCCTCTCCGGAATATGATACGATCAAAAAGTCAAAAAGTGGTCAATTTCCTGCTTTTCAGAGCGTTCTCAACCGCTTTTTTTATGACAATGCTTGAATTTGTTGCGCCTGATATTTCCACTTTGGCATATATAAAATCTACGTCATATTCACCAACATAAACTCCGTCAGAATAATCCATCCTCTTTCTTTTTCAGAATCCGTAATAATTTACATGCATAATGGGAAATAAAAATAAACAACCCCATTAGACACAGATAATCCATGTAATACAAAATCTTCGATTCCTCATAATCCAAAAAGACAAATTCACTCCGCAAAAACAGATAAGTAAAAAAATCTCTCTTTACGAAAACCCATGCCCCGTAAAGTGCGGCGGCTGATCCCAAAATAAAACCAGTCCACCACAAACTACGCGAAACAGCCTTACTCTTTCTTTGAAACAGCCCCAGTACCATATTCCAGTGCAATCCCAGATGCAGGCTCATCAGTACAAATCCCCAATAGGAACCCAGTATATGCAGCCGCCTTGCCAGAGCCAGCCCGCTCTTTATCGGAAGGAATGTAAATACATGCCGGGACAGGACAATACCGCTGTACATTAATGCAAACATGGAAAGCAGTGTCAACATATCCACGCAGACCTGAAAAATACGGACCGGCGAATATCTTCCCCGGCATAAATTTTTATACCAGTTCCAATTCAACATATGATGGGCCGCAAACAGGGCAAACAGCCCTGCCCCCGCCCATTCGTGCATTTTTTCGCCCCAGAACTGATAGCCCATCAAAAACAACAGGACTATTGTCATCAGCGCATCCACAGCTCTTTTCCATCTTCCCTTCATGGTTTCCTCTCCTGCCTTAATCCGTCCAGACCTCCTTCGCCATCTTAAATGCCGCCCATGCTTTCGGCCATCCTGCGTAAAACGCCGCATGGGTCAGTATCTCGGCGATTTCCTCTTTTGTGATCCCGTTATTTTTTGCGCTCATCAGGTGATATTGGAACGAAGAATCCACCAGCCCCTGCGCCATCAGCGATACGACTGTCACAAGGGAGCGATCCCTTAACGAAAGTTTTTCCTCCCTGTTCCATACCTCGCCAAACAATACATCATCATTCAGCTGTGCAAATTTCGGGGCAAATTCCCCAAGCTGATCCCTTCCTGCCGTCTGCTTAACCATACTCTCATCCTCCTATTCTTCAAAACTGTCTGCCTATTTCTTCAATTCCGCAGTATCCTGCTTTCCGTTCAAAAGTCTCCCTTCCATGACTTTTCACAATCCTTATGCCCATCAAAGATGGGATTTGACATGCTTTTCTTTTGCTGCCGAAGCTGTATTCTGTGCCATAACGCCTACAAGGGCATGGGGAACATACGGCTCCTCCAGATATGAGGTTTCTTCTTCCGTAAGAATCAAATCTACCGCCTTAGCCGCGCCTTCGATATGGTGCAGCTTTGTCGCCCCGACCACCGGAGCCGTCACTTTTGACAAAAGCCACGCAAGGGAAATTTCCGTCATGGATACGCCATGTTTTTCTGCCAGCTCCATCACGCGCCCAATAATCACGCCGTCCTGCCCTGCGGTTGCATCGTACTTGAATTTTGCATAACTGTCCTCCTGAAGACGCTTTGAAGTCTCGCCGGGAGCCTTTGACAAACGCCCGCCCGCTAAGGCGCTATAAGGAGTCATAGCGATATTATCTTCTGCGCACAGCTTCGCCATCTCCCGCTCCTCCTCACGAAAGATCAGGTTATAATGCCCCTGGATGGAAACAAACTTTGCAAAGCCCTCCTTTTCCGCCAATGCGTTCGCTTTTGCAAGCTGCCATGCAAAACAGTTGGAAATGCCGATATACCTTGCTTTCCCAGCCTTAACAATATTGTTCAGACCCTCCATGATGTCGTAAAGCGGCGTCCGGTAATCCCACATATGGTAAATGTATAAATCCACATAGTCCATACCCAGATTTTCAAGGCTCTTATTTATCATACGCCGGATATGCTGCTGCCCTGTAATTCCCGCCGCAATATCTTCCTGTGTGCGGGGCAGGAATTTTGTCGCCACAACCACCTCGTCACGCTTTACAAAATCCCGTAATGCCCTTCCCACATACTGTTCGCTTGTGCCGCTCTGATAACCGATTGCCGTGTCAAAAAAGTTGACGCCAAGCTCCAGACCATGCCTGATGATCTCACGGGAATGTTCCTCATCAAGCGTCCACGAATGCTGTCCGTTTGCCGCATCTCCAAACCCCATGCATCCCATGCAGATACGGGATACGTTCAACTCCGAATTTCCCAGTTTTGTGTATTTCATATGCTTCTCCTTTCTTCTGCTCCATCTGTCCCGGCAGCTTTTTTCATGCCTGCCTCCTATTCCGCAAGCCCGATGCTGCCAAGCCATTCCGACACGCTGCTTTCCGCGCTGTCTACCGCGGAATCGCTGACATGAAGACCGTCAAGAACTGTTGCGCCTTCTTCCAGCCCGGCAATCGTCCCCGGTGTTCCTGAAAGCCCGCTGCCGCCGCTGGTACAGAACGGCGCGATGGTCTTTCCGCCAAAATCATAAGTATCAAAAAACGTATACAGGATTCGCGGCATATCGCCCCACCAGATCGGATAGCCCACATAGACAACATCATACTGTTCAAAATCCGTTATGCTGCCCTGTATGGCAGGACGGGCATCCGGGTCATTCTGTTCCACCGTGGCGCGTGTGTTGCGGTCATTATAGTTCAGATCCTCGTCCGTATAAGGCTGCTCCGGTATAATTTCATACAAATCAGCACTCTGCAGCCCGGCCAGTGTCTCCGCAACTGCCTTTGTGTTTCCCGTAGCCGAAAAATAAACGACCAATGCTTTCGCGTCTGTTCCATCCCTTTCCGCTGACGGTTCATCGGTCTGCTCCTCCTGTACATCGGATGATGGTTCGTCAGACTGTTCCTGCTCCTGTACATCAGATGACAATTCACCGGGCTGCTCCGGTTTGTCAGGGGATAATCCGGTTTCATCCATGTTTTCATTTGTACTGCTTTCTTCCGCCGTCTGTAATTCCGACTCAATGCCGGGAGATGATCCTTCCGCATTCTTTCCGCTGCCACATGCCGCAAGGCTCAACATAATTGCAAGTGTCATTAAAACAGATAAAAATTTTTTCATGGTATTTCTCCTCCATTATTTTATAAACATTTTCCAAATTCATATGCCCTCCGGGGATATTCACTGCCTGCCGTCATGGACGGGGTTCCACAGCCCCTTCCCAAAACCATACCCTGATCCTGAAAGTTCGGATATTTTGAATGCTTCCGTTTATGGCGCAAGATCTGTCAATCAGAATCTTTAACTGTGCTTTCTACTGCTTACACACCCAATAATTTTTTTACTTCGGCATATGTGATCTCATAAACTGTCATATACACATAATTTACTTTTGCCTTTGTCATTGCTTTCCTCTGTTTTTCCGTTACTACCGTATACGGGTATATTCCAAACATAAACGGAAAAAATGAGAAAATAAAATCCTGCTTATCCTGAGCCGTCATTTCAGGAAAAAACTTATCCAGACAATTTCTGACTTCTGCCAGCGACTTTCCATACGCCATCTTAAATTCAATCAGTCGTTCCAGCCGGCTGTTATCTTCCATATCGTAGTGGTTCATGGACATAATTTTCAGAAGGTTCTGCCTCTCTTCCAGCGAATGAGCCAGCGCATCAGCAAATTCTTCCCCAGTCATACTTTCATACCCCGCTTGAATCCGTTTCAGACTTTGAACCCATAATTCATACTCCCTTTGCAGCAGTGCCAAAAAAATTTCTTCCTTCGTCTGAAAGTAATTATAAATGGAAGTCCGGGTAAAGGTAGTCGCATTCCCGATTTCCTTGATGGTGATTTCCTTAAAACTCATCGTCTTGTACAGCTCGGCACAGGCTGATATGATTTCTTCCTTTCTTGCCGCCGTCAGTTCTTCTGAGCCCTTTGGCATTCTGCACCTCCTTCTTTTCATTCTGACACCGTGTCATTTTATGTATTATATCCTCATTCTGACACTGTGTCAATATTAAAGGTAAAAAAAATTCTCAAATCAGCTGATACTTTTTCCACTTTCCGCCCCTGAAACGGATATAAAACGCTATCGCCGGACGCACGCAGTCCCTTTCCCAATGGATCGGCAAATGGAAACGCAATGCAGTTAAAGACATTATGGTTCGGAACCAGCCATACAGTCAGGCTCCTTGTTTCCGGCGCCACATCAAAAAGCAGCGTGCTAACAGGTATCAGCGCAAAAACCGCCATATTCCATACCACGGAAAACAGGTTGCGAGAGGCGGAAAAAGTCAGCCCTAAATTTACCCTGCCGGGGAAAATACCTTCCGGTACATAATCCGTAAAATAATACAAAACCGCCGGTACTGCCGGTACGAGCATCCGGTTTGATATGTACAGAGAAAAATACGACGCCCATAAGGACCGAATTTCTTCATGGCAGTATTTCCTCTGCCGTCTGCGCGTCTATGATCATCTGCATTTTCTTACCGCCCTTTTCACTTCCGCTCAGAATCCACGCAGGCTTGACATCATAAATTCCCATACCGGAGGACAGGTCTACATAGTAATACAACTGTGCCTTTGTAATTTCATAAGCGGTATCACCAAGTACCTGATTTAACTTATCCGCTGCGGTTTTCACAACCATATCCATGTCCGCCAGTGATACGTCCCCTTTTTCCTCTGAAACCGCAAACACTTTTTCTATCTCAAAATACTCAATCCCCTCTGCCGACACTACCGCCTGTATCGGGGCATGGATTTCCCCCGCATCTCCAAATACCTTGTTGTACACATGGTAAAACGGCAGCCCCCTGTAAATCTGGTCAATATAGAAATAATAGCAGTCATCCGCCCCCGACCACTGGGCTTTATATTGCGACTTGTCAATACTGCCGTTCATATCCTCATAATATTCCTGTGTCCGCATCGTTTCATGATCCAGAGCATACCCTGTATAATCCGTCTCCATATTGATATCCAGCGCCTGCAAAGTTTTTTGTACTGTTGCAAAAGCCTCCTCCCGCGTCATAAAGGATAGCTGCCCCTCTGTGGAATATAAATCTGCATTATACCGGTTATCCTCGAATGTCACAAACGTGTTACGGACAGCCGGCATCAGATCCCTTTCCATGTACTCCAATTTACCGGACATCGGACCAAATGTTAGCGTTGTCTCCTCCGGACTTACATAGGTCACTGAATGTGCCATCTTCCCATATTCATCCTCTTCCTCGTAATCATATGTATCATAAGTTGCGATATCACTGAAAAACAGCTCGAATGCCTTTTCCTGACTCACCTTCTGCATCTGCGCCTTTGCCGTCACGACAGAGCTTTCTGTCAAGTCACCATTTACAATGATATCCATGTTAAAAGTAACATTTCCTATCGTCTCACTGAAATTTTCCGGAAACGTAATCCTTTGTCCTTCTCCCGGTTCCACATCCTGTTCCGCCTCCGGCTCCCTCTGCGACTGCGTTTCCGTTCCAGCCTCTTCAGCCGTCCCTGTGGAGGACTCTGTTTTCTGTTCCTGCTCTGCTTTCCCGCAGCCGCACAATGACATTGAAAGAGCTATGAAAGCCATTGCCGTGCAAAATAATCTTTTGTTTTTCATTTTCTAATTCCTCTCTTTCCAGAGCATGTTTCAAACACGCTCTTGTACTGTTGATCTGTGTTTCCCATTATCCCTGTTTTTGCTGCCCTTTCAACCCACTTTGCACGAAACAACATTTTCTTTCACCTTTTGAGACAAATTTCCCCAAAATTAACAGAAAAACGTCTTTTCATACATTCTTTCTATGCTTTTTTATTCGGTTCAAGTATAATAGGGTGAAAGTGTGAAGAGAGGTTCTAAGGCGTCAGAAAACGCCGCCTAAGAACAACTAAAGCTTGCAAAGCAAGCTTTCTTCACACATTGTTTGTGCCGCAAAGCGGCATGTTGGGAAGTGTGAGAATGCACAAAGTGCGGCCATTTTCCATGACAAGCTTGCTTGTCTTTGGATTTTGAGATTTTGCAAAGCAAAATTATGGAGGTTACTATGCGTATAGCAGTCTGTGATGATGATGCCCTGATGCGGGAGCAGATTCAAAAATATATCAAAGCCTATTTTGAGAAAGCCTGTGTGAAATGTCCTGAGATCGTCTGCTTTTCCGACGGGGAATCCCTGCTTTCGGACAAAGGGGAAAAAGACATTCTTTTCCTTGATATCGAAATGCCGGGAATCAATGGGATTTATGTGGGAAATGAACTAAAAAGGCTGAATGAGAATATCATTATCTTTGTCGTGACCTCTTATGCCGAATATCTGGACGATGCCATGCGTTTCCATGTGTTCCGCTACCTGTCAAAGCCTTTGGACGTTCACCGATTTTTCCGAAATATGAAAGAGGCTGTCAGCCTGTATAATACCATGACCATCAAAGTCCCAATTGAAACAAAACAGGGCATACACACGCTTCCGGCATCCGCTGTCATCATGGTAGAGGCTTTCGGGCGAAAAGTAGTCGTCCATACCACCATGCGCGATTTTGACTCCATCCACAATATGCAATACTGGCTGGAATTGCTGCCTAAAAACTGTTTTTTCCAAACACACCGCAGCTTCATTGTCAACTTTGAACATATCATGGATTTTGACCATACCCTGATCCATATGACAGGAGGACAATTTCGCGCATACCTGACAAAAAGAAAATACAACACATTTAAGGAAGCCTATCTTCTTTACCTGGAAAGCTCACGTTAACGTGAGAAGAACTTCTAGCTGTCTTTGGCAGTTTTCACTCGTGGTAAAGGCTGCATCGCAAAGTCAGCAAAGCTGACCTGGGAGTTCTAAATCTCACGCGGGAGAATGCCTGCAGTACGGCATTCTCCGCATAAATATATTGTAGTAGGAAAGAAGAGCGTAATGATTACGATAATCTGCTATTTTTTCAGTTTTTTGGTGGAGGCAGTGATTCTCTGGCAGTACACTTACACACTCTTTGTCCCGAAACAGCGGGTGCGGACAAGGCTTCTTTTTCTGTGTGTCCTTTATCTCATCCTGTTTGCCGTATCCACGCTTGGGCACACATGGCTGAATGCACTTTTGTACCTTGTTGCCAATTTTATTTTTCTGATTGCCATGTACCATCTCATATGGCACACGGCTCTCTTTCACGCAGCCATGCTGACTGCCGTCATGTCCATGTGCGAGCTGGCTGTGTACAGTATCATCGGACATTTTGCGCCAAACTTTTTAAAAAATTCTGCCCGCTCCCACAATTTTATCCTTTTTGCCGTATTTAGCAAAATGATATTTTTTACCGTTATTTATACTTTAATCCATTTATTACGGGAACGTCAGGACATAAGCCAAAGGCAGGACAAATACGCGCTGCTGCTTGTGTTTATTCCGCTGACCTCCGTTTTTGTCATGCTGATTTTTGTGGCTGTAGGCGATGCCTGCACTCTTTCACCCACATTGGTCTTTATGATTACTCTAGGCGCCGTCTTTTTGCTGTTCACCAACCTGCTTGTATTCGGAATCAACCAGTACAACCAGAAAAAGAATATGGAATTTACCGAAATGCAGCTACTGCTCCAAAAAGAGGCAAACGCAGCGGAATATTATGCGATGCTGCTCGCCCAAAACGAAAACCAGAGTATCTTAATCCATGATATGAAAAAGCACCTCCAGTCCATTGCCATATTGAGTGACAAGAAAGAAAACGATAAAATTACCGCCTATATCGGACAACTAATGCTTTCCTCCGACCTGAAAGAATCCGCCCGTCTGTGTGACCATGAAATGCTCAATGCCATTCTGTGCCGCTATAAGCGCAGGTGTGACAGCAGCCATATTTCCTTCCACGCAGACATCCGGCATGGAACGATTGACTTTATCGCGGATAACGACCTTACTTCCCTGTTCTGCAACCTGTTAGACAATGCATATGAAGCTGCCTGCGGCATTCCCGATGCCTTTATCGAAGTCAATACCACACGGAAAGCCAACACGCCCCTGATTCTAATATCCGTCGTAAATTCCTGCAGGAGAAGTCCCTTTGTGAGTTCACAACAGAGTCTTGCCACCACGAAACCCGATAAACGCGGACACGGCTTTGGGATAAAAAGCATCCGGAAAACTGTCGGTAATTATCACGGGGATATGCAGATGTATTATAATGAAGATACGCTGACGTTTCACACGGTTATTACCTTAAAACAATAGGAGGCATGCAAACGCCTCCTAAATATTTTTTCTTTGTCTTTATATGCTGAAACATCGCAAAGCAGCCGTTCCCATGCGTCCTCATCTGCAGTTCCTGCTGTTTCTGCCTGCCGTATTGGTTCTGCCGCCTCTATCCCAATCCCTATATATGATTTCAGCTTTTCCATGTGGTACATTCCGCCTTCTGTTTTACTGTGCCTGCCCCACTTTTTTCCTCTCTTCTGTATTTCCCGCATGGAATAATGCGTCCGTTCTTTAGCCTATATTACAGGAACGGAAAAGCAGACTTCATTTCCGTTCCTGTCCGGATTTATCAGAGTTAATGCTCATAATAGACAGTATTATCTCCCAATCCCTGTATCATGTAAGCCTCTAAAATGCTGCCATCCACAGCATTGACTACGCATACATAATTGAGCCAATCTTCTATCTCTGTCTCATCTTCTATCATATTGCCAAATCCAACAGAATAAGCTAACGCGCCCTTATCCTTGTCCTTTATCTCACTCCAATCTGCCACACACAGATCTGAACTCCAGCCAAATTTCTCATCGATACCTAATTTTAATTCCTTTGCTTTCTCACCGAGATCGGTCTCCATCGCTTTCTGTGCAATCTCTACCGCTTTCTCCTCGCTGATGCCGCCCGCCGCCTTCACCTTTGCCTCAAGTTCTGCTCTTTCTTTCAAAGTGATCTCGTCCCACTCCGCCTGCGTCTTATGATTCGTATCAAGCGCTATCCGAAAATTGCAGTCAATAATCTCCAAAAGCTCCTCGTCGGTAAGCTCCCTGTCCGGCAGATAATATTCCCCGGTGGATACGATATAACAGAGCGTCCCTTCCGTCACATCATCCGCGCTGTCCACCTCCT
>ERZ777011.3249-NODE-3249-length-10662-cov-143.957669_pt1 | contig 10662 bp, 12 predicted proteins | sample MGYA00374964_ERZ777011 | MGnify/ENA primary metagenome ERZ777011 (study PRJEB29310, sample SAMD00008975) | mouse gut metagenome | study: EMG produced TPA metagenomics assembly of the Metagenome analysis of fecal microbiota from mouse which was promoted...
TTTGACTGAGGGGGCTTGTAAAGTAAAAAAGAAGACTCGAACACCGTAAAATCAGTGTTCGAGCCATACTTTATTGCGCTATTTGAGTTTTATCGGACAGCAATAATAACCAATAATGCCATCAGCAAATAGCCGAGTGAAATTAGATTCTTAATAGATTTCATACTGCCTGTAATTTATCCCAACGTCCATCTTTCAGATAAGGCAAAAACTCCCGTATCTTATCTACCGACCAGTCCCACCATTTCAAAGTCTGCATCTGTTCTATTATATCAGGACTGAACCGCTTTCGTATCTCCTTTGCGGGGATACCACCTACAATGGTATAGGGCGGAACATCTTTCGTCACAACCGCCCTTGTACCAACAATAGCACCGTCACCGATATGGACACCAGCCATAATAACGGCTTCATAGCCTATCCATACGTCATTGCCTATTACGATGTCGCCTTTGTTGTCCCAAGCGGAAGCCACATTTGCCTTATCCAATTCCCAATCTTCATAGAACAGCGGGAACGTGTAAGTGGATAAAGATTTTAGGGTATGGTTGGCACAGTTGAACAGGAACTTTACGCCGCAAGCAATAGAACAGAACTTGCCTATTATCAGCCGTTCGTGGTTAATGGGATAGTGATACAACACATTGTTTTGCTCAAACAGACACGGGTCTGAAACAAAATCATTGTAAATGGTATAGTCGCCTATTTCGATAGACGGGTCTTTTACGACAGCGTTCAAATAAACGGTTTGCGTGTCACCCTTACGGGGATATATCTTGTTCATCATAACTTTCAGTTCTTAGTATTGTTTATATTTAAGATAAATGACGGATTGTGTACCAAGCAGTATCACATATAAGTATTCCACAGCCCAATATGTCGCTAACGGGACATCACAAGAATCTAATCCCCATAAGCAGAACAGATAAGCAATCGTAGTTGTCACCTGAAAAATGAATACCGTCCGTGTCGCTCCAGTTCCGGTTGTAGCATTAAGATAGACATAACCGGGTAATGCAAGGAAGTAATTTAACAACATAACAAGAAAAGGCAACCATGCAAGCTGTATGATAGCGGGATTTTCCGTATAAGCTCCTATAATGGGTTGGTGAAAGAACAACGCAAAAGCAATCAGAGGAATACCTGTCGTATATCCTAAACGGATAATTTTATGGCAAAGCGGAAAAACTCTTTTCTTTTCACCTGCTCCAATCAGGTTACTCACCAAAGAACCGGTGACACCTGCCAACGCATTGACGATAACGGAAAACAGTGCGGAAACACTTCTTACAATGTTTGATACTGCCAATTCCGTTTCTCCCAAACGTTCGATAGCCACGAAGAACAGAAACCAAATGGCTACACTTGTAAAGAACTGGAGCATACTCCATACCGAGATAGAAAATACCTCTTTCAATATAGTTATATCAATACGCCAGTATAAGCCATACGCTTTTTTATCAATGTGCCGAAACATATATGCAGCCAATACAGCCAGCGAACACATTTCGGCAGATGAAGAAGCGATAGCCGCTCCCGATATACCCATATCGAAGCCGAATATCAGGAGCCAGTTCAGCGGAATGTTCACCAGTACGGCAGTGAAAGCTGCCATGTTCAGAGCTTTTGTCTGTGTAATGCCTACCAAAAACGAGCGTAAGGCAAGGAACGGGAAAGAGAACAACAATCCCCAAATACGCCAATCCAAATAGCGGATAACCGCATTATAAACATCATCCGAAGTTATCAGATGTTTCAACAGAACGGGAGAAAATATCTTGGACAGCAGACAGAGGAGTACCGCCAGTATCAGCAAGAAAAATAATCCCTGAAAGAACGTTTTTCCCGTTTCTGCATACCGCTGCTCTCCGTTTCGGCGGGCAATTACCACTTGCAACCCCAAACTGAACCCGAAGCCGAGCATATAAATTGCCAAGAACCATATTCCGGCAAGGGCAGATGCGCCCAGTTCCACATCACCCACATGCCCTAAAAACAAAGCATCGGTAATATTTATCAGTTGTTCGATAAGGATGCTCATCATTACAGGAAAAGCGATGAGCCAGATTTTCTTATAGGTATAATTCATTTGTTCAAACCAATATGATACAATACATCCTGCCGCTTTAAGCAGCACGACAATCTTATAGATTTATAATAAGGGATAATGACAAAACAATGACAGGCAAACTTAAAACATAAGCCTGTCTATTGCTGAATAGCAATAATTGGAAGTGCTATTCGCCCGGCGTAGCTATATGCACAACTGCCATTTCATATTGTTGAACAACTATTTCTTTTTCTGTTAGTTCTGCAAAGATAGCGTTTTTCCCTGAACTTATATTCTCAAATTATCAATTTCTTTCTGAACCCCATCCAAAAAGCGGGAAGCGTGCGCCCCATCCATTTGCGTGTGGTGGAACTGGAAAGAAACGGTGAGCGTCGTTTTCAGCAGGCGTCGTTTGTATTTGCCCCAAATAAGAAACGGATTATTAAAAATGCCGCTATACATCCCGACAGCCCCGTCTATTTCATATTGTGCCAATGCGGAAGTTCCGATAACCATGCTTTCCGTCAAATCGTGATTGACGCAACTTTCAGCCACTTGTTTGGTAAGTCGCAGATAGTGTTGATTGAACAGAGACAAATCATCGCAGAAAGGAACATCACACGAACTTACCTCGCCCTTTCTGTTAGCGACAATGGTGTTTACTGCAATGGTATCGTACTGCATCAGTTTACCGCCAACGGGCAGCATATAAAATTCTTTCACGTCCCTTGCGGCTTTGCCGATGCACCAGCACATCAACATATTAAACTTCATGCCCGATTTCCGGCTGATTTTCACAAGGCGTGACACGTTGAGTGTCTTAAAGAACGTCACCATTGGCATAGGTGCGTTCATCCACATTTCAAAGGCGTATGCCCGGCTGGTTTCTTGGGGATTTACTTCTTTCATACTTAATGCTATTTTCATTTAATGAATCAGGTAGCAAAAGTAGGAGAAGCGTTTGACCCCGGATAGAACAAACGGGACATTTATACGGGATTGGTGAACAAATCGGAATATGGATTTGATACTTTCAGCAAAGACACGGGCGTATATCCGCAGAATTTCTTGAACTCCCGGATAAAGTGCGACTGGTCGGCATAGCCGCTGGCGTATGCTATTTGTGTCTGATTAATTTCTTTGCCTGCTTGATGCTGCATCTGCGCCAAAGCCTTTTGGAAACGGACGATACGGGTATATTCTTTGGGATTGATACCTACAAAGGAATGAAACAACCGCTCGAACTGTTTTTTACTTAGGCAGGCAATGGAAGATAATTCGTTTACAGAGATTTGCGGAGTGATATATATTTGCTGTATGGCGGCATCTATCCTTTTAATTCTGTATGTGGTATCAGCTAAATTATCGGCAATTTGTGACACCAGCCATTTTTCTATATAGCTTATGCAAATAGAATTATTCTCACAGTCGAATATTCGTGTAGCCAGTTCATTCAAACTTTTGTTTTCAAGGCTGTAACCGGACACTTCCTGATTGTAAAAGAGTGATGTCGGTATGTTCAGAAACATACTCATAGCGTGAGGGTGGAATACAACCACTATCATTTCTGTATTTCCGTCTGCATATAGGTGGGACGAGAAATTAACTTGTCCGCTCACAGTCAGTTTGTCTTGTGTAACATTCAGTTCAGGGATATATAACGGTGCTTGTTTATGGAAGATGATTTGAGGGCAACCGATAGGAAAAGTCAGGGTATTCAAAAACTGGTTACTTTTGAATACCCAATAATATCTCACGTAAGGTTGCAATAGCTTACATGGTCTGTAAAAATCGAATTCCTCTTGAATCATTTTACAAAAGTAGCAATTTTGTGTTGGTTACTAAGTAAAAAGAGGTAAATGAAACATAGAAACGACTGCGCATAATGACAAAGTCGTTTCTATGATAAGAATTATATTTTCAATCCTTTCTGTTGTTCCCACTTGGCATACATCTCCCTTGAAAGCTCCACGATCTCCCGGCTCAGTTTCACAAGGTCGATGGTATGTTTCTCCAGCTTGTAGAGCAACGCCATCGCCTTTTTCTCCGAGAAATGAATGCGCAATTCTTTCACGACTTGGTTGTAGTTCGTGCCAATGGCACGGAACTGGGCGTGGAAGTCGGACAGCTTGGTCGTATAGTCCATCAGCGTCTTGTCCACTTTCAGCACATTGAACTTCTGCCCGAAGAAATGCGCCTTCAGAAAGACGGCTTTCGCATACAACTGTGATTCCTCGTACATTGTGAGAAATTTGTTCCATTCCTCATCATCGAAACGCACCATCACGCAGTGCGTTTTCGGGTTCAACTTGGGATTTCTCCCGTATTTGCTCTGCTTTTTCATTCTTCTTATTCTTTTAGTTTAATGATTCATTCATAGTCTAATCTCCGATTAAAGAACCCCGAAATTATCCGACTGCGGAGGATAATTCTGCCCACGGCGGTGCAAGGATTTTCAGTTACTTAGAATTATTCGGGTAACTGAAAATATATCTTGCTGTGTCTTTGAGGACACAAGAATCCTCCGCCTGTCGGATTGATTTTCGAGTGTAATAACTCACCTTGTGTATCGGTCGAACCGATGGAGTGCATCCAACGGCTCAACCGGTTCCACCGTAATCCCGTCAGAGTTTGCGCCACTGCTCGATGTCATTCCGGTAGGCATCGAGGTGCAGGCGGACAAGGTTCTCGATAAGTCCGGATGCGCTCATGCCCTTTCCACCAAGGTAGCGGACAACCCTGTCCAGTTCGTCACGTACCGTCTCACTGATGAACACGGGTTTGCGGTTGATAATCTTGGGGACTTGGAGATAGGTGGTGCGGTACTCCTCCAACGACAGCCTGCGCTGCTTGCTGCTGATGCGCTTCTGCGGTACTGCCGCTTCTTCTACCGTTTCATCAGCCATAACCATCTCCGCTTCTTCCGTGACGGTTTTGCCGGGCTATTCCAGTTCTTCCGGGTCCAGACCGATACGCCTGTAGAAGTCTTCCTCTGACTTTGGGGTGTCGGATTTCCTGTACCCCATTTTTTCAACGATTTCACGAGCCTGCTGCTCTGTAATGCTTGGTTCTCTTTTCATTGTAAAAAACAAATTGATTAAGTTATTGAATGTGGTCTTGGTCAGCACCTCGACCGATTATCGGGAGCAAAGTAAGGTGCTTTAGTGCAGTCATTCAAGCGTTTGGAGTCTCTTAGACAATTTTGTGCGGTTCTGCAATATGGTGATGGGACCAGCGGTGAGGACTTCTACGATTTGCCGGATATGAATAGCGGAACGGATAAAGGTAAGATATAGGGTAAGTTTGAATTAAGCCCTTATTTTCAATCTTGCAGCATTCCTAATTTTCGGAATCAAAGGGATTAGCACCACTTACAACGTGTGCCAACCTCTACTACCCTGTGCCACATGCTACCAGTAATAGTAATATACATTGTCAGGCATCGGATTATGTCTTTCTTTGTGGCAAAAGGAATAACAGCAGTCCTAAAAGATGGAGCGGAAATCATGGTACACAGGCTTGCTTACGGGGAATCGACAGGCAGTAACCCGGACAATGACCACCGTATCGGCGCAACATGCTGCCACTTTCGGAAAATCCATTGCAGGACAGCGGATAATGTATTCCTTTGTGCCGAAAGAAAAAGAAACAGTAACGATTAAAAGAAAGGCAATATGGAAATCGTATCAATCGAAAGAAAGACCTTTGAGGCAATGGTCGCCAAGTTCGACCGTTTCGTCAGCCGTATGGATGCCATCTGCCATCGGCATGGGGAAAAGACAATGAGCGAGTGGATGGACAATCAGGACGTGTGCCGGATGCTCAACATCAGCCCACGCACGTTGCAGACGCTTCGGGATAACGGCACATTAGCATACAGCCAAATCAATCACAAGACCTACTACCGTCCCGAAGATGTGAAGCGTATCATTTCTGTCGTGGAGGACAGGAGAAAAGAAGCAAGGTTCAAAGGCAGGACAATATGATAACTGAATAGAGTAATAACAATAATCCCATTAAATCCAAAGTAATATGAACGAACTGATTAACAAGGACAACGAGTGGATAATCCACTTCATGGGCAGCCTTGACCGACTGCTTGACAACGTAGAGCATCTGACCGCCAACTACCGTCCGACATTGGGCGGTGAGCGTTTCTTCACCGACAAGGAGGTGTCGACACGGCTGAAAGTGAGCCGCCGGACACTTCAGGACTACCGGAACGAAGGGCGTATCGCCTATATCCAGTTGGGCGGCAAAATCCTCTACCGTGAATCCGACATCGAAAGGATGCTGAATGACGGCTACCGCTCCGCCTACCGACAGACTGCAACCTGATTTTCTTGAAGGAGCGCAGATTGCCGTCTGCCCTATGGTTGCGGAGCAATGGAACCCTTCGGCAAAAAGAGGAATGGCTTACAGATGAAGCACCAATACCCTGCTTCGTCTGTAAGCCATTCCTTTCTATCTTCTGATTTCCCGCCAGTCGCTTGTTTCCGTCCACGGATGCCCCAAGAGCGTGTGGCAGGCAGTGGCAAGGTTTTCGGGCCGAATACGCTCAAATTTGTTTGAGGAGGATTCTGCCCGAAACGGCTCTGCCGCCCGATCTTGCCTCTGCCGTTATAGCCATACGCTACCTTTGCATCCGACATCGGTAACGAGTGGCTGACGGAATGGACTTCAACTATACCATAGGTTGTTACCCTTGCCACAGGAAACAAACAATGTTATCGATGTTTCTCTTTTGGTTGTGCTGATTTTATTTATTATAAACCATCTGAACAATGCACTTTCTTTACTGCATACTCTGAATGCAATGGCTATAATCATTTCAATGTTATAAGTGTCATAACTGATGCCGTCCGATTGCTTTATATACTTCATCGTATCATATTTGTTCAACTCCTTATTCTTATATATCGTATGAATCGCCTTGCGAATGTCGCACGAGAACACTCCGAGCAAATTGGCAATCTCAAATTGCGTCATCCATACAGATGCAATAGGCATAGTGACTGCACCCGTTTCACTGATTGAAATTATTCCTCTATCCATATCTATCGCATTACTTTAAACATTACACTCTTTACATTATTCATATCGCGCAGAATAGAGGAATCCAACACACGTGCATAGTGCTGCGTCATTTTTATATTGGAATGGCCGAGCATCTTCGCTACATTCTCAATACTCACACCGTTGGCGAGGCATACAGAGGTCGCATACGAGTGGCGGGCTACGTGTGTGGTCAAGGTCTTGTTTATCAGACATAAGTCTGCAATTTCTTTCAGATAGCTGTTCATTTTCTGATTGCAGGGAACTGGCAGCAATCTGTTTTTCTTTTGGCAAGCCGGATGTTCCGCATATTTACGGAGAATCTCCAATGGAATATCAAGCAAAGGAATGTTGCACATATTCTTCGTCTTTTGGCGAGGTTTGCGAATCCATAGGTTGCCGTTGGAGTCTTCTACGATATGTTCCGGTGCCAGTTGTTGCACGTCTATGAAGGCTAGCCCAGTGAAAGCCGCAAAGGTGAAAACATCACGGACAACTGTGATACGCTCTAATGAAAACTCCTTGTGATAAATGGTGAGCAGTTCGTCCATTGTCAAGAACTCGCGGATAACTTCTTTCTCATGAAACTTGATGCCGATGAATGGGTCTTTGGAAATCCACTCGTTGGCAAGCGCAAGGTTGGTTATCTTCTTCAAGCACTTCATGTAGCGGATAACCGTATTCTGTTGGCACTCCTTCTCCGTTTTGAGATAGAACTCAAAGGCACGTACCAGTTCTCCATTGACTTCTGACAACGGTAAATCCTCCTTGCCGTATTTCTGTTTGATAAGTTCAGCAAGATAACGCTTGCAACTCTCATAACGGCGGACGGTAATCAAGGCATAGTCCTTGCCGACAAGTTCACGGCATTGGTCGTTATGTTCTTGGATGGTTTGAATGAGTGTGCGGACAACTTCCGGTGCTTGGTCTTGTCCGAAGAACTTTTCCTGCAACAGGCGGGCAGTGATGAATTGTCCTTGTTCCTCTAGTTCATTGAAAGTCTGATGGAGTTTGATTCTTGCCTCCTCAATATAGGCGTTCAAGTCGCAGGATTTGCGGCTCTTGCCTTTGGCGCACTCCTTCGCCTGATTCCACAAGGCTGGTTCGATGCTCTTGCGGATATTGTTTTCCACTCGCACACCGTTCACGGTGATACGCATACATACGGAGGCTTCTCCGTTTTTCAGCAGTTTGGCTTTCTTGATGAAGAAAAGCACATTGAATGAGTTTCGTTTCATGTTCCTACAGTTTTTTCGTTGGATAAAAGTAGGAAACCATGCACGCTTTCGTGATACGCAAAACATTGCAAATCAGAGAGAAATAATCTTGTTCGGTGGAGATTCGCGCTCCACCTTTCTTGCTCCTCCTTTTGGAACACCACGGGCGGTAATATTCTGCCGTTTTTTGCGTTCCACCGGGAAACAAAAAATCCCGATTTCGTTTGGAAATCAGGATTTTACTGTCTTTTGCTTTTCTTCTAAGTGGTGCCACCAGGAATCGAACCGGGGACACAAGGATTTTCAGTCCTTTGCTCTACCAACTGAGCTATGGCACCTTTCTCGTTTTCGGGTGCAAAGATAAGTATATTTTTTAATACCGCAATAACTTTGAAATAAATTTTCGCCAAATAATCACGGATCTTTCATTTAGGATTTCGTTGCTCATTCAAAAATGTTGTTATTTTATAGGGAGTGCTTCCTAGGGTGGTTAGAGTGCTTTTTGCTTCCACTGTTCATAATTCATGGAGTGATTTGATGGTTGGATAATATGCTTCCGATGATATCCATTTCTTTGATTTTCAATAGAATAATCAGTCTAATAAATAGGTCGAATGGTAGATTTTTCGTAACTTTATAGTTGCAAATCAAATAGTTATGAATCAAATCAAGCCACTCGACCAAGTGCTTTCGATTGTAGTGGACGCGCACAGTCATATCACAAAAGTAGTAAATAAATTCGGTTCACCAGACAGTATTTTGTACAAACTGAAGGAATTTTCCTCATCCGTTCCGGATTTTAGAAGATCAGACAAAGGAAATATTCGTCACAGACTCGATGCCAGCATCATGCTGATGATACTTGCCCGCACCTCAAAGTGTGTGTGCCGAACCGAGATAATAGAATTCGGCAGGCACAATCTTAATAAATTCCGCAAATTGGGCATATTGAAGAATGGTGTCCCATCCGAGGCGGCTCTCTGCCGCGTAGAGCACGGTATAGATGATTCGGCACTTGTGCCGACAGGATGCAGGAGTTTGCGAAGTTTTTCCACCGAAGCCCCGGCATCACATTGGCTACCGAAGTCTGCAGAGAGAAAAGCAATGAGATAAAGGCCGGACCGCAATCTTGACTCCATACAGAGAAGAGTCCATTCGGTGTTCTCAATGTGTAAAGGCCTCCGTAAAAAGCGGTCTGCCAAAAGAAAGGCATGACTGAACTGATGAGATATGTATCAATGAGCTTTATCCGACTTTTGAGTTTCCTACACCAAAAATAATGAAAAATTAGATTTGGATAAAAGAATAACTTTCTGACTTTTATACACAATCGTCATACATGAAAAACCGGTTATGGATTTGTCTTTGGTTTCTTTTCGATTTTGTGTTGGAATTCTTTTGTCGAAACACAAGGGGCGCTATCTGTGTACACATTTCATCTTTCTGTTCGTAGCTATTCCGTATCAGAACATTATTGCTTATTAGGGTTGGACATTCTCGCCCGAAATCACGTACCTGCTTCGTTTCATTCCTTTGCTGAGAGGCGGATATGCGCTTGCCATTGTGGAGGATGGCTCACTTACAACCGGGCTTCGAGCCTGTTGGTGTCTTATCTGACTATGTTGGTGGCGACGGTTTATTTTTCTAGCCCTGCTTTTTTGTGCTTGAGCATAAAGTGAACCCGTTGGTTAATGGGTATGGGGACGCTTTGTGGTGGGCTTTTATGGACGTGACTACTGTCGGGACAAATATTGTCGCCGTGACGACTACCGGAAGAGTACTTTCCGTATTGTTGGCAGCTCTGGGTATGATGATGTTTCCGATTTTTACAGTCTGTATTACGAACCTGATTCAGCAATCCAACAAGCGGAAGCAATATAACGAAGCAGAAGCACGGCAGAAAAAAGCGAGTGTGCATTCTTTATTATTGCTGTCCGGTAAAACTTTGACATGATAGGAAATGGACTATTTTTATCTCATACAGCATGAAACAGACTCGTATAGATGTCTTTTAAGGGCTTTTTGATGCTTAATGCTACCAATTTCACATCGCCTCAAATGACAAGCCCTTTTTCGTAAAACAGGTGTAACTTATTATATTTGTAGAGAATATATGATTTTGTCGTTTTTTACCGGACAGCAATAATTCTTTATAAACATAGGGGGAACATGTGTCGAAAAAGGCGTATTACTTTTTTATCTTTGCAATTTATACATTGATAAGGACTTTATGATACTGTCGATATTGATAAAGACATTTGGTATGAAGTCTTAACTGGATGAGGAATAAAAAAGAGGGTGTGTCGAAACGATGCATCCTCTTTTTTGTATAAACAAAGC
>ERZ777011.3250-NODE-3250-length-10661-cov-7.659627_pt1 | contig 10661 bp, 12 predicted proteins | sample MGYA00374964_ERZ777011 | MGnify/ENA primary metagenome ERZ777011 (study PRJEB29310, sample SAMD00008975) | mouse gut metagenome | study: EMG produced TPA metagenomics assembly of the Metagenome analysis of fecal microbiota from mouse which was promoted...
GCGTCCGACTTATACCCCAAAATTCGATGTTTTCAAATTTTTGTCATGTACTTAATGCTGTTTGTTATCTCTTATCTTTAACGCCTCGTCAAATGTGGCGATAAGTGTTTTTATTGCCTCTTTCAGAGTGCATCCGCAAAGGGTCTGTATCTCTTTGCAAAGTTTGTTTGCATTGCGCTCGGTGTTTGGCTGTGCCAGCTTGGGCGCGTGGGTTGATATGTATTCTTGTTGTGTCATTTGGGGTGTCTTATTCGTTATGCCCTGCCAATAGGGCGGTTTTACTTGTTTCTTTCGTTTCTCCCGCCCTTTGCCCTGCCGGAAATACATTTTACCGACTGAGGGCGAAGGGGCGGGAATTGGGATTCCTATGCGTGTTTGCGTAAATATTCACGGCTGTAAATATCAGCGTGTTTATATGAGCAGCCCTTTGAAATAAATCCAGGTTTCATCCCTTGTGGATTGTCGGGGGGGTGCATTATTACTGCGTAATTCCTTTTGCCGGTCAATGCCAGACCAGCGGTTACACCCTCGGCGTATCTTTCGGCGGCTGTCTTATCGTCAAACCATAGTCCGGCGCATACGCTTTTTACTTCCTTTGTGCTGATAATTACCAGCGTGTAATTTAGTCTTTCCATATTCTTTTGCTTTTAGTTTGTTGATTGCTCCCGGCGTGGGAATCGAACCCACGTTAACACCGTGCCGGGAAATATAGGGATTATTCGCCGTATTTGGCTATTTGGGCGGCATATTTGCCGCGCTGGTACTCTTGCAGTGCTTTAGCTTGTTTCGTGTGCTCTTTGTCGGCCTCGGCATATTTTGCCGCCTCATTTTCGATTGCTGCGCGTTGTTCGGGGGTTAGCATCCATGCGTGGTTGCTCCATTCGATTGTCCCCGCAAATTCAAATAGAGTTAGCCAAATGCCGCCAATCTCAGACGTGCGCGGAGTTATACGCGCATATTCGCGGAGGTCGTTTGTTTCGCGGTCTGTGCTGTTTGGCGTATCGCAGGACTCACACACCACAACGCGGCAGGGGTAGACCAAAAAGGCCAATTTTGTTGCGGTTAGTCCAATTCTTCGTGCCGTCTCCTCCTCATCGATATACGGGAGCCATCCGGCCGCGTGAAATTCTTCGGCGGCTTGTTCGATAGTCAGAACCCCAGCCAAAACATCACGGCGTAACGATTCGTGAATTGTGGGGATGTTTAATGCTTTGTTTTCCATATCTGTAAAGTATTTAGTTATTAGCTCCCGGCGGTCAATTCGATTGCAGCGGTCAGTAACACCGCGCCGCCGGGTGTGGGGCTGTTTAAGCGTTGACAAATTCCACGTTTAACCCAAATTGCGCGAAATGGTTGCAAATGGCATCGCCTATGAATTCCACGGCTTCCGCAAAGCCTTTGTTATTGCATGATGCAAAGGGGCTGAATTGCCCGGCGTAACGCCCTTTGTTGTAGAAGTCCGTGCCGACGGCTGCTAAGAAATTGCCGCCCTGAACGGCGAAGGCAACGCCGTATTCTGTTTTGCCTGTAGTTACTTTGATAGTCTGCATATCTTTGTAGTGTTTATTGGTTTTACATTCTTATCCCGGCATAATAGCACAACCACATAAATGCGATTACGATGTGCCAGAAGAGAAGCCCGGCGGCAATAATGCCGATAACCGCCGCCGTGGCTTTTAGGGTCTGTTTCATGCGTAGTGAAATAGGAGGCTTGAACGGTTTGGGATTGCGTATAATTGCCCGGTCGTGTCGTGCCTGAATAATCCCGCATTCATCCCGTAGACACCGAAAGACAGTGCAACGGTTGTTAGTTCCGAGTGTTTAACCGTGGTTGTGTCGGTCAGTTCGATAGCGACGCCCGATTTAATAAGGCGTTTAACCTCTCTTTGTGTGGTCTTGTATTCCATTGTGTAAGTTGTTAGGCGGTTATTACCCTTCGGTTTCCTCCACTTCATCAAGCGCGGCGGCGATAGCCTGAGCGAGCAAATAACAACGTATCGTAACGTCACACGCTTCGGCACCGTCTTTTAAAACATCCATATTGCCGCCGAACTCCTCAACGGCTTCGGCCAACAAGTCAAGATTATGGCAAATATAAGTTTCAGCCGTCCAACGGTTGAACGTGTACGAGCCGGAGCCGTTGCCGGTCACGCTGTCACACACCCAAAGGTCATCGCGCAATTGCTCTTCAATTTCTTCGCGGTTGTCGGCTGTCACTGTGATATTGTTTTCATTGATGTAGTCAAGTACATCAGCGGTTACGGCTTCGAGATAGTTGTAACGTGTTTCGTTTGCGTTCATGGTAGTGGGGGTGTTATTTGTTTTCATCGTGATTCGGTTTTGTGGGTGGGTGATTGTGTGATGTTTGCCCGGTCTGGTCGGATAGCTCAACCGTGGGAGGATTCAGGCAGCAATTAAATAGCCGTCGTTGTCCTGAAGCCATGAAAGAAGCGTTAACAGCTCTTCTTCATTCTTGATGTGATAGAAGGCGCTTGAATGGTCGTATTTACACAAACCGGCTTTAGCAGCCTCTTTGCGGTATGCGTAAACGCAACCCATGCCAAACATCACAACCCCGTTGATGTCCTTTTCTTTGCGGCTGGTTGATTCGTTGTGCTTGCTGATGAAGTTTGCAGCCTGTTTGATTGTTTGAAAAGTTTTCATAATTGAGAATGTTTAAATAACTTTGTACTGTTTAAATAACTTTGCCCCGGTCAAGTCTGTGAAGATGAACGGCCGGGGCTTTTCTTTTACCGTTCATTTCTGTATTACAAAGGTACGGAAAATTTACGACATACCAAATATTTAAGCAGTTTATTTTCAGCGTGTTAACCCCATAAATATAGCCTTGATTTTAACACTTGAAACAGAGGCCTTACACAGGATCGCACATAAAGCTCACAGCGCCCACGCATACCGCGTTTAACACTCCGATGGCAAAAAGTGAGGGCGAACGCAAAGCGGCGCGACACGCGAAAAGACAGAAAGCCGGTTATTAAGTGTGTTAAAGTTTGTTTAATTGTTTGCAGTGTGGTGGGAATGATGTATATTTGCGGCGGAATCCAAATGTAATGTGTTGAATTTCAATTATTTGCGGTTGTTTATTTAGAATCATTCAAAATAAGGGTAAAAATAGGGGTCGAAAATCGAGTTAGCCGACATAATCGACAGTATAGAGAACTGTTACACACAGATGATCGTCAACCTCCAACAGGGCGACCGGAAAATGGACATCGAGTTCCGAGCATATAATGACGGCTTCGGCTTCCGATATATATTCCCTGAGCAGACGGCCAAAGCATTTGTAATCGCAGACGAAGCCACACAGATAGCAATGGCTGGCGACCATACGGCATGGTGGATCCCCGGAGATTATGACACCCAGGAATATGAATACACTACATCACGCCTAAGCGAAATACGCGCCCACGCCGATGACAACTTCATGGATAATGCGTCGCAACAAAGATTCTCACCTACGGGAGTGCAGACAGCCTTGATGCTAAAAACCAACGATGGCCTTTATCTTAATCTCCACGAGGCGGCATTGGTCGATTTCCCTGCGATGAGTCTCGAACTCAATGACACCACAATGACATTTAAAAGCCATCTCACGCCCGGACAAGGCGGTACGATCGCGACTATACACACTCCCTTTAAAACGCCGTGGCGCACCGTCACCGTAGGAGAGAAAGCAACTGACATTCTCGCATCAAATCTTATTTTAAATCTGAACGATCCCTGTGTTTTGGACGACGTATCATGGATTCATCCTACCAAATATATGGGAGTATGGTGGGAAATGATTACCGGCAAAAGTTCATGGAGTTATACATGGGCCGATAATTTCGATCTTGCGACTTTTGATTATTCAAAAGCCAAACCGAATGGCATTCATGGGGCTAATAATGAGAATGTGCGGAGATATATTGATTTTGCAGCAGAGCATGGTTTCGACCAACTTCTTGTCGAAGGCTGGAATATCGGTTGGGAGGATTGGTTTGGCAAAGAAAAGGACTATGTATTCGATTTTGTCACTCCTTACCCCGACTTTGACATCGCCGCACTCAATGATTATGCCCACAGCAAAGGCATCAAATTGATGATGCACCATGAAACTTCCTCATCAGTCGACAATTATGACCGGCATATGGATGCTGCCTATAACCTAATGAACCACTACGGTTACGATGCTGTAAAAAGCGGATATGTAGGCAACATTATACCAAAAGGAGAACATCACTATAGTCAGAAACAGGTAAAGCACTATCTCGACGCAGTTAAAAAGGCCGCAGACAAACATATCATGGTAAATGCACATGAGGCTGTACGCCCGACAGGCCTATGCCGCACATACCCCAATCTCATAGGCAACGAAAGTGCTATGGGGCAGGAGTTCGCCGATATGAGTCCGCAACACTGCACCATATTGCCTTTTACCCGCCTTAAGGGAGGCCCTATGGACTTCACTCCGGGCATATTCCGTATGAAGATAACCGACTTTGCTCCCGGCGGTCAAGGTAGACAGAAGCGTGCGACCATCCCCAACCAGCTTGCATTGTATCTCACCATGTACAGCCCCTTACAAATGGCTGCGGATATGCCCGGGCACTATCAAAAGCACATGGACGCATTCCAATTTATCAAAGACGTACCGGTTGATTGGAGCAAAAGTGTATATCTTGATGCAGAACCGGGAGAATTTATTGTAGTCGCCCGCAAAGACAAAGGCAGCGATGCATGGTATGTAGGAGGCGTTACTGATGAAAATGTCCGAGACTATACACTTGACTACAACTTCCTGCCACTTGGCAAAACGTATGAAGCAACCATTTATGCCGATGCTCCGGATGGCGACGGTTTTGACAATCCCGAAGTTTATACCATTACCACCAAGACGGTAGACAGTACGTCAAAAGACAAAATCCATATGGCTCGTGGCGGCGGATTCGCAATTTCAATAAAACCAGTAGAATGATTGGCAAATAGGTACAAACCACCGTTATATATCTGAGCAAAATGAAAACTATATCTCTACTGCTGACGCTTGGTGTCATCTTCGGTGCCGGAGCAACCGAGTGGGAGAATCATCGTGCTTTTGCCGAAATACGAATGGCGCCGAGGGCTACGTTCTACCCTTACTTTTCCGTAAATGAAGTGCCCGATGGTAATGTATGGCAGTCGCAGAAAAATCCCGACGATTTAACCAGATATAAATCAAAAATCCGTATAATGCCTTCCTAAAGCCAAAGTAGTTCAATTTATAAGACTTACATATGAGATTATTGAGCATTGTTTTAATATCAATAGGTGTGACATTTGCGGTCTCGGGTGCAGAGCATCGCTTTTATGCTATTGAGGCATCGGGTGATAGCATTGCCGAAGGGATTGAATCCACAGTCAATGTGGACAAATCTGGCAATACTGAAACCATAACACTGCGATTGCGCAACACCCGCCATACACCATTCCAGCCCGTAAAGGCTGGTCTTAAACTTGGAGTAGACACCTACATGGACACCTATCCGGAATGGTACGGCAAATTTTTTCCAACACTCGCAGTTTGCGAACCGGACCATTTCTACGGCTACATGCAGTCGCCTGAAGGCAAGAAAAAAGCAGTAGTATCCATCGACCCGATAGCTTCATGGAGCCTTGATTACAACTTGGGCTATCAGGATCCGGAACCGCACTGGTTCTGGGGACACCGCATAGAATGTATGAATCTCGATATGTTATGTCAGGGGCCATTGCCCGACCATCATCCGAGCCTCTGGAAACTTGAACCGGGAGAGGAGCGAACATGGACGGTGAAAATCATTGATCTTGACAATAATGACAATTTCGAAGAGACGGTATACCGTAATACCGGAGCTCCCGTAATTGCAATGGAGAGTACATCCTGTGCTCCGGGGGATACGCTTGCAATTGATATTTTCGGAAACGCTCCGGTAATGACCATCGAAGGCAATAAGACCGACTTAAAGCAAATCGATACGGCATTATGGCGTGCAATATACCATGCCACCGCTCCGGGTATCAAAACCATTGAAGTAAGGGACGGAGAGAGAAAGGCTCATGGCACGGTGGCGGTGCGTCATCCCTGGTACAAGACTATGGAGCTGGCACGTAAAGCCGTAGAACAATACAAACAGAAACCTACCTCGCACGTAGAAAGTTGGTATGGCTTCCATACCGCCTTTGATGTCGCACGGATCATGCCCAATCACAGTATAGACAGTGTTCTAAACAGACGCTTCGACATGGTTGTCGAGAAGGTGTTTGATCTTGACACAGGTGAACCGCATGAATGGAAATGGCGAATACAGAATGTATCTTCCACCCTCGGAATGTTGGCGGACCGCTATCTCGCTTACGGCAATATATCCGATCTTATCTTAGGGGAACGCATGGCCAATTATCTTATGAGCTGTCAACGGGCAGACGGGGCTTATATGAATGGTAATACAGACTACACCTCTGTAATCTATCCAGCCAAAAGTATGTTTGAATTTGCTGATGCGGAGCGCATTGCAGGGCGAAAGAAACAAGCGATACGGATTGAGAAATCGGCAAAACGAGCCATAGAACACCTTGCTGCGGTGGACGGCAATCTCGAAACCGAGGGGCAACTGACCTATGAAGACGGCATGGTGAGCTGCTCGGCACTGCAGCTCGGTGAACTGGCCTTGCGCAGCAAAGACACCAAGGATAAGAAACGTTACACCGATGCAATGCTCAAGCTGCTTGAGGGACACGATTGTTTGACACAGTTGCGGGTGCCCGACGGGCGGCGCAGAGGCGGTACGCTTCGCTTTTGGGAGGCACAATATGACGTATTCATGCTACCGAACATGATTTCTTCACCACATGGGTGGAGCGCATGGCGGGCTTATGCGACTTATTATGCCTATCTTCTCACGGGTGAAGAGCGTTGGCTTCGCGAGACTTTCGATGCTGCCTCGGCTTTCGCAGCCCTCATTGACCATGAATCCGGCGACCTCAACTGGGCTTTTGTCATCGACCCGTATGTCCGCGCGCGGCAGGTATGCGAGCCGCATCCAAACCACACGTCCGATGATGCGACATACGGCAATCCGCATCCTGAATGCTATCCCAACCGGGAATTCATTGTAGGGGAGCAGTATGTACCGATGATTGCCGATTGGCAGACAATAGTTTCGAGTGACAACGATGTGCATGAATGTTTCAAATTCATTGCAGAGGCAATACTCTGCAACGCTTTCATCGTAGAGCGTCCGGACGGCAGCATCGCGGCCTACAATTGTCGTGTCAGCCGGCAGGATAACATTTTGCATGTCAACGCGGATGAATCACAAATTTCCACCCTGTACGCAAACGTGCGCACGCCGTATGAAATCAAATTCGACGGCGATATTAGATGATTTAAAATACACCATCGTTATACATCTGAACAAAATGAAAACTATATCTCTACTGCTGACGCTTGGTGTCACCTTCGGTGCCAAAGCTGCCGAGTGGGAGAATCCTCGTGCTTTTGCCGAAGGGAGAATGGCACCGAGAGCCACTTTTTATCCATACTCATCCGTAAATGAAGCGCTTGATGCCAATGTGTGGCAGTCGTCTCGTGTGACATGTCTCAATGGCCGGTGGGCATTCTGCTATTCTCCAAATCCTAAATCGCGTCCTGCCGATTTTTACAAGACCGATTACAATGTAAGCCGGTGGGATAGTATCGATGTGCCCTCGAATTGGGAATTTCAAGGCTACGGCATACCTATATACACCAATACAACCTATGTTTTTCCAGTCAATCCGCCCTATGTGCCACACGACGATAATCCCGTTGGCAGCTACAAGCGCACCTTCACGCTCGACAGTGCCACGGTGAACAACAGCCGCACATTCCTTCACTTCGATGGTTCAACAGCCGGTATGTACGTGTGGGTGAACGGGAAGAAGGTGGGATACGTACAGTCGCAGAAAAATCCGGCTGAATTCGATATCACCGACTTTGTTAAGCCCGGAGGGAACGAGTTGGCCTGCGAAGTGTATCGCTGGACCGACGGCTCTTATCTCGAAGATCAGGATTTCTGGCGTCTCTCGGGTATTGACCGCAATGTATATCTGTACAATACCGACAAGCGTGGTCGTATCGCCGACTTCTTCGTGAAAGCCGACCTCGACGGCAGATATCGCAACGGGCTTTTCAATGTCGATGTAAAGCTTGACTCATCCGAGCCCTTGACGCTCAGTGCCACGCTATATGATGCGGGTGGGCGTAAGGTGTACAGTACGGACAGGAAGGTGGGCGCAAATGAAACCGTGAGCTTCAAGAGCACGCTCACGAAAGTAAACAAGTGGAACTACGACTCTCCTTATTTGTATCGCCTCGTACTCGATCTACGCGACGCTTCCGGTAAAACCGTCGAGGCGACATCGACCAACGTCGGATTCCGCAAGGTAGAAATCAAGAACTCGCAACTTCATGTCAACGGTATCCCCCTAGAGGTGCATGGGGTAAATATGCAAGAACATCACCCCGATAACGGCCATACCATCGATGAAGAGACTATGATAAAGGATATCCGCACAATGAAGCAACACAATATCAACGCTGTACGCACCTCACACTATCCGCAGCCACCGTTGTGGTATGACCTCTGCGACCGCTATGGTCTCCTGCTGGTCGACGAGGCCAATATTGAGGCTCATGGCCTTGGTGTGTATGATATAAGTGATAAAGCCAAGAAAACGCATCCTGGTCATGCTGAGATGTGGCGTGATGCAGTCCTTGACCGCGAAATCAGTCTCGTGGAACGCGATAAAAATCATCCATCGGTAATAATATGGTCACTTGGTAACGAAACATCAAATGGGAAAAACTTCATCGACAGTTACCATTGGATAAAAAAACGAGACAATACACGCCCCGTGCAGTTCGAGCAAGCTGGCGAAGGTGAGAACACAGATATCGTGTGTCCGATGTATCCCCCCTACGAATGGATTGCAGACTATGGCAAACGCGAAGGGGTGACACGCCCTTACATTATGTGTGAGTTCGCCCACGCTATGGGTAACTCCACGGGCAATTTCCAAGATCTTTTCGACCTCATCCGCACATATCCCACGCTTCAGGGCGGATTCATCTGGGATTGGGTTGACCAGGGATTCCGGATGAAGGACGAGAACGGCCGCGAATACTGGAGCTATGGCGGCGACTATGGTGCCACCGGCTACACTCACGACGAAAACTTCTGCATTAATGGCCTAGTAAATCCCGACCGCAAGCCTCACCCCGGTCTGAGCGAGGTCAAGAAAGTGTATCAGGACATCCGTTTCTCCTCCGACAATCCCATATCAGGTGAAGTGACCGTAGAAAACCTCTTTCCATCGCTCTCCACCGAGCCCTACGAATTCTTCTGGGAACTCCTGTGCGACGGCAACGTGGTGACCGAAGGTCGATTCGAACTCAAGGTCGCCGCCAGATCATCGAAAACAATACGACTGCCCCTTCCCCCAATAGACAAAGGAGCCGATTACACTCTGGACATATACGCCTGCGCTAAGAAAGGAGACGAGATAATCCCCACAGGCCATGAAGTGGCCCGCGAGCAGTTCATTCTCGCGCAGAAAGACCTTGGCGCGACTTCTCTTGCAGAGGCCAAGGCCAAGATAATCCACGACTGCGACAACTGGACTGCCGAGGCTGCCGGAGCCTGCATGACATTCGACGCACTCAGCGGAGAGCTCACCGCATATACAATAGATGGAAAGAATCTGCTGTCCGGAGCCATGATGCCATCATTCTGGCGTGCGCCGACCGACAACGATTTCGGGAACAATCTCCATGTGAAATCCAACGCCTGGCGCACGGCTGCGCAAAACCGCCGCCTTGTGTCGTTCGCCAGGGACGGAAATTCCCTTAAAGCCGTCTACCGCCTCCAGGAAGTGCCGTCGGACTACACCGTGGTCTATACCCCTCTCGACGACGGCAGCCTAAGTGTAGCCGTAGCCTGGAAGGCGGACGATGGCGCGTTCACGCCCGAGCTGCCGCGTTTTGGCATGATTATCACAATGCCCAGGAGTTTCAATGACTTTGCTTGGTATGGACGCGGTCCACAGGAGAACTATTCCGACCGCAAGACTTCGGCGTTTCTCGGCCGGTACAGCGGCAAAGTTGCGGATATGCGCTGGAATTATATCCGTCCGCAGGAAACAGGCAACCATACAGATGTGCGTGAAGCGTCTCTGACTGATGCCACAGGCTACGGCATAAAAGTTCTGGGCCTCCAGCCACTCGAAGTTAGCGCTCTTGACATCCTTCCCTCCGCACTTGACCCAGGCCTTATAAAGCATCAGCAGCACAGCAACGACATCTCTCCTTCACTACGCGATGTATATCTCTATGTAGACCTCGCGCAGCGTGGCCTTGGTGGTGACAATAGCTGGTGGGCCCTTCCTTACGAACAATATCGCCTTGTTGGGAAGGAATATAGTTACTCATTCGTCATCAAACCGATAAAACCATGAATCTCTCAGATTAAAAATAACTTAAAGGCTTCCAAAATAAACTGCGCTGCATAAAAGTTTTTCTTATAACTTTTGCGGTGCAGTTTAAATTTTATTATTGCTGTCCGATAAAACTTTTTGAGGCAAAACAAAATTAGGACTGGCAC
>ERZ777011.3251-NODE-3251-length-10653-cov-2.559540_pt1 | contig 10653 bp, 7 predicted proteins | sample MGYA00374964_ERZ777011 | MGnify/ENA primary metagenome ERZ777011 (study PRJEB29310, sample SAMD00008975) | mouse gut metagenome | study: EMG produced TPA metagenomics assembly of the Metagenome analysis of fecal microbiota from mouse which was promoted...
GGACGGGGTACAGCCAGTCTCGGAGGCGATCTGCTTTGCGGCAATTATGATTTGATAGACAACGCCGACGAGCCCGGCACCATGTACGCTCCTGCATCGATGGGCTATCAGCTGGGACTACAGTACAACTTCCGCCACAACCTTTTCACGAGCGTATCATTCAGCCAGTCCCGTCTGTATGCCGATCACCCTGTCGGGGGCAGCGAATACAAGTACGGCCTGTGGGCGGCCATGAACGTGTTTTGGAATCTCACTCCGCGCATACAGACAGGCGTCGAGTTCGACTGGGGGCTGCGTTGCAACTTCGACGGCCATGCCCGTTCGTCGCGACGGATAGGCGCCATGTGCCAGTTCGCTTTTTGACCGCCTGCACACTCTGAGACAAAACAAGGGGAATCCTCCCGGATTCCCCTTGCCTCGTACACATAGTGTTGATATTAATTAAGTGTCTATTCCATATTACTCATGAAAAGAAAGCAATCTCTTGCTGTGTTTTTTATTTCCCGACACAAAATTAATTAAAAATCCAATTACTCGCAAACGCTGATGCCACGGCGGTTTGAACCTTCCATCGTGCCATTTTCAATGTATTCCGCTTACAAATTACAAGTTGCTATTCCTATCCCCGCTAAAGAGAAAAAACAGCATGAAAAGCCGACATTATGTTTCGATTTGAAAAAGTTAAAAACGCTATTAATTTATGTATTTTTTAGAATTATGTTATTAAACATAGCATATTCTTGCTGTTTTAGGTTTTGTTAACTTTGTCGGAGGGCTGAAAAGTACCCTGTCTGTGTCGGCTTTGCAAACGGGTTGCATGTCATAATCATTAACTTTGCGAAAATTACGAATCAAAAACCATATATAATATAATGAAACACATTGCAACTATAATTCTGTGCTCATCCGCATTGCTTATGGCGTGCCGGGGCGGCAACGACGATGCCGAGCTCGGCCATCACCACCATAATCATTCGCATGAGGCGGGACACTCGCACAGCCATGAAGGACATACACATGCCGGCGAGGAAGCGGAGGAAGCTCCCGGCGGCCACGCCGAGGGAGAAATCGTGCTGATGCCGGATATGGCGCAGCGCTTCGGAGTGGAGGTGGACACTTTGGCTGCCGCTCCCATGGTGTCCTCTGTCCGTGCTACGGGGGTGGTGCTTGATGCTGCCGACGGCAGCGCCGTAGTGTCGGCTCCTGCGGCCGGAATCGTGCGTTTTGCCAAGGGAATAAGTCCGGGAGCTGTGGTGCGTGCCGGTTCTACGGTGGCCATGCTGGACACACGCGGCGTGGCCGGAGGCGATGCCAATGCCGCGGCCAAGGCCGCGCTTGATGCCGCGCGCCGCGAGTATGAGCGCCTTGAACCGCTTCACGCCGACCGCCTCGTCACGGACGACGTCTATAATGCAGCCCGTGCCGCCTACGAAAGCGCTCGTGCCGCATATAGCTCGAGTGCCGCCGGAGGGCGTGTGGCGGCTCCCATCACCGGCACGCTTACTTCGCTTTCCGTGGCGCAGGGGCAATATGTGGAAGCGGGAGCGCCTATAGCTGTCATGTCGGCGGCCACGCGTCTGCTGCTCCGTGTCGATGTGCCTGAGCGTCTCCGTAGCCGCATAGCTGCAGCCGATGGCGTGAACATCCGCGTGCCCGGTTCGGAGGAAATCGTGACACTTGCCGCCCGCCGTGTAGCTTCGGCGCCTGCTGTGTCGGCGTCCATGCCGGGTTATGTCCCCGTTTACTTCGAGTTCGACAATGACGGCTCCGTGGCTCCCGGTTCCGCACTCGACGCATGGCTCACATCCGCCGACTCCGGCGAAGCTGTGCTCAGCGTGCCGCGCACAGCCATTGCCGAGCAGCAGGGCGGCTATTTTGTTTATGTCCGCACCGGCGATGAAACATATGAAAAGCTGCCCGTGCGCCTGGGCGCGTCCGATGGTATGCGTGTCGTCATAGCGTCGGGTCTGAAAGGCGGAGAACGCGTTGTCACCCGCGGAGTCACAGCCGTAAGGCTTGCGGAAACTTCGGGAGTGGTGCCTGAAGGACATAGCCACAACCATTAACCGTTACGGATTATGCTCAATAAGATAATACACTGGTCGCTGCACAACCGTCTGGTCGTAGTTGTGCTTGCAGTGGCCGTACTCATAGCTGGAGCCGTGGCTCTGTTCCGGACCGAAGTGGACATTTTTCCGGATTTGAACGCACCCACTGTTGTTGTCATGACAGAGGCTCCCGGCTATGCGCCAGAGGAAGTGGAGATGATGGTGACGTACCCCATCGAAACCGCCGTGAACGGGGCTTCCGGAGTCCGCCGCGTGCGCTCCACGTCCACTACGGGTTTTTCTGTCGTGTGGGTGGAGTTTGACTGGGGCACTGACGTGTACCAGGCCCGCCAGATTGTCACCGAGCGTCTCGGCACAGTGGCCGAGGCGCTACCGTCCGGTGTGGCCAGCCCGGTGCTCGGCCCGCGTTCGTCCATTCTCGGCGAAATGCTGATAGTCGGCCTTACAGCCGACAGCACATCGCTGCTCGAGCTCCGCACATTGGCTGAAAAAGTAATCCGTCCGCGCCTGTTGGCCATGGGCGGCGTGAGCCAGGTGAGCGTGATAGGCGGCGACATGCGCGAATACCGCATTCAGATTCTCCCCGAACGAATGGCTGCCATGGGTGTCACGCTGGCCGAAGTGATGGAAGCCGTCGAAGGGCTGAACGACAATGCCTCGGGCGGAATCGTCAATGATTTCGGCAACGAATATATAATAAAAGGTGCCATGCGCACCACCGACACCGACGAACTTGCCATGGCCGTCGTTAGAGCCGACGCCTCCGGCATCGTTACGCTTGCCGATGTGGCCCGTGTGGAAATTGCCGGCGCACAACCACGCTTCGGCGCCGCATCCGTCGAAGCCAAACCTGCTGTTATCATTACTGTGGCTAAACAGCCCGATGAGGGCACTATAGCGCTTACCGAACGTATAGAGGCCGCACTTGCCGACATGAAGCATACGCTTCCGGCCGATTTGGAAATGACGACAGACATATTCCGCCAGAGCGACTTCATTTCGCGGGCGATAGGCAACCTTCAGAGCTCGCTGCTCGAAGGGGCGTTTTTTGTAGTCGTCGTGCTGTTTTTCTTCCTGATGAACCTGCGCACCACCATCGTGAGCCTTGTAGCGCTTCCTCTGTCCATAATCATAAGCGTGTTGCTGCTCCATTTCATGGGTTTCGGCATAAACACCATGAGCCTCGGTGGTATCGCCATCGCCATCGGATCTTTGGTCGATGATGCCATCGTCGACGTGGAAAACGTCTACAAACGTCTGAGGGAGAATCTCGCGCTTCCTCCCGGCGAGCGAAAGAGCGTGGTCGACGTAGTGTTCCATGCTTCGGCCGAGGTGCGTATGCCCATACTCAATTCCACGCTCATCATAGTGGCGGCGTTCCTGCCGCTTTTCTTCCTGAGCGGTATAGAAGGACGCATGCTCATCCCCCTTGGCGTGGCATTCATCGTGGCTCTCGCCGCGTCTACCATCGTGGCTCTTACGCTTACGCCGGTGCTGTGCGCCTATCTGCTCGGAAATCAGCGCCGGAACTCGTCGCTGTCGCACGAACCCCGCACGGCGGCGTGGCTTAAGCGGGTGTACTCACGCTCGCTTGCCGCCGCGTTGCGCAGGCCTAAGATGGTCGTCGGCTCCGTGGCTGTGCTTTTCATTGCTGCTCTCGCGCTGTTCTTTACCCTCGGCAGAAGTTTCCTGCCCATGTTCAACGAAGGCTCGTTCACAATAAATGTTTCCACACTCCCCGGTATCTCGCTGGAGGAAAGCGACCGTATCGGGCGTGAGGCCGAGCGCATCATAATGAGTGTGCCGGAAATACGCACCGTTGCCCGCAAGACAGGCCGTGCCGAACTCGACGAACACTCCCTCGGCGTGAACGTGAGCGAAATAGAGGCGCCATACAGCCTTGACGAAAGTGGGCGTACGCGCGGCCAGGTGGCTCGCGAGCTGCGCGAAAAACTCAGTGCCATTCCGGGAGTGAATGTGGAGATAGGCCAGCCTATAAGCCACCGTATCGACGCGATGCTGAGCGGTGCGGAAGCGCAGATTGCCATAAAGATATTCGGCGACGACCTCCAGCGTCTCCATTCGCTCGGAAAGGAGTTGCAGGGGCTGGCGCGCACAGTGCCCGGAGTGGTCGATGTCAATGTCGAGCAGCTCGTAGAACGCCCTGAACTCATGATTCGTCCGCGCCGCGAGATGATGGCGCGCATGGGGCTGCGCATGCCCGATTTGAGGCGCGTGGTGGAAGTCGCGCTCGGCGGAGCTGTTGTCTCGCAGGTGTATGACGGCGGTGTGCCCTACGACGTAGTCGTGGTGCTTGACCCGGAATACCGTTCCGACCTGCAGAGCATTTCGGATATGATGATAGACACTCCTGCCGGCCGTGTGCCGCTGAGCGCGGTGGCCGAGGTGCGTTCGGCCACAGGGCCTGGCACTGTTAACCGCGAGAACGTGCAGCGGCGCATAATAATAAGCGCCAATGTGGAGGAGCGCGACCTGCGCAGCGCAGTGGAGGATATTCAGAAACTCGTGGGCGAGAAAATGACCCTTCCGCAGGGCTATGCCATAAGCTACGGCGGACAGTTTGAGAGCGAGGAGCGCGCGTCATCCACCCTTTTGTGGACGTCGCTGCTTGCCCTTCTCGTCATTTTCATGCTGCTTTACGGCGAATTCCACGATGTGCGCCAGTCGCTGCTCATTCTCATCAATATGCCGCTTGCGCTCATCGGGGCAGTGTTTATACTCGTCGTCACAGGCTCCGACCTGAACATCCCCGCCATTATAGGATTCATATCGCTCATGGGTATAGCAACACGCAACGGCATGCTGCTCATAAGCCGCTACAATAATCTGCGCGAGGAGGGCTACAGCGTGGCCGATCGTCTCCGCATAGGCTCTGCCGACCGCCTGCTGCCGATTATCATGACGGCCCTCACCTCGGCGCTCGCGCTCATCCCGCTTGCTGTGAATGCCGATGCGCCCGGCAATGAGATTCAGGCTCCGCTGGCTATCGTGATACTCGGCGGCCTGGCGTCGTCGACGGTTCTCAATGCCTATGTGGTGCCCGTATTGTATTCTATGATAAACCGAAAGAAGAAATGAAAAAAATAATCGTTATAGCGTCAATGGCCTTTGCCGCGTTCACGGCCGGCGCCACATGCCCTATGGACTCGCTTGCGGCAGCTATCGCCGATGCTAATCCGTCTTTCAAGGCTCGTTGCGCCGAACTGAAGGCCGGAAGTGCAGCCGCGCAGGCCGACGGTATGCTTCCCGGCGTCGAAGTGGACGGCGAGCACCTTTGGGGTCGCGGTGGCGACAACCGCTGGGGCTTCGGCATAAGCCAGAGTTTTGACTGGCCGGGCGTGTATGCTGCAAAGCGCCGTGCGCGCCGTGCGGGAGACAATGCATTCTCGCAGCTCGCGGCTTCGGAGCGTGTAGAGCTTACCCTGGAAGCAAAGCTTGCTCTTATCGACCTCGTGGCTGCCCGCCGGAACACCGCGGTCATAGCTGAAATATATAAGAATGTGACCGAACTCACGGCGTTCACGCAAAAAGCGCTTGACCATGGGCAGGCCACCATTCTCGACCTCCGCAAACTTCAGATAGAAGGCCTCGACATGGCGTTGAGGCTCGAACAGGCAGGGCAGGCGCAGTCCGAGGCTGTAGCCCGTCTGCGTGCTATGGGCTACGACGGGGATGTGCCTGAAGATATGGACTATCCTGAAGCCTCAGCAGATTATGCTGCGGCAGAATCCCGGTGGATGTCCTCGCCCGCGGTAAGGGCGTCGCAAAGCGGGGCGGAAGCGGCCACCGAAAGAGCCTCCGCAGCGGCGCGTAGTGCGTTGCCCGGATTCTCGCTCGGCTATCGCCACCAGTTCGAGGGTGGCAACCATTTTAATGGCTTCAGTGTCGGCATCGCGCTTCCGTCGTGGGGAGTGTCGCGTGCCAAAGCCGCCGCCAAGGCCGAAGCGGAGGCCGCGCGCCTTCAGGCAGAGTCGCTGGTGGCTCAGACTGTGGCCGCGTTCGACGACGCGCGCCGTCGGCTCGAAGGGCTTTCCGGCCGTATGAAAGCCTACGACGAAGCCCTGTCGGATGCCGATTACGTGGTGCTTCTGCGCAAATCCCTTGACGGCGGACAGATAAGTACGCTTACTTACATTCAGGAAATCAACTTCTTCCTTGAGGCACGGCTGTCGAGGGAGAATACGGCACGTGACTATCATGCCGCACTCGCCGTTATTAACAAGTATTGATTAACTCTTGTGAAAATAGCATAAAGTTTGAACCCAACGTTGATGTAGGTGTTTTATTGGTAAACAAACCGATAAAACACCTACAAACGTTATGACATACGAACAACCCGCACTCCCCTATGCTGAAAATGCCCTCGAGCCTGTAATCAGCGCTGAAACTATCCGCTACCACTACGGCAAGCACGAAAAGGCATACCTCGACAATCTTAACCGCCTGATAAAAGGCACCGAATTTGAGGATTCCGAACTCGAAGACATCATAGAAAAGGCCGACGGCCCGCTCTTCAACAATGCTTCGCAGGCATGGAACCACATCTTTTATTTCTTTACATTCTCGCCCGACGGCTCCCGCGAGCCCGGAGGAGAGTTACGAAAAGCCATAGAGCGTGATTTCGGCTCTTTCGAGAAGTTCAAAGACGCTTTCGTGGAAGCCGGCGCCGGACTTTTCGGCTCCGGATGGGTATGGCTTTCGCGCGACGACGAGGGCAAGCTCCTCATTACGCAAGGACGTAATGCCGGCAATCCTCTGACCGACGGACTGACACCGCTGCTCACATTCGACGTATGGGAACACGCCTACTACATTGACTACAAAAACATGCGTGCCGACTATCTGCGCCGTCTTTGGGACATAGTGGACTGGGACGTGGTCGAATCACGATACTGAACTGATAGCACTCAAAATTAAGCATAATGTGATGAATGGGAAAGGAGGCACTCGTGAGAGCACCTCTTTTTCTTTTGTTATACATGAAAAATAACTTACCTTTGCAGAAAATACCATAGAACTATCCACATGAAATACGGACACTTCGACGACAAGGCGCGCGAATACGTGATTACGGAGCCGCGCACCCCGTGGCCCTGGATAAATTATCTCGGCAACAAAGATTTCTTCTCGCTTATCAGCAATACGGCCGGAGGCTACAGTTTCTATAAAGACGCCAAATTCCGGAGGCTCACCCGCTACCGCTACAACGGGGTGCCCATGGATGCCGGAGGCCGTTATTTCTATATCAACGACGAGGGCACCGTCTGGAATCCCGGTTGGAAGCCATCCAAGACCCCTCTTGATTCGTACGAGTGCCGCCATGGCATGAATTATACAGTGATAAAAGGCGAAAAGAACGGGCTGGAAGCCAAGGCCCTTTTCTTTGTGCCGCTCGGCGAGCATGCGGAAGTGACGAAGCTCACACTCACCAATAAAACCGCCCGCGCGAAGTCCTTCAAATTGTTTTCTTTCATGGAGTGCCGCCACCGACATGGAGAACTTCCAACGCAATTTCTCCACCGGCGAGGTCGAAGTCGAAGGCTCGGTCATATACCATAAGACAGAGTATAAGGAGCGCCGCAACCATTATGCGTTCTACTCCGTCAATGTGCCTGTGCAGGGCTTTGACACCGACCGCGAGACATTCATAGGCCTGTATAACGGCTTTGACGAGCCTGACGCTGTGCTCGAAGGCCGCGCGCGCAACTCTGTGGCGCATGGATGGTCGCCGGTAGCGTCCCATTATCTTGAAATCACTCTCCAGCCCGGCGAGAGCCGCGATCTTGTGTTCCTGCTCGGATATGTTGAGAATCCTCAGGATGAGAAATGGGAAAGCAAAGGCGTCATAAACAAGACTCGCGCCCGCGAGATGATGTCGCGTTTCGACACGGCCGCCAAGGTGGACGCCGCGTTCGAGGCGTTGCGCCGGTATTGGGACGACCTTCTCGACCGTTTTGTGGTGAGCAGCGGCGACGAACGCCTCGACCGCATGGTGAACATCTGGAATCAGTATCAGTGCATGATTACGTTCTGTTTCTCGCGCTCGGCGTCGTTCTTTGAAAGCGGCATCGGACGCGGCATGGGCTTCCGCGACTCCAACCAGGACCTCGTGGGCTTTGTGCACCAGATTCCGGAGCGCGCACGCGAGCGCATCATCGACATTGCGTCCACGCAGTTTGCCGACGGCAGCTGCTACCACCAGTACCAGCCGCTTACAAAGCGCGGCAACAACGACATCGGCGGCGGCTTCAACGACGACCCCATGTGGCTCATATTCGGCACCGTGGCCTATATAAAGGAAAGCGGTGATTTCTCGATTCTCGATGAGCCGGTTCCTTTCGACAATCAGCCGGGTTCGGAGGTTAGCCTCATGGAGCATCTGCGTGTGAGTTTCAGCCATGTTGTGGACAATCTCGGACCGCACGGCTTGCCTCTCATAGGTCGTGCCGACTGGAACGACTGTCTCAACCTCAACTGCTTCTCGCAGGACCCCAATGAGTCGTTCCAGACCACGGAGAACAAGACCGAAGGCAGCAAGGCCGAGTCGCTGATGATAGCCGGCCAGTTTGTGGTTTACGGCCGCGACTATGTGGAGCTCTGCCGCCACATGGGGATGGATGTCGAGGCCGACCGTGCTCAGAAGCATGTCGATGACATGGTGGAGGCCGTAAAACGCCACGGATGGGACGGCGACTGGTTCCTGCGTGCCTACGATTACTATGGCCGTCCAGTCGGGTCGCACACCAACAAGGAAGGGCAGATATTCATCGAAAGCCAGGGCTGGTGCACAATGGCCGGAATCGGACTTGCCGACGGCCTCGTGGAGCGCTCGCTCGACAGCGTGAAGGAGCGCCTCGACTGCGAGCACGGCATAGTGCTGAACAATCCTGCATTCACGGAGTATGTGATGGAGTATGGCGAAATATCCACATATCCGGCGGGATATAAGGAGAATGCCGGAATTTTTGCGCACAACAACCCGTGGGTGATTATCGGCGAAACCGTTCTCGGACGCGGCGACCGCGCGTGGGATTATTATCGTAAGATATGCCCTGCCTACCTTGAAGAAAAGAGCGACCTGCACAAAGTGGAGCCATACGTATACTGCCAGATGACGGCAGGCAAAGATGCCGCCCGTCCCGGCGAGGCTAAAAACTCATGGCTTACGGGTACTGCCGCCTGGAACTGGTACGCCGTCACGCAGTTCATTTTCGGAATAAGGCCCGGCTACGGCGGCCTGCTTGTCGACCCTTGTGTCCCTGCCGGATGGGACGGTTTCGAGGTCAAGCGCAAATTCCGTGGTGCCGACTATCGCATCGTGGTGAAGAATCCGTCGCATGTGAGCAAAGGCGTGTGCGGGATTTTGCTCAACGGTGTGCCGGTGGAAGGACCGGTTGTTCCTGCGCAGCCTGCCGGCAGCGAAAACGTTGTGGAAGTGACAATGGGCTGACGCCTGAAACTATCTGACTATTTTTGAAAACGGCTACGGGGTACCATTCGCCCCGTAGCCGTTTTAGCGATTTTTACACATCAGAAACGCGCGCAATTGCAGTCTGTCCCGGCTTCTACTTGTCGAGCAGGGTGCCGAGTGCATCCACCCGTTCCTCGAATGCGTCTATGGCTTGCGTCTGTTCGCGCGTAAGGCCGTAAATATTTAGGCCGCAGCCGCTGTGGGTGCAGTATTGAGCTTCGGCCGCATTGACGTGGCCGGCCGGACACACATAGCGCAGTTCACGTCGCAGCAGTCCGCGCCCGTCGGCCATCTCGCCTTCTTCCGGGAGGTTTCGCAGAAGCCGGAGCAGCGCGCGCATGTCCTCGAGGTCGTCATGGCCGTAGTCCGGCTGGAAGGCGTTCAGCAGTTCTGCGGCCATAGCAGCCTCGCCACGGGCCACCAGTCCCGATATTGCGGGAGCGTCGAACAATTCGCAGTCCTCCACTATCTTTCGTGTTGCCTCGGGCGCGCTTACGGTGTCGTCATATACTACTTCTATGGCATAGGCACGCGGCACGGCCTGCAAGTATCTTGGAAATTCCTTTAGGGCAATGCGGTTGGGGGAGCGGCGTTGCTCCTCCGGGAGCACTGCGCTCACTAAAAATTTGCGGTACAGCCCTTCGCCTATGCCCGTCAGCGCGTGTTCGATGATGAAATCCCAGTTGGCTTGCGACGGAAACACTTCCGGCTGTGCAAGAAGTTCGGCATATTTACGGCGCAACAATTCAGTCCGTAAATCTTCGGCACTCACCCGGTTTTCGGTTTCAGGGGTTAAAGAATTTATAAAGTCCATGTTGTCGAACACCTTCTAAAATGTCATTTTATATTGCAAATATACGACTAAATTCATATATCATGCGATTTTAACCGTCAGGTATTTGTTTTTTTGCCATACTCTGTCTATATTTGCAAGCGTTCATGCTGCTTTCCTTAAACTATACCTTACCATGATTCAATCCGACAGCAACCCGATAGTTCCGCAGTTTGTGGTGCGCAACTACGATGTCTCTCCGGTCCCGGTGTATGTCGACACCGCTGTGTCTTTTTTCTTCGTGCTGCTTGACGGTGAAA
>ERZ777011.3255-NODE-3255-length-10644-cov-3.595051_pt1 | contig 10644 bp, 10 predicted proteins | sample MGYA00374964_ERZ777011 | MGnify/ENA primary metagenome ERZ777011 (study PRJEB29310, sample SAMD00008975) | mouse gut metagenome | study: EMG produced TPA metagenomics assembly of the Metagenome analysis of fecal microbiota from mouse which was promoted...
GCAAATTGACCGAATAGAAGGAGGATATATTATGGCAGAGCAGAATGCGGCAAAGCCGATTAAGATTACCGAAACGGTGTTGCGGGATGCGCATCAGTCATTGATTGCAACCCGTATGACAACCGAACAGATGTTGCCGATCATTGATAAAATGGACAAGGTGGGCTATCACTCTGTAGAATGCTGGGGCGGGGCGACCTTTGATGCTTCTCTCCGGTTCCTGCATGAGGATCCATGGGAGCGGCTCCGGAAATTAAAGGACGGATTTAAGAATACCAAGCTGCAGATGCTGTTCCGTGGACAGAACATCTTGGGCTATCGTCCATATGCGGATGATGTGGTGGAATATTTTGTGCAGAAGTCTATCGCAAACGGGATTGACATCATCCGGATCTTTGACTGTCTGAATGATCTACGGAATCTGCAGACAGCAGTAAAAGCAGCCAATAAGGAAAAGGGCCATGCCCAGGTTGCATTATCCTATACCTTAGGAGATGCCTATACGCTGGATTACTGGAAGGAAACTGCAAAGCAGATTGAGGACATGGGGGCTGATTCCATTTGTATCAAGGATATGGCAGGTTTATTAGTGCCATATAAGGCGACAGAACTGGTGGAGGCATTGAAGGAGGGGTCCAACCTTCCGATCCAGCTTCATACCCATTATACCTCCGGCGTTGCTTCCATGACCTATTTAAAGGCGGTCGAGGCAGGCTGTGATGTGATCGATACGGCAATGTCACCATTTGCCTTAGGTACCAGTCAGCCGGCAACAGAGGTTATGGTAGAAACCTTTAAGGACACGCCATATGATACCGGATTTGATCAGAATCTTCTGGCTGAGATTGCTGATTACTTCCGTCCATTGCGGGAGGAGGCGATCGCGTCCGGATTATTAAATCCGAAGGTGCTGGGTGTGAATATCAAGACCTTGATGTATCAGGTGCCGGGTGGTATGTTATCCAATATGGTATCCCAGCTGAAGGAAATGAAGGCAGAGGACCGTTACTATGATGTATTAGAGGAAATCCCGAGAGTACGCAAGGACTTCGGAGAATGTCCGCTGGTAACGCCTTCCAGCCAGATCGTCGGCACACAGGCAGTATTAAATGTCATTACCGGAGAGCGGTATAAGACAACCACAAAGGAAACCAAGGATGTCCTGGCCGGAAAATATGGTAAGACGGTTAAGCCATTCAATGCAGAGGTACAGAAGAAGGTAATCGGTGATACAGAACCGCTGACCTGTCGTCCGGCAGACTTACTGGAGCCGGAATTAGATAAGATCGAGGCAGAGATGGCACAGTATAAGGAGCAGGATGAGGATGTACTGACCTATGCCCTGTTCCCGCAGGTTGCAACTGATTTCTTCAAGTACAGAGAAGCACAGCGGACAAAGGTGGACGCATCCGTAGCAGATACGGAGAATAAAGTATATCCGGTTTAAAATATCATAAGAAAGGAGGTTGTCCCGGGAAGACAGCCTCCTTCCACATATGAGAAGGGTGGATTCCATGAAAAAGCAGATTATTGTAGCAGGCGGTGGTCCTGCCGGTATGATGGCGGCAATTCAGGCGGCAGAGGGCGGGAACGCAGTAACATTGCTTGAGAAAAATGAGAAACTGGGAAAGAAGCTCTTCATTACCGGAAAAGGACGCTGTAATCTAACCAATGCCTGTGAAACGGAGGAATTATTTCCAAAGGTGATAACAAACCCGAAATTTTTGTACAGCTCCTTCTATGGTTTTGATAACCAGCGTACCATGCAGTTTTTTGAGGAGCTTGGTCTAAGATTAAAGACAGAACGGGGAAACCGCGTGTTTCCGGCATCCGATCACTCCTCTGATGTAATACGGGTATTACAAAAGGAATTACAAAAGCGTAAGGTAACCGTCCGGTTACGGACAGCGGTTCAACAGCTTTGCCTGAAGGAGCAAAGGATAACCGGTGTGATCCTGGCGGATGGAAGCTGCCTGGAAGCGGATGCTGTCATAGTGGCCACCGGAGGGCTGTCTTATCCGATCACCGGTTCTACCGGCGACGGCTATGCGTTTGCAAAGCAGGCAGGCCACAGGATTCAATCATGCTGTCCCTCATTGGTTCCCCTGGAGACGGAGGAGGACTGGTGTAAGGAATTGATGGGACTGGCGTTGAAAAATGTGGCAGTCACCCTGCAGCAGGGAAAGAAAAAAATTTATCAGGGATTTGGTGAAATGCTGTTTACGCATTTTGGCGTGAGTGGTCCTCTGATCCTAAGTGCCAGTGCTTATCTGGGAAAAAACCAGAAGGATCCAGTTCATTTATGGATCGATCTAAAGCCTGCACTGTCAGAGGAGCAATTAGATATGCGCTTGCAGAAGGATTTTTTCCGTTATCAGAACAGGAAAATAGTAAATTCTATGGATGATATCCTTCCAAAGAGCCTGATCCCTATCGTGATCAACTGCAGTCAGATATCGCCGGAGCGGAAGGTCAATCAGATTACCAGAGAGGAGCGGATGCGGCTGGTGCATACGCTGAAAGGATTGTCCCTGCATATTACCGGTACCCGGGATTATGCAGAAGCGATCATAACCAGAGGCGGTGTCAATGTAAAGGAAATCAATCCTCAGACTATGGAATCCAGGCTGGTCAAGGGCCTGTATTTTGCAGGTGAGGTGCTAGATACAGATGCATTAACAGGAGGATTTAATCTTCAGATTGCCTGGAGTACCGGGTATGCAGCCGGAAGGGGGGTCTGTACATGACAGAAGGCTTGCAAAGAAGGAGCATTATAATATTTGGGAGTATGAAAGTACCAGAGGATAAGGGGGAAAAGAAATGGGAAAAGGATTTAGCGTACTATTATTAAGAAAGTTTCGGACGAATTACAGGCAGACACCCCGTCAGTTGGACCGGCTGATGGAATATGAGGGGTATACGGTGAAAACCGATTCCATTCATGCAGAGGTGAATCTTGCACTTTACCGGATGGATGGAAGACGCTGGCAGATCATAACCGGTGATCTGGCAGTGTTGGAACGTTATGCGGAGATATTAGCGATCAAAAACAGATCAGAAGCATTACTGGTGACCGGGACAGAGGATGACCGGATCCGGTATGCCCTGTTTGATCCGCTGAATCGTGAAATGACCCATGCCCGGGCCGGCAGGGTAGAGGATGACAGTCTGGCGCCTGCGGTTGATCAGGCAGTCTGGCAGGCGGCAACGCACGGAAGGAAAAAAGTAGACTTTAAACAACTGTTTACGCAGTCTTCCCTGTCATCCAGGGATCATTTTATTAAACTGGGACAATATCTGGACTTCGATGGTGCAGAGATTCTGAATGTGATCGGCGGAGGGACAGAGCCGGATGTGAGCCTGCATCTATCCAGAGGATCAGATTCCTTCTATATTACGGAGGGGGCACCACAGATGGAGCTGGCGGCTTATTCGAATACACCGGTCATACCGGAGGAGACGTGCAGGCTTTCCTTTGCAAATCATGGCGGACCGGGAACCGGCTTACAGATCATGATATCCGGTCCTTTTGTAGAAACCGATGCACTGACCTTTACGGAAGTTACCCTGGAATATGAAGACCGGGTTTATGCGGATTCTGTCATGCATAAAACAAGACTTGTGAATGGCTGGTATGCATATGTTTATGATTTTCCTTCGCTGGAACTTCCGCCGGGGATCGGCCGCCGCTTATTTACGAATGAGGCGTATTCCCTGGCAAAGCAAAAGGCGTTATGGAGACTGTCAGCGATCCCGCATGGTGATTCCCGTTATGGTCTGGACGTATATTTTTATGTAAATCCGTTTGCTGCAGAGGGAATGGGCTTTACACATACGAACTGTGGAATTGATGTACACAGGGAGTGGATTGAGGCCTACAACCGTCTTTCAACCGAGAAGCTGAAGGCGGAAGATTTTGACTATGATTGCAAAGATGTATATGAAGTGATATAATTTCGAAACAACAGGAAAGGTCAGGGACAAGGATATGGCAAGTGTAGCGATCGACGGACCGGCGGGTGCAGGGAAAAGTACCATTGCAAAGCTGGTAGCAAAGGAATTGAATGCAATTTATGTGGATACCGGAGCCATGTACCGGGCGATCGCTATTTATTTTCTGCGAAACCGGCTGGATCCGGAGATTCCGGAACAGGTCGCAGAGGCCTGTGAACAGATAGAAGTAACCATTACCTATGAGGACGGGAACCAGCAGGTCTGGTTAAACGGTGAGAATGTAACACCATTCCTGCGTACTGAGGAGGTTGGAGATATGGCCTCCCGTTCCTCTGCAAAGCAGGCAGTACGGGACAAGCTGCTTCAGTTGCAGCGGGATCTGGCATCCAGTCATAAGGTAGTCATGGACGGAAGAGATATCGGCACGCATGTATTACCGGAGGCGGAAGTGAAGATCTACCTGACTGCTTCGTCAGCAGAGCGGGCAAGACGACGGTATGAAGAATTGACAGCGCGTGGAGAGATCTGCGATCTGGCAGAGATTGAACAGGCGATCATTGAGCGGGATCAACAGGACATGTCCCGTACCATTGCTCCGCTTAAGCAGGCGGAGGATGCCTGTTATCTGGACAGCTCTGATCTGACCATACCGGAGGTGGTGGCATGGATCCTGGAAAAATGTGAGGAAGCAGCAATATGAAGGTGACTCTGGCAAAGACTGCCGGCTTTTGCTTTGGTGTCCGGCGGGCAGTGGAAACGGTATATCAGGAAGCGGAATGCAATGCCCCGGTATATACGTATGGACCCATTATCCATAATGAAGAGGTGGTAAATGATCTGCAGGCAAGGGGCGTTCAGGTTATTCATGATCTGGAGGAATTAAAACGGATTCAGGAAGGCAGTATAGTCATACGCTCCCATGGTGTGGCAAAGGAAGTGTATGACATCATACGGAAGCAGGGACTGAAGCTGGTAGATGCTACCTGTCCCTTTGTTTTAAAGATTCATCGTATCGTTCAGGAGGAGAGTGAAAAGGGAAACCGGATCCTGATCATTGGCAATGACAGCCATCCGGAGGTAGAGGGGATCAAGGGCTGGTGCAAGACGCCCCCTTATGTAGTGGAAGAGGAAAAAGATATTGATTTTATTGACTTTTTGCCGGGAGAACGTCTGGTTATTGTGTCCCAGACGACATTTAATAACAAGAAATTTCAAGATTTAGTTGAAATTATATCAAAAAAAGGGTATGATATATTTGCCTGTAATACCATTTGTAATGCAACCGAGGCAAGACAGCGGGAAACTGCTCAGCTTGCCGGAGAAGTGGATGCAATGATTGTTATAGGTGGTAAGAATAGCTCAAATACTCAGAAGCTATATGCGATCAGCAAACAGGAATGTGCAAATACTTACTATATACAGACACTCGTTGATTTGGATTTGACTGCTTTTGAATCCGTAAGTAGGGTAGGTATTACTGCTGGGGCATCTACCCCAAATAATATAATTAAGGAGGTTCATGACAGCATGTCAGAAAAAAGTTTTGAAGAATTATTACAGGAAGAAGAGAAGAACAGCATTCAGATTGCCCCAGGCAAGCTGGTAGAAGGCGAAGTATTAAGTGTAAAACCGGATGAGATCATTGTAAATATTAATTACAAATCCGAGGGTGTTATCCCGAGAAATGAATATACAAATCAGCCGAATGCTGATCTGACCACTATGGTTCAGCCGGGCGACAAGATTTCGGCAAAGGTGGTTAAGAATAATGACGGAGAAGGACAGGTACTGTTATCTTATAAGCGTGTGGCTCTGGATCTGGCCAATGATAAGCTGGAGGCAGCCTGTGAAAATGGCGATGTATTAACCGGAAAGGTGGTACAGGTACTGGAAGGCGGTCTGACCGTTCTTTATGGTGAGAGCAGGGTATTCGTTCCGGCAAGTCTTGTATCAGATTCTTATGAGAAGAACCTGGAAAAATACATGGATCAGGAAATTGAATTTGTGATCACAGAATGTAATCCGAGAAAGCGGAGAGTCATCGGTAATCGAAAGATGCTGCTGGTTGCACAGAAGGAAGAAGCACAGAAGGCATTGTTTGAACGGATCGAAGTAGGTATGACGGTAGAAGGTACCGTAAAGAATGTAACAGATTTTGGTGCATTCATTGATCTGGGCGGTGCAGACGGGCTGCTTCATATTTCTGAGATGTCCTGGGGCAGAGTTGAGAATCCGAAGAAGACTTTAAAGGTTGGCGATACGGTTAAGGCATTCATTAAGGACATTCAGGGAACCAAGATTGCATTGAGTATGAAGTTTCCAGAGTTGAATCCGTGGGCGAATGCGGCTGAAAAGTATGCGATCGGAAATGTGATCAACGGCAAGGTTGCCAGAATGACGGATTTTGGTGCGTTTATTGAACTGGAGCCAGGGGTGGATGCGTTGCTGCATGTATCCCAGATCGCAAAGGAGCATATCGAAAAGCCATCCTCCGTACTTTCCATCGGACAGGAGATCACGGCGAAGGTAGTTGATTTCAAGGAAGCAGAAAAGAAGATCAGCCTGAGTATGAAGGCATTGTTGCCGGAAGAGGACGCAGATGCTGATCAGGCTGCGGAAGAGACTGTAGAGGCTGTTGCAGAGGAAACAACAGAAGAGTAGGCAGCAGATTCGAACGTCAGCGGTCCTGCCCGGGCGGGATATCAGATATTCGCAGGAATAACGATGATATAATTGAACTGTCGAAGTATTTCGGCAGTTCAATTTTTTATAACAGAGAGGGATTGACATATGACAGACTATAATCAGTTCAAGAAGCAGATACTGGAGCTGACCGGCATTGATCTGAACGCTTATAAAGAGCGTCAGATGAAACGAAGGATCAATACATTGAGTGCAAAATATGGATTTCAGGATTATGAGGCATTCTTTCAGGATTTAAAACGAAATACGGAACATCGAAAGCAGTTCATGAATTATCTGACGATCAATGTATCTGAATTCTATCGCAATCCGGCACAGTGGCAGACGCTGGAGACGAAGATTCTGCCCGAACTGATCCGGGGAAGCTATGGTACATTAAAGATATGGAGTGCCGCCTGTTCCACGGGTGACGAACCTTATACGATCATAATGCTGTTAAAGGAAAAGTTTCCGGAGGTTAAGGTACGATTGACTGCAACGGATCTGGATGATAAGGTCATTGCTTATGCCAGAGAAGGCTGTTATTCCAGAAAGAGTATTGCAGGTCTTCCAAAGGAGTATGTGGACCGCTATTTTGTGAAGCAGCCCAACGGGATGTATCAGATATCAAAGGAGATCATTAATTGTGTCGATTTTCGTCAGCATAATCTGCTGGCAGACCGGTATGATACCAGTTACGATCTGATCGTCTGCAGGAATGTACTGATCTATTTCACAGAGGAGGCAAAGCTGGAGGTATTCAAGCGCTTTCATACCTCTCTGAAGCCAGGCGGATATCTTTTTATCGGAAGTACAGAACAGATCCTGCAGGCACGGGAGATACATTTTGAACCGAAATATTCCTTTTTCTATAAAAAGAATCCTCTCTAGAATAGAGTATGGGTTCATATAATGCCATATTTCAGGTATTCCATCCAGAAGCCGGGCCGGTCTGTTTTAATGGAGGTCAGATCTGCAAACTGCAGGGCATCCTTATATTCTCTCTGAAAGAGATGGATATCCGGACAAGGAAGACCCTTTGGACAGGGAAGGAATCTGCCTTCTTTTTTCAGGAAGCAGTTTTGTCGTGTTGCCTTCTCCCGGTGAGCCGGGTCTACATAGGCGGCAACACTCTTATGAATAACTCTGTCTTCCACAGGCAGATAATAGTAATTCTTCCAGTCGGCAAGGAAATGCTTCATTTCGCCCTGAAGGACAGGAATAACAGCAACGGCCTGTTCCTGATCAGCCTGAAATTCCAGAACCGGTGTAACACGGTTGTATGGCAGGGGAAGCGGACATTCCAGATGAAGCAGAAGCCGGATATTCTGTTGGGTTTGTTCTATATTGGTAATTTTATAGTGCTGCATGGAAAGAACCTGAAAATGCAGGAGCTGCAGCATTGGTATCATGGCAGCGATATCCTCATAGTTGTGAAGCCGGAGCTGTTCTTCACTGACAGTCCGGGGGTGTTGCAGATAGTTCCGGTAGACCCGGATCAGATCTCCTCCACTGTAAGGATCGGTTCGTTTCAGGTGCATGGAGGCTTCTACAGAGGTCAGCTTCAGATCCGGCAGGTTCAGGCCTTTGCGATAGGGTCTGATGATCTTATATAAATCTACGCTTTCCATGGATGTGAGACGTTCCCGGCCGGACAGAGGAAGCCCCAGGCGTTCATACTGACTGCATTTCTCGATCAGGTATGGCAGATCAAAGCCATCACCGTTATAATGGATCAGGATCCTATAAGAGGAAATTGTATGTAAGAAGGTATCCAGAATCTGATATTCCGAGCGGCCATCATCATTAAAGAGCATCTGATATTTCCAGCCTCCGTTCTGGTAAAAGCAATAACCGATCAGATAGAGCATGGTATTTTGAGGAGAAAAGCCGGTGGTCTCAATATCAAACAGGAGCACCTCCGATGGTGGAAACCAATGCTCCAGCTGATATAAGGAATGTTGATCAAAATCTCCCTGCCACTGCTTCATATGTCTGCTCCTTCTTCTTTCTGACAATCCGGGTGAATCAAGTTATATTCATCATAACAAATTTTCGATGAATTTGCAGTTACTTTTTGCGAAATAGAAGAAACTATGTTATACTGTTACCATTGATGTACTGGCAGGAAGGGATCATTATGTTAGCATATGTAAAAGGCACGTTAGAAGAGATCGGAGAAGACTGTATTGTAGTAGATCATCAGGGGATGGGATACCGGATCTATACCTCCGGAATGGATATCGGGATGTTGCCTGCTCCGGGACAGAATGTGAAGCTGTATCTGCATATGAATCTGCGGGAGGATGCCATCACCCTGTTTGGATTTCTTTCCAGGGATGCACTTCGCATATTTGAATTGCTGATCAGCGTGTCCGGGATCGGGCCAAAGGCAGGTCTGGCCATATTATCTGCGTTATCTGTAAATGATGTAAAGCTGGCCATCCTCAGTGGAGATGTAAAAGCTCTGACAAAGGCAAACGGAGTCGGAACCAAGGGAGCACAACGTGTGATCATGGAACTGAAGGATAAACTGGAGCTGGATTCTTTGTTACAGAATGAATCCGGACACTTTGCTGTATCTTCTTCTATTCTGACAGATACCGCTGGTAACGAGACCGGCAGTCCGGTGGCTGCCACCGCCATGGCACTGACCAGTCTGGGTTATTCCCAGATAGAGGCCATGCAGGCGATCCGTCGGGTGGAACAGGCTGAGACCATGACAGAGGAAGCACTGTTAAAGGCTGCCTTAAGAAAACTTGTATAGTGTGAGCCAGGAGAGTATAAGGATGCATAACCGTATGATTACAACGGAATTTACAGAGGAGGACGTTAAGATTGAAAGCAGTCTTCGTCCCAAATATTTAGATGATTATATTGGACAGGAAAAGGCAAAGAATAATCTGAGAGTATTTATCGAAGCCGCCAGACAGCGGGGAGAGGCCCTGGATCATGTGCTGCTCTACGGACCGCCCGGCCTGGGAAAGACTACGCTTGCATCCATTGTTGCAAATGAGATGAAGGTGAATCTGAAGATCACCTCCGGCCCTGCGATAGAAAAGCCGGGCGAATTAGCCGCAGTTTTAAACAATCTGGCCGAGCATGATGTCCTGTTTATTGATGAAATTCACCGGCTGAACCGGCAGGTGGAAGAGGTGCTGTATCCTGCTATGGAGGACTTTGCCATCGACGTGATGATCGGCAAGGGAGCCGCCGCCCGTTCCATCCGGCTGGATCTGCCGCATTTTACATTGATCGGTGCAACGACAAGGGCAGGCATGCTGACGGCTCCCCTCCGGGACCGGTTTGGTGTTGTAAACCGCTTAGAACTATATACCAACGAGGAATTAACAGATATCTTAGAACGCTCTGCATATGTACTGGGTGTTTCGATTGACAGCGCCGGTGCCAGGGAGATCGCCAGGCGGTCACGGGGGACACCGCGACTGGCAAACCGGCTGTTAAAGCGGGTGCGGGATTTTGCTGAGGTAGAGTATCAGGGAGCAGTTACCTATGAGATCGCAAAGAACGCATTAGATCGTCTGGAGGTGGATACATTGGGACTGGACGAAACGGATCGGCATATGCTGCGAACCATGATTGAAAAATTCGAAGGGAAACCGGTAGGACTGGATACCCTGGCTGCTGCGATCGGAGAGGATCCGGGTACGATCGAAGATGTATATGAACCTTATCTGATCAAGAATGGTTTTATTAACCGTACACCCCGGGGACGGGTGGTGACACCGCTCTGTTACCGGCATTTTGGATTAGAAGCAATGATACCAGCGGAGGAATAAGGAGGACGATATGGCACAGAAGAATGACATTCCAGTAATCATTAATGGAAAGGTATATACCCTGAGCGGATATGAAAGCGAGGAGTATCTGCAAAAGGTGGCCTCTTATATCAATAACAAGGTGAATGAATACAGCAAGGTGGACAGTTTTCGCAGACAGCCGCTGGATACCCAGGCCGTGCTGCTTCAGCTGAATATTGCGGATGAT
>ERZ777011.3258-NODE-3258-length-10638-cov-3.635359_pt1 | contig 10638 bp, 10 predicted proteins | sample MGYA00374964_ERZ777011 | MGnify/ENA primary metagenome ERZ777011 (study PRJEB29310, sample SAMD00008975) | mouse gut metagenome | study: EMG produced TPA metagenomics assembly of the Metagenome analysis of fecal microbiota from mouse which was promoted...
GATTACAATGGCAATTGAACCATTAAGCAGTGCCATGACTTATCAGGCACAGACAACACAGCAGGTGAAGCAACAGGCAAAGCCTGTACCAAAAGTGGCAGAGAACATGGATGTTGCTACACAGGAGCAGAATAATGTACTTGATTCCACCACTGTGAAAGTAGCCGAAACAGAGCGAAGCGGTGATCGTGAAAATGATCAAAACAGTGGAGACGGCAACACGGGAAAAGAGCGTCAGCAGACCAGCTCGGATCAGATCAGAAAGGCTGTTGAACAGTTGAACAAAAACATGCCCAATTCCGAAGCGGTATTTGGAATTCACGAGGGCACGAACCGTTTGACAATCAAAATCATAGACAAGGACAGCAAAGAAGTGTTAAAAGAGCTTCCGCCTGAAAAGATTCTTGATATGATAGCGAAAGCATGGGAGCTTGCAGGCATTGTAGTGGATGAGAGAGGATAGGAGGAATTATAGATGGCAATGCGTATGACCGGCATGATGTCCGGACTTGATACGGAAAGTATTATTCAGGAATTGGTTGCGGCAAGAAGAACGAAGGTAGATAAGCAGAAAAAGGCCCAGACGAAATTGGAATGGAAACAGGATGCCTGGAAGGAATTAAACACTAAGATTAAAAGTTTCCAGCAGAAATATTTGTCCAACATGCGTTTTTCCGATGCATATACAAAGAAAGTGACGAAGGTTTCCAACGCCAATGCAGTCAGTGTAATTACGGGCGCTAATGCGGTAAACGGCGTACAGACCCTGGAAGTTGAGCAGCTTGCCAGAAATGCATATCTGACAGGCGAGGGTATAAAGGATCAGAATGGGAACAAGGGTGATTTTACAGCATTGTCCAAGCTCAGTGAAGTGAATGGAGGTTCGCTGGGGACCGGGGAAATTAAGATAACGGCGGGCGGAAAAGAAACTGTTATTGATGTGGATGATAACACTACAATTTCAGATGTTCTCAATAAATTGAAGGAGGCAGGTTTAAACGCCAGCTTTGATGAGAAGTGGCAGAGACTGAATATCAGTTCTAAAGAATCTGGGACAAATAGTAATTTTACGATAGAAGCTAGCGACGCCGGAGTTGACGCGCTTAAGAGCCTTGGTTTGGAATCCAAAATGGATGCCGGAAATAAAATTGAAGCCATAGGCGAGGACGCGGTTATTTGGCTAAATGGTTCTAAATATGAAAACAGCACCAACAGCTTTGAAATTAACGGTCTTACGATTACGGCATTAGCTGCTAATCCGGGCGAGGAAATTACCATTACCACTGAGCAGGATACGGACGGTATCTATGATATGGTTAAAAATTTCCTGAAGGAATACAATGCTCTGATTAATGAAATGTCGAAGCTGTATAATGCTGACGCAGCTAAAGGATACGAGCCGCTTACAGACGAAGAGAAAGACGCTATGTCTGATAAAGAGGTGGAAAAGTGGGAAAAGAAAGTCAAGGATTCCATTCTGCGCCGAGACGAGAATATTTCCAGCGTCAGCAGCGGATTACGTGGGATCATGTCCCAGGGCGTAGACGTAGGCGGAAAGACAATGCATTTATTTGACTTCGGTATTGATATGCTAAGTTATTTTGAAGCGTCGGAGGATGAAAGATATGCTTACCATATTGATGGAGATTCGGACGACGGATATACAATGAATAAAGACGATAAGCTGAAATCTATGATCAAAAATGATCCGGACACAGTTATTTCGTTCTTTACGGGATTATCCAGAAATCTGTATGAGAAGATGACAGATATGTCCAAGTCGGTTAACGGATATCGCTCTTTTGGCAGCTTCTATGACGACAAGAAAATGAAGTCTGATTATGACGATTACACGAGCAAGATTAGAGAGATGGAAGCGAAAGTAAACGCTTACGAGGACAAGTGGTACAAAAAATTCAGTAAGATGGAAACCGCACTTGCTAAAATGCAGTCTAATGCAAGCGCAATAACAGGATTATTAGGAGGCTGATGATATGGCGTTGCCCAATGCTTTTGCGCAGTACAATAATAATAAGGTGATGACCGCTTCACCGGCGGAGCTTACCCTGATGCTTTATGACGGGGCTATTAAGTTTTGCAATATTGCCATTGACGCTGTTGAAAATAGAAATGCTTCTAAGGCACACACCAATATTGTAAAAGTTGAAAATATTGTGGCATACCTCAGAAATACCTTGAATATGGATTACCCGGTTGCCAAAGAATACGACAAAATGTATGATTATATTCAAAGACGGCTGGTTGAGGCTAACTTAAGGAAGAATGTGGATATACTAAAAGAAGTCAATGATCATCTGCATACAATCCGTGACACATGGAAGGAAGTAATGCGTATTAACCGTGCAAAAGGGAACTTATAAGTATTTAATTTCCCTTATGGTGCCTATAAGAGCAGTATTGAAGTAAACTTCCTGCTTTTCAGTACGGTATTGTAAATGTAGCCTGCAATATATGACGACAGACTTTATACATTGCAGGCGGGGGTATGAGTTTGGAGGCAATTTCCAAACTATTTATTGGTGCAACATTGCAAGCAAAGCTTGCGGCACGCGGAGGGTATTAAGCATGATTGAAAATTACCTGGGGATATTAGAAAGCAGCCTTGAAAAAAAAGTGATGGTGCTTGACGAAATAGGGGACTATAACGACAGGCAGCAGCAGCTTTTAAAACAGGAAAAAGTGTCAATGGAAGAATTAGACGCCAATATGGAAGAAAAAGACGTATTAATTCAAAAGTTGACAGAGCTAGACGAGGGCTTTGAGACCTTGTATGAAAGAATCAGAGAGCAGCTCCTTGCCAACAAAGACGCCTACAAAGAGCAGATTAAGCGGATCCAGGGATTGATTTCTCAGGTGACAGATAAAAGCGTGTCCATCCAGGCCCAGGAGAGCAGGAATAAGAAGCTGATCGAAGATTATTTTGCGAGGGAAAAAAGTCAAATCCGCCAGGGCAGACAGGCGTCTAAGACAGCATATAATTATTATAAGAGCATGAGCAACGTAGATGATGTATCATCATCCATTTTGGACCAAAAGAAATAGAAATTTATATTGAAAAAAGCTTTCACAGGTATAAAGTATTTCAATTTATGCCCGATATATAATGCAACTAAATTAAATAACGTGTTATGAATATATTATAAAAAGAATATAAACATGAAAGTGTTTATAAATGTAACGCATAACACAAAACAGGAAGAAATAATTTGTTTCCAAAAAAATAAAAAAAGGTATTAAGTATCTGAAAAAGTATCCGATATATAATACGAGTAAAACGAAGCGAAGCATTTAAATAGTAAAGTGCAGACCTTCAGGAAACAAATAGTTTCTATATTTACAGCACGTAATGACTCTTGGAAGCACGTACGACTTGCAGGAATCATTACAAAAAACAAATCAGCCGCATGGAAGCGGTGTTAAATTCAAGGAGGAAAAATAATGGTAGTACAACACAATCTTACAGCAATGAACTCTAACAGAATGTTAGGACTGACAACCAAGACACAGGCTAAGTCAACAGAGAAATTATCTTCCGGTTACAAAGTAAACCGTGCAGCAGATGATGCAGCTGGTTTGGCAATGTCTGAGAAGATGAGACGTCAGGTAAGAGGTCTTACACAGGCTTCTTTGAACGCACAGGATGGTATTTCCATGGTGCAGACAGCAGAAGGTGCTTTGAACGAAGTTCATGACATGTTACAGCGTCTGAACGAGCTGGCAGTTAAGGGTGCTAACGGTACTCTTCAGTCAGAAGACCGTTCTTACATCAACTTGGAAGTAGAACAGCTCATGAGCGAAATCGACCGTGTAGCTTCTACCACAACATTTAATGAGAGAAATCTCTTAAATGGTAGCTGCTCTGCTGGCGTTAAGTTGCAGGTAGGCGCAGAAGTATCACAGTTTATTACATTGAGCATTACAGCAATGAGCTGTGCTTCTCTTAGCCTTAGCGGTAACGCTAAAACACAGAGTGCTGCAGGCGCACTGAATGAGAGCGTAAAGAAGGCAATTAAGAACCTTAACCTGCAGAGAGCTAAATTGGGTGCTGTTCAGAACAGACTTGAGCACACAATTAACAACCTGGATAACGTTGTTGAGAATACAACGAGCGCTGAGTCCGCTATCCGTGATACAGATATGGCTACAGAGATGGTTAAGTACTCCAACAACCAGATCCTTGCTCAGGCAGGTCAGGCAATGTTGGCTCAGGCTAACCAGACCAATCAGGGTGTTCTGTCTCTTCTTGGTTAATCATTGCAAATTCATTAAAACTACCATAGGAGCTGACGAAAGTCAGCTCCTACTTTTTTAAGGAGAAAAATGTAAAAACAGAAATGAATTTCTGCTTTTACATAACAAATTTGTGCTTATGCCCAAATTTGAAGGTTATTGGAAATTTGGAGGCTTATTATGTTAGATTTTCCACAAGAATTTTTTTTGGAAGAGGTAAGAGAAGGATTTACAGTTGACACTACCATGAAGACATTTTGGGCGGCTGAACTTGAAGTGCTTCGGGAGGTTTCGGAGGTATGTGAGCGTCACGGCCTACAGTGGTATGCCGCTTATGGAACACTGTTAGGAGCAATTCGACATGAAGGATATGTTCCCTGGGATGATGATATGGATATCTGGATGAAGCGGGAAGACTATGACAAATTCATGGAGATAGCGCCTAAAGAACTACCCCAAGGTTATTTGGTGGAGAGCTCATTGACGGAGGAAGGGTATAAGGAATTTCATTCCTGCGTCTTTAACGCCAATACGATTAGTATTAGTGAGGAACGTCTCCGCAATTTCCATGGCTGTCCGTTCCTGGTAGGGATAGACATCTTTCCCTTAGATTATCTTCCGGATAATGAGGAAGACCGGGAAGGGCAGAAGGCTATTTTTTATGTCCTTGGGACGACGGCAATGCTGTTAAAACAGGAAGAAAGAGACGAGGATGAAGAAGCAGATCTTCAGGCTGCTTTGGATATGATAGAGGAGGTATGCGGTGTAGACCTTGAGCGGGAAAAGAAGCAGAGGATGGAGCTGGTTTCGGCAATTTTTAAGGTGGCAAACCGATTATGTAAATCTTTTCATGAGGAAGACGGCGACTATCTTGTGATGTACATGGACTATGCCAACTGGTCTCATAAAATATATAAAAAAGAGTGGTTTGATGAAGTGATTTTACAGCCTTTTGAAGACTTTTTGATACCTGTACCGGCAGGCTATGATGAAATTCTTAAACGGATTTACGGGGATTATAGTATACGTATAAATGCATCGGCAATGCATGAGTATCCGCTTTACAATAAGCAGTTGAAATACCTGCGGGATGTTGTAGGAGACCTGGAAGAAAAGTATGCCCGGCTTGATGAACTAATTGCAAAGGCCAAAAGAGAACGGATGGAAGAGTTAAAGATGAAGGAGCAGTGATGTTAAACTTCCCTAAAGAATTTTTCAAGGCGCAGGAAATAGAGGGATTTCAGGTGGACGCTACTATGAAAACCGTATGGGCGGCGGAGCTAGAGGTTCTCCGTGAAATTGCGGAAGTCTGTGAAAGACACGAAATTACCTGGTACGCGGCATATGGAACGCTGCTTGGAGCAATCCGCCACGAGGGATTTGTCCCCTGGGACGACGATATGGATATTTGGATGAAACGGGATGACTATATGCGCTTTTTGGAGGTTGCGCCAAAAGAACTTCCGAAAGGATATCTGGTTCACAGTCCTCTGACGGATTTGGGCTATCTTCAATTTCATTCCTGTGTGTTAAATGCCCGTTCGGTCAGTGTGGAGGCGCAGAGGCTGCAGGATTTTCATGGATGCCCATTTGTAGTAGGAGTAGATATCTTCCCATTAGACTACCTTCCCATGGAAGCGGAAGAACGGGAGAAGGAACGGGAACTGTTCGATGTCGTAAGTACTACCGCTACTATGGTAAATAAGGAAGAAAGAACGCCTGAAAATTTTGTCAGGCTGAAGAAGGCTCTCACATTTCTGCAGGACGAGTGGGATCTATCTTTTGATTCGGAGCTTCTAAGGCCGGAGCAAAAGAATGCGCTTGTTTCAAAATTGTATTGGCTGGGTAATCAGGTGGTCATGCGATTTGGGCAGAAAACAGGTGATTTCCTTGTAATGTACATGGATTATATCAACTGGAATCATAAGGTCTATCAAAGAGAATGGTTTGAGAGCGCGGAATATGCGGCCTTTGAGGGGTTTGGGGTTCCTGTACCAGTGGGATATGACTTTGTTTTAAAAACAATATATGGGGATTATCACCAGAGGGTCAGAAACACAACCATGCACGGTTACCCCATGTATCAAAAGCAGTTAGAGCAGATGAGGGAGATGATCCGTAAACTGGAGGCAGAGCAGAAAAGCTGAAGATTTTTTGCAATGTTGCCATAAAACAAATATAACTCAGGAATTTTATGGAAATGGAAGAAAATGCTAAACTTTGAAGAAAAGTTTTTTTTGCCGGAAATAAGAGAAGATTTCCGGATAGACGCAACCATGAAGACGGTTTGGGCGGCGGAACTGGAAGTTTTAAGCGAGATTGCAAAAGTGTGTGAGAGGCATGGGCTGACCTGGTATATGGCCTTTGGCTCTCTGCTTGGCGTGGTCAGGCATAAGGGCTTTATCCCCTGGGACGACGACATAGATATCTGGTTAAAAAGAGAAGACTATATGCGGCTTCTTACCTATCTCCCCGAGGAGCTTCCAAAAGGCTATATTGTGAGGAGTCCCTTATTGGAAAGCTGGTATCCGGAGTATCACTCCTGTGTGGTCAACAGCGATTCAATCAGTATTGAGCCGGAACATTTGAAACAGTTTCATGGCTGCCCTTTTATGGTGGGGATTGATGTATTCCCACTGGATTTTTTAGAAGAAGGGGAGGAAGATTCCCTGCGGTTTCACCTTTTTAAAGTGGCGAGACAGGCGGCTCTCATGGTAAAAAACGGGGAGCGCAATGAGGAATTGTATGATATGCTAAGCATATTGGAAAAACAGTGCGATGTAACGATCGACAAAAGCGGCCTGTCGGCTCCTGTTTCCGACGACGCGCGGAACGAGCTGTCGGCAGGGCTGTGGGGGCTAGCCAATGAAATTATTATGTGCGGTAATGGGAAAAAGTCAGATGAGATGGTCATGTATTTGGACTATTTAAAATTTGGCAAGCGTTATGCGGCAGAGTGGTTTGGGCGGGCGGAATGGATGCCTTTTGAAGGATTTATGGTGACGGTGCCGGGAGAATATGATAAGATATTACGTGTAATCTATGGGGACTATTCGGTATGTGTCAGGAATACTGCACTTCACGATTACCCATTTTACAAGAAACAGTTAGAACAGCTGCGAAAACATGTGGCGGAGGTGGAAGCGGCCAGAAAGAGGGAAAAGTAATGCTGCAATTTCCGGTAGATTATTTTCAGGACGAAGAAAGAGAAGGTTTTTTGGTGGACGCCACCATGAAGACGGTGTGGGCAGCCGAGTTGGAAGTGTTAAATGAAATCGCGGTTATTTGCGAAAGGCATGGACTGGAATGGTATGTTGCCTATGGCACACTGCTTGGCGCCGTGCGGCATCAGGGGTTTATCCCATGGGATGACGATATAGATATCTGGATGAAACGCAAGGATTATCGGAAAATATTGGAGCTTTTGCCGGAGGAATTACCGGAAGGGTATGTGGTTAGAGCGCCTTTTGCAAGGGAAGGCTATCCGGAGTATCAGGTTTATGTGAACAACAGCGATTCTATCAGTATTGAACCGGATCATCTGCTGCAATTTCATGGCTGTCCTTTTTATGTGGGGATTGATATTTTTCCGCTGGATACAATTCCTGCCGATACAAAGTTGTGCGATATGCAGAGAAGTATTTTTGCAAGCGCTCTTATGCTGCAGCAGTTAGAATTTCAGGCAAAGACAGCCGGAAGGGAGCAGCAGGGGAAACTGCAGGCGGACATAGAAGGGGCAGTACTGCAGATAGGCAGGCTGCTTGATTTGCTAAAGGAGCAATATGGAATTACAATCCGGCGCAGTCTGCTGCAAAAAAAGCGCAGAGAGACGCTGCTAAAAGAATTATGGCATGTGGCGGAGGAATTTCCGTATGGTAAAGTGGAAAGCGAGCGGGGGTTCCTTCCGGAAAGTATGGCCGGAAGCCATCGGCTTGCAATGTATTTGGATTATTTAAAGTTTGGAAAAGTATATGAATCGGCATGGTTTGAGAAGACGGAATATCTGTCCTTTGAGGGATTTGACGTTCCGGTACCCGGAAATTATGATGAGGTTTTAAAGGTGATTTATGGGGATTATAAAAAGCCTGTGCGCAGTGAAGGGATGCACGGCTATCCTTGTTATAAAAGACAGCTTGAGGAGCTTAGAAAGAAAGTGGCAAAAGCGGAGAGTAATAATTAATACGAAAATAAAAGCGTTACTAAAAGAACGATATAAAATAAAAGAAATGAGCAGTGAGGAGAAATGGAATGAATTTTGAACTGAATGCATCTATGATGTGCGTAAATTATGGAAATTTGGAGAAGGAGGTTCGCATGCTCAGCGAAGGTGGAATCGATTCCTTTCATATTGATATTATGGATGGACGATATGTGCCTAATTTTGCCATGTCCTTAAACGATATGGCATTTATAGCATCTGCCACTTCAAAGCCTATGGACGTACATTTAATGATAGAGCATCCCAATAATAACATTCAATTGTTCATAAATAAACTGCGTAAGGGAGATACCGTGTACATTCACCCGGAGGCTGAGTATCATCCCTCCACTACTTTGCAGAAAATTATTAATGCCGGCTTAATTCCGGGTATTGCAATTAACCCTGGGACAAGCGTGGAAACGGTAATTGAAATGCTGCGTATTGTGGATAAGGTTTTGGTGATGACGGTAAATCCGGGAAATGCGGGGCAGATGTACATGCCCTATGTGGGAGAAAAAATTGAAAAATTGCTGCGGCTTAAGGATAAAATGCATTTTAAGCTCTATTGGGACGGCGCCTGCAGCAAAGAGAAAATTATAGAATTTGCACCGAAGGGAATGGACGGTTTCGTACTGGGCACCACGTTACTGTTTGGCAAGAAAAAACCTTACGGAGTAATTCTGGAGGACATCAGGAGGCTTAAATTTGAGGATGAGATTGGAGAAAAGATTTAAGCTGAAAAGGGCATGTGGGAAAGATGGATAAATTTAACAATATTGCTGCAAGCAACGAGGCTTTCGTTGTCGGAAATTCGCAGGTTGGGAAAGGAGCATGGATATTATAATGAAGATAGGCATGCTTACATGGGACTGCTTTGGCAGGGAGGATATGGCGGAGGCATTTACAAAATTAGGGCATAGCGTAACGGAATGCCCTTTTTTGGATAATGGGGAGCCGGAAGATAAAGGGGCGGTGGAAGAATTAGAGAGACAGTTCAGGGAAATCTCCCCCGATGCTTTATTTTCTTTTAATTACTTTCCCATTGTGGCAGTGGGATGTAAAAACATGGGAATCCCTTATATATCCTGGGTTTACGACAGCCCCCATGTGCGGATGTACCATTATACCATAGCTTATCCGACGAATTACGTTTTTGTTTTTGACAGCGCCGTTTATGAGGAATTCCATAAAGGCGGCGTTCCCACGGTTTATTATCTTCCTATGGCGGCCAATACGAATCGCTTAAAGGAAATGAAGGATTTGAATTCCTTTGCGAAAACCTCATGGAAGCCTGACCATAAGATTGCGTTTGTGGGATCCTTATATCGGGAAAAACATCAATTTTATCAAAGAATGACGGGAATCACCGATTATACCCGCGGTTATCTGGAGGGATTGATAGAGGCGCAGAAGCTGGTATATGGGTATAATTTTATACAGGAAGCGCTGCCTGATAAGATTATAAAAGACATGCAAAAAGCGCTGCCCATGCAGGTAAGGCCAGGGGAAGTGGAAAGCATTGAATATCTGTTTGCACAGTATGTGATTAACCGCCAAATCACAGCGTCAGAGAGGTTTGAATTGTTAACGTTAGTTGCACAAAAGTACGGTTTGGACTTGTACACGCCGGATCAGACCGTACGGATTCCGGGGTGCGGCAATCATGGCCCTTTGGATGCATATTCATGGGCGCCCTATGTCTACAAAACGGCTTCCGTAAATTTGAACATCACCCTAAGGAGTATTTTAAAAGGAATGCCTCTTCGTGCCTTTGAGATTATGGGGGCGGGAGGATTTTTGCTTACAAACTTCCAGGAGGATTTTCTTTCCTTCTTTACACCGGAGGAAGATTTTGTGTATTTTGAGAGCAGGGAGGACTTGATTGCTAAGATTTCTTATTATCTAAAAAATGACGAGGAAAGAAGGCAGATTGCCCGAAATGGTTTTGAAAAGATTGCCTCAGGGCATACTTATGTGCATAGGGCTAAAGAGATGCTTAGCTACTTAAATTTAGGATAGAAAAAAATATCTATTGGCAGCAGTATCGCAAGCAAAGCTTGGGATTTGCAGGGGGATAAGGTTGAAAGAAAATCTTTCAACCCTGATTCCCGCGAGCAACAAGCCAAGTGGCTGCCTGCAGCGGGGTTGTTGACTTGAGGGTCAAATGAACATGCAAGCATGTTCGC
>ERZ777011.3260-NODE-3260-length-10633-cov-2.745888_pt1 | contig 10633 bp, 9 predicted proteins | sample MGYA00374964_ERZ777011 | MGnify/ENA primary metagenome ERZ777011 (study PRJEB29310, sample SAMD00008975) | mouse gut metagenome | study: EMG produced TPA metagenomics assembly of the Metagenome analysis of fecal microbiota from mouse which was promoted...
TTTTACAGGTTTTTCGGAGAAAAAAGAAATCAGAAGCAGCAAGGAAAAGAAAGTTCTAAATATAATACAAATTTTGCTCGTCGAAAAAGCATGAAAAATTCACAAAGTGAATTTTACAGGTTTTTCGGAGAAAAAAGAAATCAGAAGCAGCAAGGAAAAGAAAGTTTTAATACATAGACTACAGAGACATATTTCAATGTGTCTATAGGAATAAAAGAGAAAAAGGGGAACCAAATGAAGGTTCTCTTTTACATTATTTTGTAAAATGGTAAGGCTAAAAATAATTAATATTGCAATATAAATTAATCTATGGTATTATAATGTAAATAAAAAAGAAAAGAAGGGGATATAAATGGAACAAGTGCAAATAGGCAAAATTTATAGACATTTTAAAGGAAACTACTATTTTGTGGAAGACATTGCATTAGACTCAGAAACTAAAGAAAGAGTAGTTGTTTATAAACCAGTATATGAAAGAAAAGACAGTAAAATTTGGGTAAGAAGAGAGAAGATGTTTTTAGAAGAAATATCAACAGAAAGACCAGATAATATAACTGGACAAAAATATAGATTTGAATTACAAGGTAATCTATCGAAAGATTATACAGTAGAATAAATATAACCAATTGTATGGGTGTCCTCTAGGTGTCCGCCCTACAAAAAGTAATCTATAAAATACTGAAAGGAACGATAAGTATGATAGATATAAAATTTTTAAGAGAAAATCCAGAAATAGTAAAAGAAAATATCAAAAAGAAATTTCAAGACCATAAACTAGAATTAGTTGATAATGTCATTGAATTAGATAAGAAGAACCGTGAAATAACTATGAAAGATGATGATTTAAGAAATAGAAGGAACACATTAAGTAATACTATTGGCGGTTTAATGCGTGAAGGAAAAAAAGAAGAAGCGGAGAAAATAAAAGAACAAGTAAAAAAGATAAATGAAGAATTGCTTGAAAATGAAAAAAAAGAGGTAGAATATGCAAACAAAATACAAGACATAATGATGAAAATTCCAAACATAATGGATGATTCTGTTCCAATAGGAAAAGATGATAGTGAAAATGTAGAAAACGAAAAATTTGGAGAGCCAGTAGTACCTGAATATGAAATACCATATCATGCAGATATAATAGAGAAATTGATGGGACTAGACAAAGAAAGTGCAGGAAGAACAAGTGGAACAGGATTTTATTATTTAATTGGAGATATAGCACGTCTTCATTCAGCTATGATTGCATATGCAAGAGACTTTATGATAAATAAAGGATTTACTTACTGTTTACCACCATTTATGATACGTTCAGACGTTGTAGATGGAGTAATGTCATTTGAGGAAATGGAAGCTATGATGTACAAAATAGAAGGAGAAGATCTATTTTTAATAGGAACTTCAGAACATTCAGTAATAGGTAAGTTTAAAGGTCAAATTGTAAAAGAGGAAGAATTACCTATATGTTTAACATCATATTCACCATGCTTTAGAAAAGAAGGAGGTTCACATGGAATAGAAGAAAGAGGGCTATATAGAGTACATCAATTTGAAAAACAGGAAATGATAGTACTATGCAAACCAGAAGAACACATGGAATGGTACAATAAAATGTGGCAATATACAGTAGAATTTTTTAGAAGTTTAGATGTACCAGTAAGAACATTAGAATGCTGTTCAGGAGATCTAGCAGATCTTAAAGTAAAATCATGTGATGTAGAAGCATGGAGTCCAAGACAACAAAAATATTTTGAAGTAGGAAGTTGTTCAACATTAGGAGATGCACAAGCCAGAAGACTAGGAGTAAGAATGAAAACAGAAAAAGGAAACAAACTAGTATATACTCTAAACAATACGGTAGTAGCAAGTCCAAGAGGACTAATAGCAGTAATAGAAAACAACTATCAACAAGACGGTTCAGTAAAAATACCAAAAGCATTACAGCCATATATGGGAGGATTAGAAATGATAATATAGGGGTACCGTTTGTGAGAGAAATAAATTTAAGTTGTATAAGGAGTAAATCATGATAATAAAAAACCCAAAATTTGAAATATCAGCAGTAAGTCCAAAACAATATCCAAAAAATTATTTACCAGAAATAGTACTAGCTGGTAAATCAAATGTTGGAAAGTCATCATTTATAAATACATTAATAAATAGGAAAAGTTTAGCAAGGACAAGTTCTGCACCAGGCAAAACAAGGCAAATAAACTTTTATAATATGGATGATTTATTTTACTTTGTTGATTTACCAGGATATGGGTATAGTAAAATGTCGAAAGAGGAACAGTTAAGAGTTGGACAGTTTATAGAAAAATATTTATCAATAAGAGAAAACATAAAACTAATAATTTTAATATTAGACATAAGGCATAAACCAACAGAAGATGATAAACTAATGTATAATTATATAAAAAGCACAAACATACCATTTATAATAATTGCAAACAAAGCTGATAAAATAGCAGTAACAAAAGTAGATACCGCTGTGGAAGAAATAAAAAACGAATTGAAAATACTAGCAGGAACAGTGGTATTGCCTTTTTCCTCAGAAAGAAAAATTTATTCAGAAAAAACATGGGAAGGAATTTCAAACATAATAATAAAATAAACATATTTAATATCTATTGTAGTGGCGAGATAGCCGTCCGTTATCGGTAATAAATCTAAAAAATGGAGGATTAAAAATGAAACTAAATACTGACAAAGAACAACTAGCAGAAAGTAAAGTTTTAATATTATACATATTATCAAAAATAAATAAAACTGTAACAAACTCTGAACTATTAGAATTAGTACAATCTATAGAAGAAATGAATTACTTTTACTTTCAGCAATTCTTAATAGATTTAAAGGAAAATAGATATTTATTAGAATATGAGGAAGAAAAGAAAAAATATTATGTAATAACAAATTCTGGTAGAGAAACTGTAAAGCTTACAATAGACATGTTACCAGGAGCTATAAAAGACAAAGTCGATGAAACTTTAAAACATACTATGAAAAAAATAGAAAACAAAGAAGCGATATATGCAGATTTTTTTCCTAGTAAGGAAGATGACATAATGATAAAATGTGGAATAAAAGAAGGTAACAAAAAGGTATTTGAAGTGCAGGTATTTTCAAGCAGTAGAGATAACGCAATAAAAATAATAGAAAACTGGAAAAAAAATGCAACAACAATCTATCCTAAAATTGTAGAGATGTTGAATAAATAAAAAGTGCCAATGGTGACGGAGAATTCTGGCGATATTGCCGAAATTCTCCGTCCCTCTTGGCAGACATCATAGATATTCTTTTAATTTTGTAACAGTATTTTCTTGTAAAGTAACAAAATCATTTAATGTCTGTTTAATATTTGCTTCAACAGCAGGATTATTATTAAGAAGACGTCTACCCTCAATAATTCCCATTGTATTTCCTTGAATCAACAATTCAGATAGTTTAGAAGGAGTTTTGTCATTAATAGTATTCATTTGAACTCCCATCCAAGTCATCATATCATCTTTAAAATTAGAATTAGCAGGAACTTCACCATAATCATTATATAAATCTGTTACACGAGTTAAAATATCCTCATATTGATTATATTGAGTACTTAACTCTCTCTTAAAGCCATCATCAGTAACTTTGTCAGACACATAAGAAAGTGCATTTATTCCCATCTGAGCCCCTTTATGCAATTCTTTCAAAACTTTTAAATTTGGGTTATTATCCATTTTACAATCATTCCTTTCTAAGGAAGAAATTAAGTTTTTTAAACTTTACTTCCGAGATGCTTAATAAAAATATTATTTACAGAATAAAAAAAATTATTCGTTTAATTTGATTTTACAAATGATTTATAATAAAACTTGTGGGTGGAATACATAAAAGAAATCATAAATTCATTCACAAATAACTAATTTTATGATATAGTAGATAATGAAAAAATAAGAAATGGAGCAAATATCATGCAATGGACAAACGAACAAGAACAAGCAATTAATGAAAGTGGAAGTAATATTTTAGTTGCAGCAGCAGCAGGAAGCGGAAAAACGGCAGTACTAGTAGAAAGAATAATAAATAAAATAATAAACAAAAAAATAGATATAGATAAAATTTTAGTAGTTACATTTACAAACCTAGCAGCAGCACAAATGAGAGAAAGAATATTAGACGCTATATATAAAAGAATAGAAGAAAATCCGGAAAGTGTACATTTGCAAAGACAAATTACGTTATTGCCAAAAGCAAATATTTGTACCATAGATTCTTTTTGTTTAGACATAGTAAAAAACAATTTCTTTGAATTAGACATTTCTCCAAACTTTAGAATAGCAGATGAAATAGAATTAAAAATTCTAAAACAAGAAACCCTAGAAGAAATGTTTGAAGATAAATACGAAAAACATGAAGAGGATTTTTTAGAATTAATAAATACATATACTACATATAGAGGAGACGAAAACTTAAAAGATATAGTATTAAAAATATATAATTACATTCAAAGTATGCCATATCCAAACAAATGGCTAAATGAGCAAATAGAAAAATTTAGTTTAAAAGAAGACGTAGATTTTAGCAAAACAGGTTGGGGAAAGATATTATATGAAAATGCAAAAGATGACATCTTGGACGGAATTTTGCAATTAAGAGAGATAAGAGACAAAGCAGAAAAAGAGCAAGAAATACATAAAATTTATGTAACACTTTCAGAAGATGTTAGAAAACTAGAAAGAGTTTATGAAGCAAACAATTGGGATGAACTATATAAAAACTTACAAGAATTATTTTTTGACAGATGGCCAAAGGACAAAAATGTACCAGAAGAATTAGTAGAAGAATTAAAAAAGAAAAGAGACTTAGTAAAAAAAAATATAGAAGATATGAAGAAGAACATAATAATCTATGATTCGCAAACAGCAAATCTAGACACAAAAGACTTATATGGGACTATGAAATTAATAGGTAATTTAGTAATAGAGTATGAAGAAAATTTAAAAGAAAATAAAAAAGAAAAAAATATAGTTGACTTTAGTGATATTGAACACTTTGCATTATCTATATTAATAAAAGATGGAATGCTATCTGAGATTGCATTAAAATATCAAAATAAATTTGATGAAATAGCGATAGACGAATACCAAGACAGTAATTTAGTACAAGAATATATTTTAACAGCAATATCAAGAAAAAACAATATATTCATGGTAGGGGATGTAAAACAGAGTATATATAAATTTAGACAAGCAATGCCAGAGCTATTCCTAGAAAAATATGAAACATACAAACAAAAAGACGATAAACAAGAAAAAGATAACTTAAAAATAAAATTATTCAAAAACTTTAGAAGTAGAAAAGAAATATTAAACTTAACAAACTTAATATTCCAAAACATAATGTCAAAAGAATTTGGAGAAATAGAATATAATGAAGAAGAATACTTAAACTTAGGAGCACAAGACTATCCTAGTAGTGAAAATCTTATACCAGAACTACACATAATAGAAACAAATGTAGGGGCACCGTTTGCGGGAATGCCCGAAGAAAATGACACCACTGTGCCCGCTCGCCTGTCATTCGAAGAAAACGAACCAATAGACAATGTAGTCTTAGAAGCAAAATTTGTAGCCGAGAAAATAAGAGAAATGATAGATGAAGGCTATATGGTATGTGACAAAGAAAAGAAATATAGAAAAGCAACATACAGAGATTTTGCGATATTATTAAGAAGCACAAAAAATGTAGCAAACATATTTGAAAAAGAAATAACGGAATTAAACATACCAGTATTTTGTGATGCAACATCTGAATACCTAGATTCCTTTGAAATACAAATAATAATGAACTTATTAAGAGTTATAGATAATCCAGAAAGCGATATACCAGAAATAACAATTATGAGGAGTCCGATATGGAACTTTACAGAAAATGAATTAATAAAAATCAGAGGAAAGGACAAAAATAAATCATTTTATAATTCAATAAAACAATATATAGATAAAGAAGAAGCAGACCAAGAAATAATAAAAAAACTTGAAACATATTTAGAAGATATAAACAATTGGAGAAAAAAATCAAAATATCTACCATTAGATGAATTAATATGGTCTATATATATCAAAACAGGATTTTACAATTATGTAAGTTTAATGCCAAATGGAGAATATAGACTAGCAAATTTAAAAATGCTATTTGAAAAAGCCAAGCAATATGAAAAAACTAGTTTTAAAGGACTTTTCAATTTTATAAGTTTCATAGACAAACTTACAATAACAAGTGGAGATATGAGTGGAGCAAAATTAATTGGAGAAAATGAGAATGTTGTAAGAATAATGAGCATTCATAAAAGTAAAGGACTTGAATTTCCAATAGTGTTGCTTAGTGGAACAGGAAAGAAATTCAATATAATGGATTTAAACAATGATAACATATTATTGCACAATAGTTTAGGACTGGGATGTAAATATATAGATACAAAATTAAATATCAAATTTGATACTTTATCAAAAAAGGCTGTAGCAAATAAAATGAAGCAAGAGCTAATTGCAGAAGAACTTAGAATATTATATGTAGCATTAACAAGGGCAAAAGAAAAGATGATAATAACTGGAACAGAAAAAGACGTAGAAAAAAAACTACAAGAAAAAAGAGAACTACTAAAATGTTATGAAAAATACAATAAAGATAAAATAAGTAAAAACATATTAAAAAAATATATGAGATATCTAGATTTCTTTGAACTAATATATTTATACAATGAAAAGAGTATAGAAAACATATTAAAATTAGAGATTCATAATCAATCTGAAATAATAAATCCTATACACGAAAATGAAAAAAATGCAATATCAATTGTAGGGGCGACTAGTAGTCGCCCGCCCTTCGAAGAAACATCCTGTACGAACAATAACGCGACACAACAAATACAAGATAAACTAAATTGGAGCTACAGATATCATGCATCAACGCAAATAGAAGCAAAAAGTTCTATAAGCAAAATAAAGAACTCTGTAAATGATACTTTCTCTCACAAAGGAAACACTTATGAAATGAGCCAAAACATTTCTTTTTCTGAACCTAAATTCTTAAAAGATGAAATAGAAATATCACCAGCTAGGATAGGAACAGTAACACATCTAATATTACAAAAATTAAACGAGAAAGAAGAATATACATCAGAAAAGATTAAATCAATAATAGAAGAACTAATACAACGTGAAATAATAACTGAAAAAGAAGCTAAATGTATTAACATTAACAAAATATATACATTTACCAAATCTGATATTTTTGATCAAATGAAAAACGCAAAAATAGTTTATAAAGAGCAACCATTTTATATAAATATACCAGCAAAGGCTATTTATAATGAAGACATAGATGAAAAGATTTTAGTACAAGGAATAATAGATTTATTCTATATAACACAAGATAATAAAATAGTATTAGTAGACTACAAAACAGATTATGTACCAGAGGGAAAAGAAGAACAACTAAAAGGAAAATACCAAAAACAATTAGACTTATATAAAATGGCTATTGAAGGAATGATGAAGAAAAAAGTTGATAATATATATATTTATTCAACATATTTGGAAAAAACAGTTAAAATTATGTAAAATGTGTGGTATAATATTTAAGATAAATAATTAATAGATTAATAAATTTTCAAAATTATAGAATTCAATTTCGTAGAAAATGTAACAAATTCATTTACAGCGCCCTCTCATCACGCTCGAGATTCCCTATAAATGAATTTCTAACATTTTCTATACTCAATTTCATTCAAATAATTTTTCAAATTGATTAACTATTAATTATTTGTAGATTGATATTATAAGAGGAGAAAAATATGTACTTAATTGTAGGGTTAGGAAACCCAGAACCAGAATATTCAAATACTAGACATAACATGGGATTTGATACTATAAACTGTCTAGCGAAACAAACAAAAATAGACATTACAAGGAGCAAATTTAATGCTTTATATGGAAGTGGAAACATAGAAGGACAAAAAGTAATCCTAGTAAAGCCACAAACATATATGAACTTAAGTGGAAAAGCGATAAGAGAGTTTAGAAACTTTTATAAAATAGATTTAAGTGAGCTAATAGTAATATGTGATGATGTAGACATTGAAAAAGGAAAAATAAGAATAAGGAAAAAAGGAAGTGCAGGATCACATAATGGAATGAAATCTGTAATACAGGAACTTGCTACAGAAGAATTCACACGAATTAGAGTTGGAATAGGTAGTCCTGAATTTAAAGGAGATTTAATAAATCATGTACTAGAGCCTATATCAAAAAAGGAAAGAGAAATTTTGGATGAAGGCATATTTGATGCAAAATCAGCAATTATTGATATAATAAAAAATGGCATTGATAATGCAATGAATAAATATAATTAGATTGCACAGTGGAGACGTAAAAAAATATGCAGAACTGATTTATGATTTGGAAAGGAATTATAAAAAATGAAAGAAATAATGATCAGCAAAAATAACGAGGGGACAACAATTGCATTATTAGAAAATGGAGTATTAATAGAAAAATACGAATATACAGAAAATAAAAATTATCTAGAAGAAAAAATCTATCTTGGAATAGTAAAAGATATATTACCAGGAATGCAAGCAGCATTTATAGATATAGGAGAAGAAAAAAATACTTTTATACATTTAAAAGACCTTTTACCTAAAATAGATATAACAAAAAATAAAGAAAAAAGCGATAAAACAATAAGTGAAGTTATAAAACCAGGGGATAAAATATTAGTACAAGTAAAAAGAGATGCCACAAATATTAAAGGAGCAAAAGTATCAACGCATATTAGTCTAGCAAATAGATTTACAGTATTAATGCCAGAGACAGATATTATAACAGCATCACAGAAGATTGAAGATGAAAAAGAAAAGAAAAGGTTAATAGATATTGTAAAAAGCATTATTCCTAAAAATTATGGAGCAATAATTAGAACATCAAGTATTGGAAAAAGTGAAAAAGAACTAAAACAAGATTTAGAAGAAACTATACAAAAGTGGAAAAAAATAAAAAAGAAAGCTGATATGGCAATAAAAGTACCGATATTAATAGATTCTGGCAATAGTTTTATAAAGAAAATGATTATAGATTTAATAGACAAAGACATAACAAAAATCATAATAAACAGTAAAGATTATATAAATGAAATCAAAGAAATATTAAACAGTATAGACACAAAAAACAATATAAAATTAGAATTAAAATATAAGGAAGAAATATTAAAGATATATGATACAGATGACCAAATAGAAAAAGCAAAAACAAGAAAAGTTTATTTAAAATGTGGAGGTTTTATTACTATCGATAAAACAGAAGCTTTAACAGCAATAGATGTTAATTCAGGCAGATATACAGGAAAGAAAGATCTAGAAGAAACTATATTTAAAGTAAATAAAGAAGCAACAATAGAAATAGCAAAACAATTAAGATTAAGGGATATTGGAGGAGTTATAATAATTGATTATATAGACATGAACTTAGAAAAGAACAAAAAGGAAATTGAGGAAATATTAAAACAAGAACTAAAAAAAGATAGGTCAAAGACACAAGTAATAGGATTTTCAAAATTAGACTTATTAGAGATGACTAGAAAACACATAAGAGGAGAAGGATAACATAAAAAATTCACAAAAACTTTTCCAAATCTTTTGACTTTTACCAAATTTTGTAGTATAATTTTATATGTAAGCAAAAGGAAATACAACTATGAAGGGAGAGATTATTATAATGTTTAATGTAGGAGATTACATAGTATATCCAATGCATGGAGCAGGAACAGTAGATGCAATAGAAGAGAAAAACATATTAGGAGAAAAACAATCATACTACATAATAAAAATGCCAGGGGAAGTCAAAGTAATGGTACCAACATCAAAGGCAGAAGAAGTAGGTGTTAGAGGTATAATAGATAAAAACTCAGCACAAAGAGTATTTAAAATTTTAGAGGAAGACGAAACAGAAATGTCTCAAAACTGGAATAAAAGATATAGAGATAATATGGACAAAATGAAAAGTGGAGATATTTATGAAATTGCTGATGTAGTTAGAAACTTAACATTTAAACAAAAAGAAAAAGGATTATCGACAGGAGAGAAAAAAATGCTATTAAATGCAAGGCAAATATTAGTTAGTGAATTAGCGTTAGTAGAAAGTTCATCACAAGATGAAGTAGAAAATCTTGTAGACACTACAATGTTAAAATCATTCAAAGAATTTAGAATAGAAAGTGCAGACACACAAGGAATAAACAAATTTATACCATTTAATAATGAAGATGCGAATGTAGGATAAAAAAATATTCGGGCAAGGGAGAACTTAAATAAGGACAAAAACGTTCTTATTTAGTTCTTCCTTATTTTATTGGAGTTTTGACAGTCTAATATGATATAAAATTTTAGTTCATTTTGTAGCGAAAATAAATTTTAGGAGGTTTTTTAATGAAAAAGATAACTTATCATAGAGAAGGAGATTATTTTCTACCTGACTTATATTTAGCAAAAGATGAATATGAAAAAGATTATCCTATTGGAAAGTATGGTTATTTAAGGTTAGAGTATTTGAAGAATTATAAAGTTAATGAATATATTGCAACGTATGTTTCTGAT
>ERZ777011.3261-NODE-3261-length-10632-cov-2.829630_pt1 | contig 10632 bp, 10 predicted proteins | sample MGYA00374964_ERZ777011 | MGnify/ENA primary metagenome ERZ777011 (study PRJEB29310, sample SAMD00008975) | mouse gut metagenome | study: EMG produced TPA metagenomics assembly of the Metagenome analysis of fecal microbiota from mouse which was promoted...
ACAGTTTGCTTAGAAATACTTTCTGCCTGATTGGACCAAACATAAATTGCATCTTCTGCTGCAAAACAAGGAGTAGCAAAAGATACTAGAAAAAACAAAATGAGAAAAAAGGAAAGTAATCGAAAACGCATAAAAAATCCCTCCGTTCGGTAGTACAATATATGTACAGGAGGAGGGAAATATGTCTAAAGTGCGTAAAAAGTTGCTTGAATTTCGGTATCGGTTACATTGACAAATAACTTGTAGGCTTGGGAGCCATTGTTTTGGAATTTTAAGTCTAAGGAACCATAGGACACAGCAGCATCTTTGCCTTCTGCGATATATGGTACTTTTTGGCTATGATTATGTCGTTCTAAGATTTCAAAATCTGGTACTTGCAATGCTGCGTTATATACCGTAGTGCTAACTTGACAGTTTCCACCACCGATTGCTTGAATGGTTTTTCCATCCACAAGCACATCTGCTTTTTGGTAGCCACGGGCAGAGGTTGGTTTTCCGACTACTTCATTGAAAGAAAAAGTTTGCCCAGCCTCAATGACGGTTCCTTCTAGGATAGAAGCGGTAATTTCAATGTTATTCCTACGCCCATTTGCTCTGGATTTTAGCGGTGTTGAAAAAGAGGCTATTGGCTCTGGCTCAGAAGAAACCTCATTTGTTTTTGGAGAAGCCTGAGCTGCTAAATCTGTAGTAGAGTTGGAGATGGTATGGTTAGTAGTCTGCGATTTGGCTCTATTCTCAAATTCAGCGAAAGTAGCATCAATTTCTGCCTGTGTTCTTTCGGCGGTATAGGGAACACTAGGATTAGAGGCTTTCGGTTGTAGAAAGCGAAAAAAGAAAAAAGCGATACCGTGCAAGAATCAGTAAGATAAGTACAATCATCCAAAATTTTTTCATGACAAAAATTCTCCTTTCCTCTTGTTTAGTATGGCTGAAAAAAGAGAATTTTATACAGAAGAGATAATAAAATACATTTTTTGGAAATGAAATCTTCCTTTTTTTGATTAAAAGATAGTATAATAAGGAAAAATATGGAAGGAAATATAATACTCAATATGGACATTATTTCAAAAATGTTAGAAAAATCTCAAGAGGCTTTCTTATTAGCCATAGAGATATATAATAAGCCAACGATAAAGTATCGATTAGAGGGCTTTTCATTTTTTATTTGTAATTCGTGGGAATTGTTATTAAAAGCATATTTAATAAGAGAATATGGACAACATAGTATTTATTATAAAGATAAGAATAACCGAACTATTGCATTAAGTGATTGTCTAAAAAAGGTATTTACAAACGAAAAAGACCCCATAAGAAGAAATATTGAAATTATTATTGATTTAAGAAATACATCTACACATTTCATTATAAGGGAACTAGAAATGATTTATCTTCCATTTTTACAAGCCAATGTATTGGACTATTCTCAAAAGTTATATGACTTTTTCAGGATTGATGTTACTAAAAATATAGATACTTCTTTTCTTTCTTTAGCGACTAACAGTACCAATTTAAATGAAATTGAAATTTTAAGCATATATGGAAATGAAGTATTTAATCGATACAAGAAAATAAAAAATGAAACTACGGCTTTACTGGAAAATGAAAACAGCAGTAAATTAGCAATCAATATTAATCTAAATTTAAGAGTGGTGAAAAATGAAAAAGATGCTCAATTAACATTTTCTATTGCAAAAAACGCAAAAGATGCTGTATATTTTATCGATAAAATAAAAGACATAAACACCATTTATCCATATTCTCAAAAGAATGCTAGAGAGTTAATAATGACAAACTTAAATAGAAAAAACATCAAATTAAACTTACATCAAACGAATTTTAATCTAATCTGCCTAAAATATGATTTGAAGAATAATCAAGACTATTTTTATTATCATACAATCAGTAAAAGATATATGTGTTCTCAAAAACTAATTGATTTTGTAACAAACTTACTGATAAAAAATCCCAATTTAATTGAAAATATTAAGTTAGAAAACAAAAAATGAGTTAACCCCAGGGGCAAAGGATTTCTAAATATACAAATGTATATCTACTCCCATTCGGGAACCCAGCCGTATCCTTCACAAGTTAACTCTACTACTAGTATTATACATCTTTTCTAGAAAAATGCAAGTCTTTGCATAAAGAAGTAGAATTGAAGACAAATTTTATCAACATAAAATCTATTGACAAATCTTAGAAATATAAGTATAATGAAGATATGCGTAAGAATAAGGAGGAAAAACGATGCTTGCAAAAATGTGGAAAAAAGTATTATTAGCCGTTGTAATTTTAGCCTGCTTATTTAATGTGGTAACAAAACTTGTGAAAAAGCCATCACTCGAACAAGAATTACGCTCATCCGCACAATATATGCAGGAACAACAAGAGGAAAATGCGAAATAGTTGGCAAAATACTTGAAAAATAAATTAAACTATGATAAAATATCAAACAGTATGTTTAATGAAACAATTAAGAGAGGTGAATACAAAATGAAAGAAGGATTACATCCAGAATATCAAGAAGCAACTATCACATGTGCTTGTGGAAATGTTATGAAAACAAATTCAACCAAAAAAGACATGAAAGTAGATATTTGTTCAAACTGCCATCCTTTCTGGACAGGAAATATCAAAAGAGAAACAACCGGTGGTAGAGCAGACAAATTCAAGAAAAAATATGGTATTGCTTAAGCAAAAAAAGTTCCATTTCAATTCAAACGAATTTGAAATGGTTTTTTTGTGTCAAAAAAGTGTACTTTCGACATTTTTTTTGATATAATCACTAGCATAAGAAAAGGAGATTGACGAGTGTGCAAGTTAAAGAATTAGAATATTTAGAAAAAGTAAGCCAACAAAACGAACGGAAAGAATAAAAAATATGTCATTTTGACGATGGGATGTCAGCTGAATGAAAATGACTCAGAAAAACTTTGTGGTATGATGGAGCAGATGGGATACGCCAAAACAGAGCGACTTGAAGAAGCAGACTTGATTGTATTCAACACTTGTTGCGTGCGAGAAAACGCAGAAGATAGGCTGTTTGGAAAATTAGGCGAAGTGAAAAAATACAAAGAAGAAAAAGGAACCATCTTAGCCATCGGTGGTTGCATGATGCAAGAGCCACATATCTTAGAAAAGATAAAGAAGAGCTATCCGTTTGTTGATGTTATTTTTGGAACGCATACGTTACACCGTTTTCCAAAAGACTTGTACGAAGCCCTTCAAAAATCTGCAAAAGTGCAAGACATTTTAGACATTGATGGAGAAGTCATTGAAGGTTTGCCAATCGTACGAGAAAGTGGCATAAAAGCCTCAGTAACCATTATGAATGGTTGTAACAATTTTTGCACGTATTGCATTGTACCTTATGTACGCGGAAGAGAAAGAAGCCGTAAGCCAGAAGACATCTTGCACGAAGTAGAAGAACTGGCAAAGCAGGGTTACAAAGAAGTTACCTTATTGGGACAAAATGTGAATTCCTATCTAAGAGTAGAGAAAGAAAAAGGAATGGTAACCGGACAAGAAGAAATCCATTCTTTTGCGACACTTCTTCGTGCCATTAATCAAATTGATGGGATTGAAAGAATTCGTTTTGTATCGCCTCATCCAAAAGATTTTACCGATGATGTGATTGAGGCAATTCGAGATTGTGAAAAAGTATGCAAATTAGTGCATTTACCACTTCAATCGGGAAGCAGTAAAGTCTTAAAAGAAATGAACCGAAAATATACCAAAGAGCAATATCTAGCCTTAGTAGAGAAAATGCGAGAAAGCATACCAAATGTTACATTTTCAACCGACATTATTGTAGGGTTCCCAAACGAAACCGAAGCAGATTTTGCAGATACGCTAGACCTGGTAGAAAAAGTAAACTTCGAGCAAGCATATATGTTCCTCTATTCCAAAAGAGTAGGAACACCAGCCGATACCATGGTAGGACAAATTCCAGAAGAAGTAAAACACCAACGTTTTAATCGATTAAAAGCATTGGTTGAAAGCCAAATTGAACAAAAGAATAAAACCTATGTAGGAACGGTACAAAAAGTACTGATTGAAGGAGAAAGCAAAACCAATCCAGAATATTTAACTGGAAGAACAGACTCGAATAAAGTGGTTATTTGTCAAAAGCCAAAAGAGAGTATTGGAACAGTTATTCCACTTCAAATTGTTTCCGAACATATGTGGTACTTAAAAGGAGAATAAACGAAAAAGGAAGGAAAAACAAATGGCAGAATTTTCACCCATGATGCAACATTATTTAGACACCAAAGAGCAGTATAAGGACTGTATTCTCTTTTATCGCTTAGGAGATTTCTATGAGATGTTTTTTGATGACGCAATTCTTACTTCCCGTGAGTTGGAATTGACCCTAACAGGAAAAGATTGCGGACAAGAAGAACGCGCTCCAATGTGTGGAATTCCTTATCATGCAGCAGAAACCTATGTAGCAAGGTTGGTTGCGAAAGGATATAAAGTAGCAATTTGTGAGCAATTAGAAGATCCAAAAGAAGCCAAAGGAATTGTAAAACGAGATGTTATCCGTGTCGTAACACCAGGAACACTGATTGAAACCAATTTACTCGAAGAAAAAAAGAATAACTATATCATGGCAATTTATAAAAATGCCATTTATTATGGCTTGGCGGTTTGTGATTTATCGACAGGAGATTTTTTCACAACGCAAATTAAAGGAACCAATAATTTCAGCCGTTTGTTAGACGAGATTTCCCGCTATTCTCCATCGGAAATCATTGTAAACCAAATGGTAGCAGACTCAAGTGAAGAAATGGCAAAAATTAAAGAAAGGTTTGAAATGTATTTATCAACCTATCGCGAAGATGCCTTTTCGCAAGATGTGCAGAGCCTACAAGAAAAGTACCATATCGTCAACGAAAAAGGGGATACGATTGAAGATATTTCCGAAGAAGTGCTAGTGGTTGCTGCTTGTCATGGACTACTTGCGTATTTATTAGAAACCCAAAAAACAAACCTAGACCATATCAACAAAATTACGCTTTATCAAATTACGAAATATATGTCGCTAGATGTCAATGCCAGAAGAAACCTAGAAATTACAGAAAAAATGCGAGATAAATCCAAGAGAGGAACGCTTTTGTGGTGTTTAGATAAAACTGCAACCTCAATGGGAGGCAGACTTCTTCGCAGATGGCTCAATGATCCACTTTTGGATGTATGCGAAATCAATGCGAGACTAGATGCTGTAGCAGAATTAAAAGAAGATTTTATGCGAAAAGGTGACATTTTAGAAAAACTTAAAAAAGTTTATGATATCGAGCGATTAACTGGAAAAATCTCTTACGGCAGTGCAAATGGTAGAGATTTAATTTCCCTCAAAAATTCGGTACGACAAATTCCAGATGTAAAAAAAGCCTTGGAAAACTCTAAATCCGAACTCTTACAAACCATTCAACGAGAATTAGACGAATTAACGGATATTGACCAAATGATAGAACACGCGATTGTAGACGAACCACCAATTAGTGTCAAAGAAGGTGGACTCATCAAACTTGGCTATGACGAGGAAATCGACAAACTAAAAACAGCCACAACCGAGGGCAAAAATTGGATTTTGCAGTTAGAAGCAGACGAAAAAGAAAAAACAGGAATTAAAGGATTAAAAGTAGGATACAACAAAGTTTTTGGGTATTATTTAGAAGTAACCAAATCCAATTTATCCATGGTACCAGACCGCTATATTCGCAAGCAAACATTAACAGGAGCTGAAAGATACATTACCGAAGAATTAAAAACATTGGAAAACCAAATCCTAGGGGCAGAAGAAAAAGTTATTCAACTCGAATACAATGCTTTTGCCAAAATTCGTGAAGACATTGAAAAAGAAATCCCAAGATTACAAAAATCTGCAACACTAATCGCCACTCTTGATGTGCTATGTTCTTTTGCCACTGTGGCAGAGGACTTAAACTATACCAGACCAATCGTAGACAATTCTGGTGAAATCCAAATTGAAGAAGGACGTCATCCAGTCATTGAAAAAATGTTGCCAGCTGGAAGTTTTGTCGGAAATGATACGAAATTAGATAAAAAAGAAAATCGCCTTGCCATTATTACAGGACCAAACATGGCGGGAAAATCTACGTATATGCGTCAAGTAGCACTCATTACACTGATGGCACAAGTGGGAAGTTTTGTACCAGCAACTCATGCCAAGATTGGAGTAGTGGATAAAATCTTTACCAGAGTAGGTGCATCAGACGATTTAAGCATGGGACAAAGTACTTTTATGGTAGAAATGATGGAAGTAGCTGAAATCCTAAGAGAAGCAACTGCCAACAGCCTTGTTGTGCTGGATGAAATCGGAAGAGGAACTTCAACCTATGATGGAATGTCGATTGCTTGGGCAGTGGCAGAATATATTTCAGACTTAGAAAAATGTGGTGCTAAAACCCTTTTTGCAACCCATTACCACGAACTAATCGATTTAGAAGATAAACTAGAAGGTGTCAAAAACTATTCAGTTGCAGTCAAAGAAAAAGGCGAAGATATCATATTCCTTCGTAAGATTGTAGCAGGAGGAACCGATGAAAGTTATGGTGTTCACGTAGCCAAACTAGCAGGCGTGCCACAAGTGGTTACCAAACGAGCCAATGAAATCTTGAAAAGCCTTGAAAGAAAAAGTATGCTAGCGGATAAAGCACAGGAAAAAGAAAACAAAAAACAAACAAGCGGACAACTCGATTTATATAACTACAAATTAGCTGAACTTGCTCACGAATTAGACAAAATCGATATCAACCAATTAACACCAATCGATGCCCTAAATGAGCTGATGAAAATCAAGGAGAAAATGCAATAAGGAAGCAAATTAAAATTGCTTCCTTTTTTGCGTGTTTGGCACATCTTCCTCATATAACTCCTCAATGTACACATCACGTGCTTGGGAACCATCTAAAAAACCAATTGTAGCAACATTGTTTTTGAGTTCTTGCACCCAAACAGGCTTGTCTTCATAATAGATTTCTTGGATGTCTTTGTTTTTCAAAATCTCGTGAATTCTTGTATATTCCATACCATCACCTCGTCCTATTCAATCTTCTACTTTCAATATATCCGAATGAAAAAGAAAATATGCACGCTTGTCAGGAAAAATTTGAAAAAAGAGAAAATGTATAATATAATAGAAGCGCACAAAAGAAATGAGGAGGAAATGACATGAAAATTATCTTAAATGGACAAGAAACAGAAGTAGATGAAGGAAAATTACCATTTGAAATTTGGAAAAATGAAATTGAGGCATCTGGCCATAGTTTTATCGCGTGCAACATTAACCACGAGGTAAAAAGTTTGAAACATACCTTAAAAGAGGGCGACCAAATTACCTTATTAAATCGAGCAGACCGAGATGGAAACGCTATCTATATCCGAGGAATTTTGTATGTGATGGCAATGGCTTTCCATCGCAAGTATCCAGAAATTCGTTTGACGGTCAAATACCAACTTTCTGGTGCCATGCTATGTGAAGGCGAAAATGCTGAAGTTACAGAAGAAATGTTAGAAAAAGTAAAAGAAGAAATGCAAAAAATTATTGACGCAGATTTGCCAATTAAGAAAATTGCAATGACGAAGGAAGAAGCGGAAGCATTTTACGAAAAAGAAAAGACAGTCAGAGGAAAATTGCAATTAAACAACAAAGCAAAAGAACAAGTTTCCTTGTATTTCTGTGAAGAATACTATAACTACTTTTTTGGCGTAATGCCGATTTCAACTGGATTTTTACCATTTTTTGATTTAGAAAATTACCGTGATGGGTTCTTGGTTCGTTATCCATCTAGAAAAGACCCAGATTGTATTAGTCGATACCAAGAAACGAGAAAATTACAACGTACCATGGAAGAGTATGAGGACATTCATCGCATTTTGAAAATCAATACGGTGTACCGCTTAAATCGAATGATTGAAAAAGGCAATGCGAAAGAAATGATTTTGTTAGCAGAAGCCTTACACGAAAAGAAGATTGCAGAAATTGCAAACCAAATTATTGAAAGAAACGGTATCCGCATGATTTTAATTGCTGGTCCATCTTCTTCCGGAAAGACCACTTTTGCAAAACGATTAGGAATTCAATTACGATTAAATGGCTTAAAACCAGTTACTATCTCAGTGGATAACTATTTTGTAGAAAGACCAGAAACACCAAGAGATGAAAATGGAAATTATGATTTTGAGTGTATTGAAGCGATTGATTTAGAATTGTTTAACAATCACTTAAAAGCCTTGTTAAATGGAGAAACTATCCAAGTTCCAACCTTTGATTTCTATCACGGAACAAAGGAATACAAGGGAAATACGATGCACTTGGCAGAGGACGAAATCCTTGTGATTGAGGGAATTCATTGCTTAAATGACCAACTAACTGCTGAAATTCCAAAAGACATTAAATATAAGGTATATATTAGTGATTTAACAGTATTAAATGTAGACGATTTCAATCGTATTTCAACCACAGATACCAGACTAATTCGCCGAATTGTACGCGACCACCAGTTCCGTGGTTATGACGCTTGCCATACCTTAAAGGCTTGGGAGTCCGTAGGAAAGGGAGAAAAGAAATACATCTTCCCATTCCAAGAGCAAGCAGACAGTATGTTCAACAGTTCTCTCATTTATGAAATGGCAGCCTTAAAAGATATTGCTATCCCGCTATTGCAAGCCATTCCAAGAGAAGAGCCAGAATTTGCAGAAGCAAAACGCTTAATTGCCTTGTTGCAGTATTTTGAAGGATTTGACCACAATCTAATTCCAAAGAATTCCCTCTTACAAGAGTTCTTAGGAGATAGTATTTTTGATTATTAAAGGAAAAAAGAATGAAAAGATTTACCGAAATTGACGAAGAATTTGTATGTAGTCATTGTGGAAAGAAAGTGCCAAAGTTAGGGTATTCTTGCCGCAACCATTGTCCGTATTGTCTGTACTCGAAACACGTAGATATTAACCCAGGCGACCGAGCAGAAACTTGCCAGGGAACACTGCGACCGATTGGTCTTGAGATAGATGCAAAAAAAGGCTATGTCATTGTTCACAAGTGCGAAACCTGTGGAAAAATACGCAAGAATAAGGCAGCAAAGGACGATAACATGGATTTAATGATAAAGTTGAGTGCACAGCACGAGGATTAGAAAGAAAAGGTCTAGCGATAAACCCGCTAGGCCTTTTTTGTTTTCTCTACACTTCCCTCGCAAAGTTGCCATTGGTGTAGTTATCTCCAGATTTACGCTTGCCTTGTCGCATGAGGGCTACGGCCTCGTTTATCTCGTCTATGCTTTCTTCTAAGAAATCCATACGGATATGGTTTGTACTAAGTTGGTTGCTATCTAAGAACGTTATCTTAGAATTAAAGATAGTCGTAACGGTTTGCATATTATCTGGCAATACTGGAAACTTGAGGTGCATACGGTCTTCTAAGAAATACTGCTTGTTTTCTTGGCAACGCATTTGGCAAGTTGGGTAACAACGATTAGTTTTGCCAAGGACACAGTAATTGGCGTTCATCAGTGGTAATCTGCCATAAGCCATTACTTCTGTTGGAATATCTGCATTTTCAGTAAGTTCGTTTAAGTGTTCTTTGGATAATTCCGGAGATAGCGTTATTTTTTTAATCCCTAGATTTTTTAATTGCTCAATGGTTTGGTGGTTAAACACATTAAAGGTATAGTTGGTAATGAACTCATACTTTTTAGCATATTCCTTGAAACACTCAATATTGGACAAATTAGACAAAACAAATCCTTGAATTGGAAAAGTCTGAATAATGCGGTCTAACTGGTTCAAAAGCAAGTTTTTGTAGTTGCTTTTAATAATGGTTGGAAGAAGGATATATAACTTTCCTTTTTCCGCAAGTGTTTGCAAAACTTTCTCGAACTTCTTATTCGCATAATATTTTAGCGGGATATAGAAAGCGTTGATACCCTCTAATTTGGCATAATCTACCTCTGGATTTAGCAAATACAAAAGGGCAGAAATGTGCTTATCGGTTGCTTCTTTTTTTGTGTTCTTCTTGGCTACTTTTGGCAAGTCATATTTTGGTGCGACACGTTGATGGACAGCACAAACTTGGGCTTCTAAATTGGTTAGTGCGGTTCTACGAAGTTCATTGAGAATACTAATTTTCGGTAAATATAGTCCAGGGTCTAAATGAATTTGAATGGAGATAAATTCAAACGGTGTGTTGGCAGTTTTCAAAATTTGTTGTTTCACACGCTCCTCGGTCAAAGGCACGTTGATAGCGTCTACTGGCTTGAAATCTGACGTAACGCTAATGGATAAGCCTTTGTAGAAAGTCTGGTCAGAATTGAGGGCTTGCACCGAAAGACGAACCAATTGGTCTTTTTGAATCCATACTTCACAAGCAAGTTGCGTTTTACGGTTTTCACAAGTCTTATATGACGCCTCAGCAGACGTGGTCAATTCCTTGCTTGCCATCTTGTATACCTTATCTCCAATACCGGATATTTCCCTTCATACGACCAATGGTAACACGGTCTTTGGAATTGGCTTTTGGCACATTTTTATTTTGTATCATAAGTTCAGAAACCATATACTTGCTTTCTTCTTTTTCAAAAGAAATGGTATCGCCAATCGCTAAAGGTT
>ERZ777011.3264-NODE-3264-length-10616-cov-3.182653_pt1 | contig 10616 bp, 8 predicted proteins | sample MGYA00374964_ERZ777011 | MGnify/ENA primary metagenome ERZ777011 (study PRJEB29310, sample SAMD00008975) | mouse gut metagenome | study: EMG produced TPA metagenomics assembly of the Metagenome analysis of fecal microbiota from mouse which was promoted...
CTCATGTTCAAAGTCATAAGCCGTCTCCTCGACTTTCATCTGTTCTTTGATGTTCTCTATCAAAAATGATTTACATTCGGCCGGCTCCTTTAAATGGTTTTCCTTTACCTGCCTTCTTAGCCGCTCCAGGATATCTCCTGTTGCGTTTACCCCGATATCCCCCATAATCAGGATTTCCTCGAGCTCCTCATAGAACTCCTCGTCAATAGAAGAAAAACCGTTGAACACGGAATCAATCCCATGAACAATATTGTTTCTGGTCTTCGTAAGTCCTTCTTTTAATCTGCTGAAAAATCCGGCCATCAGTCATCTAACTCCTTATCAATTAAATTTACGCTCACCAGCGTGGATACCCCCTTCTCCTGCATGGTAATGCCATAGAGCCTGTCTGCCTTTTCCATGGTTCCACGTCTGTGCGTTATCACGATAAACTGGGTACTTTTCGTAAGCTTATGTAAATATTTTGCAAACCGGCCTACATTGCTTTCATCCAAAGCGGCCTCAATTTCGTCCAACAGACAAAAGGGCGAGGGTTTTAAATTCTGAATGGCAAACAAAAGCGCTATTGCCGTAAGGGCCTTTTCGCCGCCGGAAAGCTGCATCATATTTTGAAGCTTTTTCCCCGGAGGCTGGGCGATAATCCTTATTCCTGCTTCCAGGATATCTTCCTCCTCCATAAGCTCTAATGTTCCCTTACCGCCGCCAAACAATTCCTTAAACACCTTATCGAACTCTCTTCCAATCTCCGCAAACTTTTCATTGAATTGCCTGCGCATGGCGCTGTCTAGTTCCACAATAATGCCCTCCAGGGTCTTTTCCGCTTCCACAAGATCGTCATGCTGGGTTTTTAAAAACCGGAAACGTTCCATCAGATTTCTGTAATCCTCGATGGCGTTTACATTTACATCTCCCAGTTTTTTTATCTGATCCTTTAAAGAAGCAATTTCCTTTTTCATAGCGGCCAAATCCGTAAATACTTCATTGCGCAAGGCGGCTGCGTCGGAGAGGGTAATCTCATATTCATCCCACATATAGTTAATCTGGTTGTCCAAATTCTCCAAAAGCTTTTCCTTCTGAGAATTTAAACGGTACACTTCCTTATCCAGGCTTCCCATTTTTTCGGCAAGAGCTTCTCTGTCTTTAAAGAAATTCTTCTGCTTAAGGGAAAGCTGTTCTTTTCTCTCCACATCCTCCCGTAACTTTTTTTCCGTGTCCCCCTGTGTGGTATGGGAGGCAGCAATTGTCTGCTCTATGGATAATATGTTACTTTCCTTTTCCCTGGTATCTTCAATGCTCTTTTGAAGGCCTTCTTTTATCTCGGAAAGTTCCCCTTCAAACCGGCTGATTTCCCCGTCAATGCGGCTCACATTCTGCTGATGGAATTCCTGCTGCTGCAGCATCTTTTCCACTTCCACATCCCACTCGGAAACATGGGCGGACTGCTCCGATTCATCCCTGCGCTTTTCCTCAAGCTCTGTCTGCAGCTTTCTGATTTCCTGCTCTGTCTTTTTTTCCAAAAGCTCGGAATCTTCAAGCTCTTTTTGGATTTCCAGCTTATTTTGCCTGATTTCCTTAATCTGCTCCTCTATTTCCCGCTCCTCCGCCTTAAGCTCTAAGGAGCCCTCGCTGGCTTCATTCCTGCGTTCCTCAGCCTTAATCACATTAAGACGGGCGGTATTTTGTTCTATAAACTTTCTTTGCAGGGCCGCCTTATCTTCCTCAAGGCCCAGGCGAAGTTTGTTCCGCCTTTCCTTGATCTTTTCTATTTCGTTTAAAAGTGCGTCCACTTCTTTTAAGTACTTTTTCACCTTTTCATTCAGCTCGTCCATCTCTCTGCGGCGTCCAAGCAGATTGCTGTTATTCTTATAGGAACCGCCGCTTATTGCGCCACCCGGCGTGAGCAGCTCGCCCTCTAACGTCACCATACGGATGCTGTAATGATATTTTCTGGCAATTCGTACCGCATTGTCTATTCCGTCCACCACCATAATCCGCCCAAGCAGGGCTTTGGCCACATTGCCGTACCTGTCCGCCACCTTAACCAGACTGTCCGCAATGCCAATCACTCCCTTTTCCTTAAGGGCCTCTTTGTTTTTAAACTCCTGGGCCCCTGCAAGGCTGGTAAGGGGTAAAAAGGTGGCTCTTCCCGCTTTTGTCTGCTTTAAGAATGTAATCATCCTTTTGGCGGTTTCCTCATCGTCTGTGACAATATTTTGAATATTGCCTCCTAAGGCTGTCTCTATGGCGGTTTCATACTTCTTATCCACCTTGATAATGTCCGCCACAACGCCTACAATACCCTTTTCCCTCTCTCTTGCCTCCATCACCTTCTTAACACTGCCGCCATATCCTTCATAGCGCTCCGTCAGGTTCGTAAGAGCTTCCAGTTTGGATTTTTCCTGATGATAACTTACCTGGGTATCCCGAAGCTCCTGATCCTTGCCGGCGAGCTCCTCTCTCATAAGCGCAAGGGCTTCTTCCTTCCGCTCCTGAGATTCATTCAGCGCGTGAATTTCCTGATTGATATTTTCAAATTCTTTTTGGAGCTTTTTGATGGTTTCTTCCTGCTGCTCCTCGTCCGATTTGATGCGAAGCAGCCTTGAGGTAAGCTCCGCCTTGCGGATGTTCACCTGTTCCGTCATGGTATCATAGCGGCCAAGCTTTGACCGGATGGTGGCTCTTACATTCAGGGCCTCTATGATCATATTTTTGTCGGCTTCAATCCGGTTATTGAGTTCTTCTATTCTGCTTTGAACCTCAAGCAGCTTTTCCCTGGCCTCATTTCTTACCTTTTCAATCTCAGCCACCTGAGTGTCAATTACTTTTTTATCCTCAAGAATCTTTTCTTTGTCACGGAGTTTTGTCTCCATTTCCCCTGTGAGCGTCTCTTCTCTGGACCTGAAATGCTCCTCATTGCTTTTGGCTGATTTAATCTGCTCCCGCAGCACGTTAATCTCGCCCTCTAATTTACCACGCAGAACACTGGTATCCGATAGGGTTGTCCTCTCGGCTAAAATAGTTTCCTCTAATTCCTCGATTTGCCCCTCTATCTGCTCGTATTCTTCTTTGATCTGCTCATATTGCCAGGTGGTCTTTTTTAAATCATCGTCCGCTATCGCAAATTTATCCTCAGTGCTCTTTAACTGTTCCTTCAGGCGGTTATGCTCGAGCAGAAACATATTGACATCCAGGTTTTTTAATTCTTCCCGTTTCTTTAAATAAATTCTGGCTGTCTCCGACTGCTTTTCCAAGGGGCCAATCTGCTTTTCCAGCTCCGAAAGAATGTCTTTTACACGAATCAGGTTTTGTTTCTCATCCTCTAACTTTTTCTGAGCCGCCACTTTGCGTTTTTTAAACTTTACGATTCCGGCAGCCTCATCAAAAAGTTCCCTTCTCTCCTCCGGCTTACCACTTAGAATTTTATCGATCTGCCCCTGGCCGATAATAGAATAACCTTCCTTACCGATACCCGTATCATAAAAAAGTTCGTTTACATCCTTAAGCCTGCAGGGAGCGCCGTTTAAAAGATATTCGCTTTCACCGGAGCGGTAAATCCTTCTTGCCACCGTCACTTCGTCAAAATCAATGGCTAGCTGGTGATCCGAATTATCCAGCGTGATTGCAACATAAGCATACCCCAGAGGCTTTCTCATTTCCGTACCTGAAAAAATGACGTCCTGCATGGACGCCCCCCGAAGCTGCTTAATCCTCTGTTCTCCCAGCACCCAGCGGACCGCATCGGCAACGTTACTTTTTCCACTGCCGTTAGGCCCCACGATACCGGTAATGCCATTATGGAATTTAAATACGATTTTATTCGCAAAGGATTTAAATCCCTGAATTTCTATGTTCTTTAAATACATATACACCTACTCTTTTGACATATCTGCAATAAGCGCCTGATAGGCCGCCTGCTGCTGCGCCGTTTTTTTATTCCGTCCCTGGCCTTTTCCCATCACCACGCCTTCAACCTTTGCTTCCACCACAAAGATTTTATCATGCTCAGGCCCTATTTCCTTCACCAGCTCGTAGATGAGTTCTTTTCCCTGCTTTTGAACTCTCTCCTGAAGCAGTGTTTTACTGTCATAGAAAAGCTGTTTATTTTCCAGATCGGAAAAAACAAACTTCGTGACAAATTGCCCGGCCGCGTCAATGCCTCCATCCAGATAGATTGCGCCTATTAATGCCTCCATCACATCCGAGAGAATGGAATCCCTCTCTCTTCCCCCGGTGGCCTCCTCGCCCTTTCCAAGCAAAATAAATCCGCCAAGGGATATATCTTTTGCGCAAAAAGCAAGGGCCGCCTCGCAAACCATGGTAGAGCGCAGCCTTGTCATCTGTCCCTCCGACATTTCCGGATAAGTCTCATAGATAAACCGGCTGGACAAAAGTTCCAAGACCGCATCGCCTAAAAACTCCAGTCTCTCATAATTTCTATATTTATTGATTTTTTGTTCATTCGAAAAAGAGCTATGGGTCAAAGCTTCCTTCACCAGCTTTTTGTTCTGAAATACATAGCCAATTTTTTCTTCCAAATCCTTCAATTTTCCCTGTTTATACATACTAACCCCCATGATCCCGCTCTGCGGAATCACAAATCCGGCCAAAGAATACCCACCTTTTAAGGCGTTTTTTCAGGGCATTCTTCTAAGTGTGAAGTTTTAGTTGTTCTTAGGCGGCGTTTTCTGACGCCTTAGAACTTCTCTTCACACTTTATCCTATCTGCCTTTCACACGCCACCTTATTTCTCAGGCCATATTATTACCCGCCGCAGGCTCTGTCCTGCTTTGCAGCCTGACCTGCCATATAAACCCTATTACGTTTTACGATTCGGACTTTCGCCCCAGGCACTGTTTCCATTACGTTTTGTACACCTGCTTCTACCGCAATAAAAACCTGTTTCCGGCCTGCTTCGCCTCATTCATAATCTCCTTAATCATTTCCTTACAGGTCTGTTCCTTATGGATAAGTCCCGCAATCTGTCCGGCCATCAAAGTACCGTTTACCACATCCCCTTCCACAACAGCCTTTCTAAGGGCCCCCAAAGTCAGGTGTTCCAGTTCCTCAAAGGATGCGCCCTCTTTTTCCAGTTTCAGATATTCACGTGTCATACTGTTGCGAAGCTGCCGCACCGGATGGCCGTGGCTCATCCCCGTAATTTCAGAATCAATATCCTTAGCCGCAATAATTTTTTTCTTATAATTTTCATGTACAACAGATTCCTTTGCCACCACAAAACGGGTTCCCATCTGTACGGCCTCCGCTCCCAGCATCATTGCCGCCGCAAGGCCCCTTCCGTCTCCGATGCCCCCTGCCGCAATCACAGGGATCTTTACCGCGTCCGCCACCTGGGGAACCAGCGTCATGGTTGTGGCGTATCCGATGTGTCCGCCGGACTCCGTCCCTTCGGCTACCACAGCGTCGGCTCCGGCCCGTTCCATCATTTTCGCCATCGCCACACTTGCCACCACAGGAATCACCTTTACGCCGGCTTCCTTCCACATGGCCATGTATTTGGCCGGATTGCCTGCCCCGGTGGTTACCACCTTAACGCCCTCCGCAACCACCAGACGGGCGATCGCCTCCGCCTCCGGATTCATCAGCATTATGTTTACCCCAAAGGGTTTGTCTATCGTTTCTTTCACCTGGCGGATTTGCTCGCGCACGAATTCTGCGGGCGCGCCTCCCGCGCCGATAATCCCAAGCCCGCCTGCCTGGGAAACCGCCGACGCAAGATGGTGCTCCGCCACCCAGGCCATGCCGCCCTGTATAATGGGATATTCAATTCCCAAAAGCTGCGTTATTCTGGTTTCCATTCTTATACCTCCTTGCATACCGCAAGCTTTGCCCGCGGTACTGCAACTGATAAATCGTGTGAAGTTTTAGCTATTCTTAGGCGTCGTTTTCTGACGCCTTAGAACAGCTTCTTACACTTCAACCCCTTTGCCTTCCAAATATTTGATTACCGCTCCTACCGTAGTAAGATTTTCCAATTCTTCCGAAGGAATCTCAACGCCGTACTCATCCTCCAGCGCCATTACCAGCTCAAACAAATCAAGGGAATCCGCCTCCAGATCCTTTTCGAAGGATGTGTCCATGGTGATTGTAACGCCATCCGCATTCAACTGTTCTTTGATAATTTCAGTAATTTTTTCTAACATATTTCTCCTCATTTCTGCGCTGCTTTTTTGCACATATCAAGTTTGTGGATGCAGCACAGACACAAACTTGTGAGTGAAAGGTTGAAAACCTTTCACTTTTATTTGAATGTCAAATATTTTGAGCATCAAACATTTTGAATATAAAATATTTTGATTATCAAAATGTTTGACAGGAGAAGTATATAGCAAGGAGGCGGAATTGTCAACAACTATTTTTTTCTCCTTACATGTACCAAATGGTACTTTGTTTTTCAATTGTATGGACAGGCAGTCCCCTGCGGCATTCCAAACAACGGTCGGCACGCTCCGCGGGCTGGCCTTATGTTAAATAAAAACAGAGCTTTCAGCGCGGCCACTGAAAGCTCCTTGTAGCAAATTTCCTTCTTACTTTATTTTTTTACTCCCGCGTCCGGGTACTTGTTGCGGGGAAGAATATCGGCATATTTAGGCAGAATCACCGAGGATGTTTCCTCGTCCACATATCTCATGGCTTCCACATATTCGGGCATATCCATGTGATCTACAATTTCCCTGATTTGTATAGCCCCTTTTTTGCATCTCTCATCACGTTCTTCCACACTCTTTAAGGCCCCCGTCATCCCTGCATGATCCTGCGGCCTTGCAAAATAAAAACCAATGGAACCTGAAGGATGGGCATATCTTCTAAAGTAGGAAAAATGGTCAATCGAGGTCTCCGAATCCTGTTTAGGTTCCGCACAGATACTTGTATCCACCACCAGCTCGTCTTTTCGCCCCAGAATTTCATATGCGCCATAAAACAGGCTGTCATAATCATCTATTTTTACTCCCTGCTTTGCCGCATATTGCGCCGCCTCCACAAGATCAATATAAGCGATGGGAACCTTTGTCTCGTCAAAGAAATCCACCACCAGTGTCCCCGCTGTCAAAAATGCGGGGCCGTGAAGAGATACATAAATCTGCCTGCGGAATCCCTGGTTTAAAAGGGAATGGGCAATTTCTTTCAGATAGCGGACTCCCGATTCCACGCTCATCTGTATGGTTCCCGGGCTCATTGGCGACGCCCCGGGATAAAAGTAAGGGAGCTGTCCTAATACCAGGCCGTCCACCTTCTGTGCCATACAAAGGGCAAAAGCTTCCGGCGTGGTCTGTTCCACATCCAGCGGAAACGTGCCGTGCACCTCTACCGTCCCAAAGGGAACAAAAATGATATCATTCCTTTTCCTGTATTCCACCACCTCGTCATGGGTCATCTTTGGCAAAAATCTTGTCCTCATTTCAGGCAATTCCATTACCTCCCTTCCGTTTCTTTAATAAGTTTCCAAAACCGCTCCATATCCTGGATCGCGCGGACTTTATCAATCTTTTTGTAGTTTTCAATTCTTTCTTCCAATTCCTTTTTGTAGGCTGCAAGGCGTTCCAAATCTATACTTGCAGGCTCATTTTTCCTGATTCTGGTCCGGTAAGTCCGTGAATAAATATTTTTCAGCGTTGTATCGTCCAAATTTAATCCATAACAAGTATAATCCTGTACAGGGAACACATCATCCGTCTCAAACACCCTTCTTAAGGGCTTAATCCTCTCCTCCACATTGTTTCCCACTCCGCCAATATCCGTTCCGTACATCAGGCGGTCGGAATACTTTTTAATATAGGACTTCCATTCCTCCGGTCTTTTGTTGATATCCTGAAACATTTCCCAGCCCGGCGTCAGATCCATACAGAAATTGGGGTAAGTCTCAAACAGCTCGCAAGCCAGCTCATACTCATCCGTATTAGGTAAAAAAAAGAAATGAGCTACCGTCAGGTTTAAATTCGGATGTTTTTTCAAAATTCCTACCGTCTCTTTTGTGATCTGATCCTTTGAGGGCTCCTTCCAGTCATAATAGTAAATGTCCTTTGCCCACCCGGGAATTTTCCGAATATCCCAGAATTCAATCGGATCGTTGGAATGATAAAGCACAGGAATCTGATTTTCTTCCAAATAAGAAAACAGAGGGTCGTAGCAGGCATCATCAAGAGGCACCCGCATCTTCCTCACACTTGGTTTTCCGTCCAGCATCTTGATTCCGTCAAATCCAATTGCATGATACTGCTTCGCCTGCTTTAACAAGTCTTCCCCGTCGGGCGCCCCTTCCAACTGCATATGAAAGGTGGCATAACCGTATACATTATCAGGATGCTTTAGCTTAGCCCATGCAAGAGAAAGATTTCCCGGCGCGCTCTGCGGTATAAAACTGCTCGAGAGAAGGGTATACATGCTGTATCCGCCCTCCAGGGCCGCCTTCTCTATGGCCTCTAAATCCGCTTCCGAGTACATATGAATGTGGCTGTCAATGATAGGGAACTTAAACATTTTTATCCTCATTTCTGCGTTGCTTTATTGCACAAAGTCATACATGCCAAAGTCATACATGCCAAAGTCATACATGTCAAAGTCATATATGACTTTGACGAGTTTGTGACAAGCAACGCACAGTCACAAAACTCGTGATTGAAAATTTTGACTTTCAATCTCATAGCCTCCTCATACCATAAGCTTTGCTTTTGGTACCGTACCAATACATAGTTTGTAAGTTTACATCCATACCCTACGCTCCATGCTTTTTATCTCCGTATTACGCTTTTGATCCGCTCATTGCAATTCCTTCCACAAACTGTTTCTGGAAGAAGAAGAACAGAATAATCATAGGAGCGGCGGCAAGCGCGCCTCCTGCCATCAATTCCGGATAATTGGTGATATTCTGTCCGGTCAGATTAGCCAGCCCGGCGGAAAGCACCATTTTATCCATATCCACATTGATGATTAACGGCCACATAAGGTCTTTCCATGTCCCTAATCCGGTCAAAATGCACAGAGCCACAATAGGAGATTTTAACAGCGGCAGAAGAATATTCCAATAAATGCGGAACTTACTGCAGCCGTCCAGCTGGGCCGCCTCGTCCAAGTCAATCGGAAGGGATGAGAAAAACTGACGCAGCATAAACAATGCAAATATATTAAAAGTCTTAGGAAGCCACAGAGCCGTCAGCGTATTACTCAAATTCCAGGAAACCATAATGTCATAATGAGGCACCAAAAAGATTTGATAAGGAATCATCATCATGCTAAGGCTTAGCACAAACCAAAAGTTTTTGCCGGGGAAAGTAAGTCTGGCAAAGGCATACGCCGCCAGAGAACAGATTAAAATCTGAATAACAATAGAAACTACCATAACCAAAAAGGTGTTAATATACAGCCTTAAAATAGGGAACTTATTCCACACGGAAACATAATTTTCCCATTGCGGCTCCGCAGGAAAGATGACCAAAGGAACCTGCATACTCTCGCCATAGGTTTTTAAGGATGTCAAAATCATCCAGATAAAGGGAATCAATGTTGTAATTGCACATAAAACCAGAAAAACGTAAACCCAAACATTCTTTTTCTTATTCAAAATATTCCGCCCCCTTTATCCGTAATAAACCCATTTTTTCTGCAGCTTCATCTGGATCATAGTGATGACAAGGATAATTAAAAACAATATATTAGCCATTGCCGCCCCATATCCTTTGTTAAATCTGGTGAAAGCCTCCTCATAAAACAGCATAACAATGCTTCTTGCACCGGACATGCCGGAGCTGGTAGGCGGAATCATCAAAAAGATCATATCAAAAACCTGGAAAAATCCGATAATCTCCGTCACAATAAGCATAAAGGTCGTAGGGGAAAGGAGAGGGAAAGTGATATTGAAAAATTTCTGCGCGCCACTGGCCCCGTCTATATCTGCCGCCTCATAATATGTCCGCTCAATCCCCTGCAGACCTGCCAAAAAGATAATAACTGCCGTTCCAATGCTGGACCATATCAGTACGATACAGACGGCAATCAAAGAGACCTTCGGGTCGGAAAGCCACGCAGGCCCCTGCAGACCTAACTTGCCAATCATTGCATTGATCAGACCAAACTGATTGTTAAAAAGCCATTTCCATACCATTCCCACTGCGGTGGGGAGGGTGATGATGGGAAGGTAGATCAGCGTCCTGAAAATTCCTATCCCTTTTAATTTCACATTAAGCGCAAGCGCAATCAGCAAAGATAAGATAATAATTGCCGGTACACAAATCACGATGTAACACAGCGTGTTAATCAGCGCCTGATAAAATTTATCATCTCCAAATAAACGCACATAATTGTCCATCCCTATAAACTTAGCAGCGCCAAAGCTTTTTTTATTGGTGAAGCTGATAAAAATATTTTTCAGAAAGGCATAGACATTAAAAATAAGAATTCCTGTAATGAAGGGCAAAATAAAAGCATATGCTGCCAATGCTTCCTTTCTTGCCCTCTTTGTTTTATATTTTTTCATCCGCAATCCCTCTTTTATTTCCTTTATACCAAAAACTGCCGTTAATCCCCTGAAAAGCCTATTCTAAGTGTGAAGAAAATCTAAGTCATCTTGAAATAATTCATGTATTGTTTGTGCCGCAAAGCGG
>ERZ777011.3268-NODE-3268-length-10609-cov-3.515444_pt1 | contig 10609 bp, 8 predicted proteins | sample MGYA00374964_ERZ777011 | MGnify/ENA primary metagenome ERZ777011 (study PRJEB29310, sample SAMD00008975) | mouse gut metagenome | study: EMG produced TPA metagenomics assembly of the Metagenome analysis of fecal microbiota from mouse which was promoted...
TGGCCGCCGGCATGGGCAGCCGGTACGGCGGCCTGAAGCAGCTGGACCCGGTGGGAGGCCATGACCAAGTGATTCTGGATTACTCCATGTACGACGCCCGCCGGGCTGGGTTCGAGACGGTGGTGTTCGTCATCAAGGAGGAGATTGAGGAGGAGTTCAAGGCCCGGGTGGGCCGGCGGGTGGAACCGCATATGGATGTGAAGTATGTATTCCAGAGCAGGGACGACCTGCCGGAGGGCTACGCAGTTCCCGAGGGCCGGGTAAAGCCCTGGGGCACCGCTCAGGCGGCGCTGGCCGCCCGGCATGTGGTGGACGGGCCCTTTGCCATCATCAACGCCGACGACTACTACGGCCCCGAGGCGTACAAGCTCATTTATGATTATCTGCTCACCCACCCGGACGGAGAGGTGTACGAGTACGCCATGGTGGGCTACCGCCTGAGAAATACCGTGACGGAAAACGGCTCCGTGGCCCGGGGCGTGTGCGCCATGGACCCGGATTGGACCCTGTGCAGCATCAACGAGCGCACCTGTATTGAAAAGGACGGGGAGGACGCCCGTTACTCCGAGGACGGCGGGCAGAGCTGGACGGCCGTCTCGGGGGATACCGTGGTGTCCATGAACATGTGGGGGTTCCAGCGGAGCTTCTTGGATGAGGCGGAGGCCCGGTTCCCGGCCTTTTTGGACAAGGCGCTGGAGGAAAACCCGCTGAAGGCGGAGTATTTCCTGCCCAGCGTGGTCAACCAGCTGCTGGACAGGGCCCGGGTGCGGGTGCTGCTCAGCGAGGACAAGTGGTACGGCGTCACCTATCGGGAGGACAAACCCACCGTCACCGCCGCCATCGCGGCCATGACGGAGTCCGGGCTGTATCCGGAGGAGCTGTGGCCGGAGAACCGGTGAGGAGGGACGGACCGTGAGAGTCGAATTGAGGCGTGGGGCGTACGCCGCCGCCGCGGACACCCTGGGCGGCGAGCTGGTGTCCTTCCGGGACGGGCAGGGCACGGAGTACATCTGGCAGGGCGACGCCGGTTCCTGGACGGGGCGGAACCCCAACCTGTTTCCCATCGTGGGCAACTTGAAGGACGGCAGAGTGTCCGTCAAGGGCAGGACCTATGAGATGGCCAGGCACGGGTTTGCCCGGCGGTCCGAGTTTACCGTGGCGGAGCGGGGGGAGGACTACGTGGTGATGGAGCTGCGCTCGTCCCCCGAGACGCTGGCCCAGTATCCCTTCGCGTTTGTGTTCCGGGTGCGGCACCAGCTGGAGGAGGGCGGCTTTTCCACCCAGTTTGAGATCGGCAATCCGGGTGGGGAGGACCTGCTGTTCTGCGTGGGCGCCCACACGGGTATCAACTGCCCCCTGGGGGAGGGGGAGCGGTTCGAGGACTACCGGCTGGTGTTTGACGAGCCGGAGGATGTCAAGGCCATGATCCCCACGGCCCAGGGGCTGACGGCGGAGGGGCTGTTCGGCCCGGCGCTGGAGCATACGGACACCCTGCCCCTGGACCACGCAGTGTTTGACCGGGTGGATACCCTGATTTTTGAGGGACTGCGCTCCAAAGGGGTGGCGCTCCGGCATAAAGACGGAGGCCGCGGCGTCCATATGGAGTTCGGGGAGTTTCCCATGGTGGCGTTCTGGACCATGCCCCATGCCAACGCCCCCTACATCTGTCTGGAGCCTTGGCACGGCTGTGCCGCCCGGGAGAATGAGAGCGGCGCGTTTTCCGACAAGCCCTATGTGATCCGGCTGGCCCCCGGCGGGGAGAAAAGGCTGAAATACACGGTGACGGTCCGGTATAGTCAGCGCAGTTGAAAATCGGCATCTGTCGATTTTCACACAGCGGCGCAGCTGCTGTCTGGCCGGCCGTGCGCTGACGATGAAGTCTGACACGAGGCCGCTTTTCAACCGTGTCGACGATAAAGTGCCCGGACCCTGCGGTCGGGCCCCGCCTGCCTTTGAGGCAGGCGGGGCCTTTTTGCGGGCGGCGCGGGTTTGCATAAAATCCCAGCCTTGGACATACAGTAGTGCAGACTGTGTGGATAAGGAGGGGCAGCTTGTGGATGGGACAGCCAGACGCAGGACCGCAGGCAGGGGGCGAAGGCCCGTTCAGAGGACAAAGCGCTCCGCGCGGAACGCCGCGGCAGAGGGGGACCGGCGCAGGCTGATTCAGCTCGGCGTCAGTCTGGCCCTGTTTCTGCTGGTATACATCGGGCGGGGGGTGTTTCCGGCCCAGCTGGTGACATTCCGGGAGGCGGCGGCCGCGAATGTGGATTTTAAGGCGGTGTTTCAGCGGTTTGGAACCGATCTGGCCCAGGGGGAGCCGGTACGGGGGGCGCTGGAGACGCTGTGCGCCGCGCTGCTGGGCATGGAGACGGAGACGGAGCCCGCGCAGCGTCCGGCGGAGACACCGCCGCCGCAGACGGCCCCGGCGGCGCTGAGCCAGACCAGGGACGGCGGGCTGAGCGACCTGAGGCGGTATGGCTTTTTGCGTGTGGGAAACGCTGCGGACAAAGGGGACGAGCCTGTGGAGGCGGAGCCGGGGGAGAGCGGTCCGGTTCCCTCGGAATCAGAGCCAAGCCAGCCGGAGGTGGTGACGGCGGTGGCCCAGGCCTATACCGACGACGGGGTTAAACTGCCCCGAAACGTGAGCTTTGCCTACTATGAGCTGGGCCTCAGCGAGACCGCCGTCCCGGTGGAGGGCTCGGCCACCTCCGGCTTCGGCTATCGGGACAGTCCCATCAACGGCCAATACGAGTTTCATCTGGCGCTGGATATCGGCGCGGAGGAGGGAACGGAGATCGGCGCCTTTGCCGCGGGCACCGTGGAGTATATCGGAGAGAGCGATGAATTCGGAAACTATCTGAAAATACGCCACGAAAACAATGTCAGCAGCTTTTATGCCCATTGCAGCAGGCTGCTGGTGCACAAGGGAGACCAGGTGAGCTGCGGGCAGACCGTGGCCCTGGTGGGACATACGGGGGACGCCACCGGACCCCATCTCCACCTGACCATCGAGAAGGACAACATCCGGCTGGACCCGGCATATTATGTGGACCTGGCATGACCGCCCCAGGGTGGAGGTGAGCTCGGGCTTTCTGCTGCTGCTGGCGGCGCTGTTCTGGCTGGACGAGGGCGTGGGGCTGCTGCCCTGGGGGCTGCTGGCCTGCGCGGCTCACGAGCTGGGGCACGTGGCCGCCGCCGTCCGGCTGGGCGGCCGGGTGGAGGAGCTCTCCCTGACGGCGGTGGGAGCTGAGCTGCGCATCCGGTACGGCGCGCCGCTGGGCTATGGTCAGGACAGCCTGGTGGCCCTGGCCGGACCGGCGGCAAATCTGGCGGTGGGAGGAATCTGTCTGGCCGCGGGCCGGACGCTGGCGGCGGCGGTTTCCCTGGCCATAGGGGCGTTCAATCTGCTTCCCATCCTGCCGCTGGACGGCGGGCGGGTGATCTATGGACTGCTGGCCTGGCGGCTGGACCTGGACTGGGCGTACCGGCTGACCACCGCCCTGTCCGGCTGCCTGGTAGGGGTGCTGGTGGGCGTGGGGACGGTGGCGGCGGTTCATTACGCCAATGTGACGCTGCTGCTCACCGCGCTGTGGCTGCTGGCGGGAGTGCTCCGCCGGGGGACGAAATGAAATTGACGGCGATACAATCAATTGACAGGCCGGGAGCGGCCTGTCAATTTTTGCTGCGCAACCCCGCTGGCGGACGGTGAGGGAGGCTGTGAAAACCGCGCGGCGGGGAACACATCGGCACTTGATAATTCTCTTTAAAAATGATATGATGAGAATAATAGAACCATAGGCGGCTGTTAACATGAGGCGCGGGAAAAGGCAGGGGATGAAGGTGTCGTTTTTCGACCGGCTTGTGCCCAAGGGAGCGGGCGAGCAAAAAAGAAAACTGTTCTCCTCTGCGCCTCAGATGAGGAGGTATTCCGCGCTGGACGCGGCATGCGGCGAGGCGATGGAGCAGTATCCGGAGGACGGCAAGACAATCGAAAATTTTTCCTGGGCGCTGAAGGAGACCTGCCGGGTCCGGTACAAAAAGGCGGCGGACGGCGAGCTTCAGCCCATGAAAGCGGCGGCGCAGTTTTTTTTGTCACAGGATCGGATGAGCGCCTTCGGATGCCTTCTTCCGCCGGAAAACGGCGGTGATGAGATCACTCTGGAGGAGTTTATGGAGGATCTGCATTACGAGGGCATCAACTATGGCATTTTGCGCGAGGAGATTCAGCGGGAGTTTGGGCGGGGATATCTGCGTATATTTCCGGTAGCGCGGGGAAAGCCGCCCCAGGAGGGGGAAGACGGAAAGGTGGTCGAGCTTTTCAAGCGGCGCAAAACCATGCAGCTGGAGGTGCAGAATGGGAGCCAGGTGGATTTTGGAGAGGATGTCCAGCTTCAGCCCATCCGAAAGGGAACGGCCGTCTGCCTGATCCGCCCGCCGCGGGCGGGGGCGGACGGCATGGATGTAACCGGACAGAAGAGGCCGGTCCGTCCGGCTGTCAAGGCCCGGATACCGCAGGGGGAGAACACGGTGATCGGCAGGGGAGGGCAGGCGCTGATCGCGGAGGCGGACGGAATCCTGTATATTGAGAACGACCAGTTCTGCATTCACGCGCAGAAGATTATTGACGGGGACATGGATCAGTTTCAGGGGACGCTGCGGATCTCCGGCAATCTCTACATAGGGGGAACCGTGGACGGCGGAGTGGATATAGAGGCCTCCGGCGATATTGTAATCAATGGAAAGCTGGGGCGGGCCCGGGTGGTGTCCACGGGAGGAACCATCCGAATTCAGCAGGGCGTTTATGGGACGCAGGGCGAAACCCGCCTGACCGCGGCCTGTCAGGTCCAGGCCCCCGTGATGGAATGGGCGGAAATTGAGGCCGGGACCAGCGTAATCGCGGACGCGATTTTGAACAGTTCAATCCGCTGCGGCGGGACGGTCTATGTCATGAGCGGGCGCGGAATGATTGTGGACAGCCACATTCAGGCGGGGGACAGCATTCTGTGCCTGCGCATCGGGAATTTGGCGGGGGGCCGCAGCCAGGTCTCCGTGGGCTATCCGCCCCATATCCCGGAGGCGTGGAAACGGCTTAGGGCCGAGCTGTCGAGTGTGCAGTCGGTGGTTGAAAAGCTGTGGGAGCCCATCACCACCCTTCGAAAAAAGGGCTACCGGATTACGGACGGGGAGCGGGAGCTGCTGGAGCAGCTGGCGGAGCAGCGGAGCCTGTACCTGGAAAAGAAGGAGGCGCTGGCGGCGGAGCTGAAGCTCCTGGAAAAAGAGCTGGACAAAAAGAGCAGGGGAAGGATTCGCTGCGAGAAGCTGTATCCTCATCTGGAGGTTCAGATCGGCCGGCTGACGGAGGAGATTACCACCATAGAGGAACAGTGCGATATTCATGTGGAGGAGAACCGAATACAGCTGCAATAAAACAGAACGGCCCCACCCAATCCGAGGCGGCTGGCTTCCAGCCGCCGGATGAGGCAGGGCCGTTCTGTTTTGCCGAAAGGCCGGGGCGCCCTTCCGCGCCGGGGGCTGGACGGAAGAGGGACCCGTCCGGCGCCGGCTATATGCTGAGCTGCTCCGTCACAAATTCCAGAAGTCTGTCCACAAAGGTCCTGTTTCCGCTCAGGGCGGAAAAGATCCGGTCCACCTGTTCCCGCCGCACCTCTTTGGGGTTCATGGGCAGATGGATGGACATGAGAAACTGGTGGGACTGCCGGTCGCTCCCGACTGCCCAGACGTTGGCGGTCAGGTCGTTCCAGTCGTCGGCGTTCTGGCCGAATTCCACCCAGAGCTCAACCACCAGGCTGTTGTCGATTTGGAGCGCGGTCACTGGCAGCTGGAAGGTGAAGCAGTCTACCATGGAGATGACTGTCTCAACCATACTGGGGAAGCGCGGGGGATGGTCTGCGCATTTTTTTTGCAGCAGGCCCGCCATGCGGGAGATAAATTCACGACGCTCTACCTGATTTGCGGAACGGATCAAATCTTTTCCGCAGTCGGGGCAATGGCGCTGTTTGTCGGTTCTGCTGAATAGAGCGCCGCAGTTGTCACATACATACACCATAACGATCACCGACTTTATTATAGCAAAGTCCAGGCCCCGTTGCAATCTGCGATATAGCAGAAAATATCCCTCTTGTTTTTGTTGAAAATATGATATTACGGCTCAGTTATGGAAGATTTTCCCGCCTGAGGGAGGCGTCCACCACCTCAAAATGGGTGCGCATGGCCTGACCGGCGGCGTCCGCGTCGCGGGCGGCCAAGGCCTGAACCAGCCGCTGGTGGGCAGTGTGGAGGGCCTCGGCCTGGGGGGCGTCCGCCATGATGCGCACATACATGGTGCTGATGAAGTCATTGAAGGTGGACAGCATGGCGCTGAACAGAGACTTGATGAGCCGGTTCCCCGCCGCCTCACACAGCAGCAGATGAAACTCCTGGTCATAACGGGAGGCCCTCTGCTGGTCCGGCTCCTCCCCCATGAGCCGGACCAACTCCCACAGCCGGGCGGTCTGCGTCGGGGTAATCCGTTCCGCGGCCAGCCGGGCGTTTTCGGTCTCCAGGCCGCAGCGCAGCTGGCTGATTTGGAAGTAATTGGTCTCGCCCAGCAGCAGCAGCATGCGTAAGCTCTCCCGCAGGTTCTGCTCGATGTCGCAGGTGACGAAATTGCCGGCTCCCTGGGTGCTGGACACAAAGCCCATGAGCCCCAGGGTGCGGATGGCCTCCCGCACAGAGTTGCGGCTCACCCCCAGGGACTCGGCCAGCTCCCGCTCCGGGGGCAGGCGCTCCCCCCGCTTCAGCGTGCCCTGCCAGATCTCGTTTTTGAGATGCTCAATGACTTTTTCATAAGCCCGCTCGGTTTTCTCCGCCATGGGAACGCGTCTCCTTTTGCCTGATTTTTTCGGTTTGGACAAGCGCTTGTCCCTGGGGCGGGGGCATAGGGCCGGAGCGGGCCCGTTACAGTACGTGGCACACCTTGCCGGGGTTGAGGATCATTTTGGGGTCGAACACCTTTTTAATGCCCTCCATCAGCGCCATGTTCACCGGGCCTGCGGTCTGAGCCAGGAACTTCACCTTGCCCAGGCCGATGCCGTGTTCGCCGGAGATCTGGCCGCCCAGCTCCACGGTTTTGCCGTAGATGCTGGTGAAGAACCGCTCCACCTGCTTCTCAAACTCACCCTTGTCCATGTCGTTGGAGCAGGTGTAGATGTGCAGGTTGCCGTCGCCGGCGTGGCCGAAGTACTTCACCTCGAAGTCGTACTTCTCCCCCTCCCCGGCCACGTAGGCCACGTACTCGGCGATTTTGTTCACCGGCACCACCACATCGCATTCGTCCAGCAGCTTGGTCTGCTCCTCGATGCCCTCCAGGAAGGAGGACCGGGCGGCCCAGGTGTCCTTCAGCTTGGGGGCGGTGTCCGCCACCAGCACGTCCAGCGCGCCCTCCTCCAGCAGCATCTCGGCGGCCCGCTCCACCAGGGGGTCCAGCTCGTCCATGCTGTCTCCGTCGAAGGTCATCAGCAGATAGGCCCCGGCCTCCACGCCGTCGATCTTCCGGGGGAACACCTGCTTGCCCAGGTACTCCTCGGAGGAGATGAGGATCTCTTTTTCAAAAAACTCCAGAGCCTGGGGCTTCAAGTGGTTCATGAACACCTTGGGTACGGTGGAGATGCAGGCGTTCAGGTCCTCGAAGGGGGCCATGAGGCTGATAGTGGCTTTGGGGGCGGGAATGAGCTTCAGGGTCAGCTCGGTGATGATGGCCAGGGTGCCCTCGGAGCCGCAGATCAGGTTGGTGAGGCTGTAGCCGGAGGAGGTTTTGGACACGGCGGCGCCAAATTTGGTGATCTCGCCGGTGGGAAGGACCACGGTCATGGCCTTCACGTAGTCCCGGGTGGCGCCGTATTTGACGGCCCGCATACCGCCGGCGTTGGTCGCCACGTTGCCCCCCAGGGTGGCCATCTTCTCGCCGGGGTCGGGGGGATACATGCAGCCGTGGGTGAGGGCGTCGTCCGCCAGCTGTTGGAGGAGCACGCCGGGCTGGACGGTGACGGAGAAGTTTTCCAAATCGTAGCTGAGGATCTTGTTCATTTTCATGGTGCAGATGACCACGCCGCCGCAGATGGGGGTGCAGCCGCCCACCAGGCCGGTGCCCGCGCCCCGGGTGGTGACGGGGATGTTGTTGTCGTAGCAGATTTTCATGACGGCGGCGATCTCCTCGGTGCTGGCGGCGTCAACGGACACCTCCGGCAGCTTCACGCCGTAGATGGGCATCTCGTCCCGGGCGTAGTCGGGGTTGACGTCCGCGCCCACCGCCACGTGCCCGGGGGCGGCGGCCTGGAGCTGGGCGATGATCTCAGGGGTGACTTGATTGTACTGTGACATAAAGGAAGCCTCCTGTCTCACAATAGTGTACGGTTTCATTTTTCTGTCAAAAATTGTTTGCAGGGTCCGGCGCGGGCCGCCCAAATTGGTACAACCAATTTGGGGACGATTTCAGAGTACCACATTTTTCTAAAATTGCAAGTCTCTTTTACAATTTCTAATATTTTAACAAAAATTGAGCGGCCTTTATGGCAGTTTCACCAAATGGAAGCTTGACATGCGCGAAGTATACGATCCGGATCGCGATGGGCTTTGATGCTTGGCGGAACTTGGGCTTGTTTGAAAGCTGCCGACACACCCAAACGGCGGACCTGAGGCGATTAGGAAAGGACTGATTCAATCGGCAAGAGCGATTCACGCGAGATTGTTTGCCACAGCGAGGCGGGATGACCCAGGATTCATTGTGTTTATTTCAAGAAACCGCAACGAAGTTGTGGCAAAAAAGATCCTCGAAGCGCCGCAGACGCATTGAATCAGCGCTTCCTTAGAATTCGATGCGTTCCGGAAAAGCCTCCCGGCGCATGATTCCCCACATCTTGTCGATGTAGGCCAGGGTGTAGAAGCTCTCGTAGTAGTGGTAATAGAACGCGCCCTTCAGGGTCATGCGGTAGACGCCGTCCGCCTCTGTGACAAGCCCCAGCAGCTTGGCGGCGGCCAGCTCAAGGCCGTAGGCTTTTTTCAGCGGCACGCCGAAAAACCGCTCAAAGCCGACGGCGCTGACCTGTGTGCTGTAAGCGGTCCAGAAGAGGTAGTACACCATGCGCTGGCGCAGGGAGAAGCGGAGGGTGAGGGAGGTGGGGAGCAGCCCTTGGTTGATCCGGCGGCAGTATTCCTCCGGGGAGAAGGTGTTGATTTTAAACTGGTCCCGCAGGAGGGTGGCGGCGGAGCAGCCGAAGCCCAGGAAATTGTCCCGGGTCATGGAGGAATACCGGGCCTGTTCTCCATTGGAAAAGGTCCAAATGGAATTGCGGCAATAGCCTTTTCCCAGGCAATACCTGGTGACGGCGTCCAGCAGGCGGCGTTTCTCACCCTTTGGCATGGCGGGAATCCGGCTGCCAGTAAAGGTGAAGTCGATGAAGGGGTAGACGGCGATGTGGTTGGCTCCGCTGGAAAAGGCGGCGTCGATGTCCGATCTCAGGTCGTCGAAGGTCTGGCCGGGCAGAGCGAAGATGAAATCCATGGACACCGTCTCAAAGGGGACGGCGCTCAGGGCCGCTGTCAGAGCGGCGCGGTCCACCGGGGGGCGGCCCAGCACCGACTGAAATTTTTCCTGGAAGGACTGTATGCCGATGCTGATCCGGGTGACGCCCGCGTCCCTCAGGGTCCGCAGAAGGGAGGGGGTCACGTTGTCCGGGTGGAGCTCTACGCCGATGCCGTCGGTGATGTGAAAGTGCTCCTCCGCCGCCCGGACGATTTCCGCCAGGCGTCCGGCGGCAAGAGCGGGGGTTCCGCCGCCGAAATACAGGCTGGTGACCGTCTTTTTCCCCTCCGCCTGCCGCCCCACCAGGTGGATTTCCCGGATGAGCGCGTCGACATAGCGGTCGCAGGCCTCCTTGGAGTACACCGTTTTGCAGTAGGGGCAGAAGGAGCAGATGCGCCGGCAGAAGGGGATGTGGACGTACAGCCCCAGGTCCGGGCAGTTCTCAAAGGGGAGGCGCTGGTCGTATTCGTTTGTAAAGACAAAGGGCTTGGGCGAACGGGTCAGCCACATCCTTGTCAAGCTGGTCATCACACTCATGGCTCACCTAAACATATCTCAGATAAGTCCGCAGCATATCCAGGATGACCCTGACGTTGCCGCGGAACAGCAGCGTATACTCCGCCACAAAGAAATAGCCGCATTGGCCGCACAGGCCCTCCACCTCGACGCAGCGCCCGCAGGTGCTCACCTTGCCGTTTTCCACCACCACGCATTGATGGCAGGGGGTGGGAAACCGGTTGTCGATCAGATAGGGAAAGGCGCTTTTCAGGTTGAAGACCGGAGCGCCCTCTCTCATCATCTGTTCAATGACCCGGCAGCAGGCCGCCTTGTCCTCTCTGGACAGGGCCAGCTCCCGGGTGTCGGGGTAGGGGGTGTGGAAGTTGAAGGAGACGGCGCGGACGTTCTTTGTGTCCCGGGCGGTGAGGCACACCTCCCGGACGGCCTCCTTGTTGATCTGGTTGATGGCCATATAGAGGCAGATATTATCGGAGGCGGCGTGCCGGATGTTCTCCAGAATGGCGTCGTAGG
>ERZ777011.3270-NODE-3270-length-10604-cov-4.270168_pt1 | contig 10604 bp, 10 predicted proteins | sample MGYA00374964_ERZ777011 | MGnify/ENA primary metagenome ERZ777011 (study PRJEB29310, sample SAMD00008975) | mouse gut metagenome | study: EMG produced TPA metagenomics assembly of the Metagenome analysis of fecal microbiota from mouse which was promoted...
AAAAGACTTTGTAAATATACAAAGCCCTAGTTGATCGCTGATTCAAATTTAAAATAACTCAAACTGAATTCAAGTGCAACTGGCTGTCTTGCTACCTGCAAGACCCTATAGCTTTGCGTCACTGCCTCACGACAGTTTTGCCTTTTAAGTTTACAAGTTTATTATACCCCCCCCCGGTATAATTTTGTCAATTCCTTCATGCAAATATAGGCAATATTTTCTGTCCGGACGCGCGCATCATAAAAGTGCAGGCACGGATCACTCCGTATACCTGCACTTCACATGTCTCATAAACAATATCTTTATGCTTCTGTTGTCATTTCAAACGTCTCTGTTTCACCTTCCTCAAATCCTTACACATCGAACTTCCCGATAATATCGTCAAGCTGCTTCACAACACCGTCCAGTTCATGCATTGCCTGCCCGATATTTCTCATTTCCGTATTCTGGTCCTCAACTCTGCTGTTGACCTCCTGACTCGCCGCGGACAACTCCTGTGTCTCACTGGAAATACCTGAGAAGGTATCCACGATCTCATTCTTGTTTATGTTCAGATTTTCAACCGCATTCTCCAGCTCATTGATATCGGTGCCCATACTGGAAATATCATCGCTGATCTGCTGGAAGACGCCCTGCGTATCTTCCATCGCGGACATGCTCTCTGTGGTCGTTCCCTGCAATTCTCCGATCTGTGCGCTGACATTCTTGATCTCGTTCTGTATTTCCGTAATGATCTGGTTAATATTCTGCGTCGCCGAGGTTGTCTGTCCGGCAAGCTGACCGATCTCTTCCGCAACGACCGCGAAACCTCTGCCTGCCTCGCCTGCCCTGGCAGCCTCTATGGAAGCGTTCAGTGCCAGCAGGGAAGTCTGCGTTGCGATCTCGCCGATGGTCTTACTGATCCCGTCAATGGAAACCGACTTCTGAGACAGACTGTTGGCTGTCTCATATGTAACGTTCTGTATCTCACGACTCTGGTTGATCTTCTCAGATAATGTTCCGACCGTCTGCATGCCTTCATCACACCGGCTGACCGCCGCACTGGCAACTTCGTTCATCTTCTCCATACGATCGGCCACCTGCGCCAGCTTATCCGCAAAGTCAGCCAGATTCTCATTGGCGTGCTGTGTCTGCTGCGCCACATCGTCAATCGCCAGCACGATCTGCTCTACCGTATCCTTCACGGAGGCATTGTTCGCAACCGTACTCTCGACAGACCCCTCCACATTCTCAAACTGCGTGCGCAATACGCCGGACGCATCCATCATCTGCTGCACGATTTCGTGAAGCGAAGAGCGCATTGCCTGAATGGCCCGGTCCATGACGGCCATCTCGTCTTTCCGCTTCGGATTGAGCGCGCTCTCCTTAAGTTTCAGTTTCAGATCACGCAGTTCCGTCACTTCATCCTGCATAATAAGAATCGGCTTCGTAAAGGTTCCGCTGTAAATCGCAACGATAATTGCCGCTACAAATGCGGCTACGATCATAACCACAACCGCAAACTTCAGAATCTGTCCTACCACCTGATTATAGACCGAAGCCGGCGTCACGACAACAATATTCCATCCGATCGTGCCGACAGGCCATGCTTTCAGGTATTTACTCTCACCGTCATAGTCTATGACCTGACTGCCTTCACTGATCGCGGCAACATATCCGCCGTCCAGAACATCTTTCATTCTGCGCGGGTCCGCTTCCGTCGATATAAATTCCTCATTCTTATGCATCAGAATGGAACCCGAGTTATTCACCAGAAATGCATAGCTGCCGTCCGTCGTATCCACCACTTCATCCAAAAGACTGAATAGAATCGGAAGCTGCAGATCCATGCTGATGACGCCGGTGCTGCCATCCTTGAGCGTAAATTTCCGTCCAATCGGAACTACCATATTACCTGTGGCTGAATCTAAGAAAGGATCACTGCACACCTTTTGCTCCGACTCAATTGCACCTTTATACCATGAGCGATCCGCAAAGGACCACCCTTCCTCCGGAATCCATCCCGCTCCATCATAGAATTCTCCATCAGAAAAAGCCACATAAATATCTGTTGTGTTCTCGTTTGCCTCTGTCAGTGCCTGTAAAAACTCCCATAATTGCTCTTTGTCAACCTGCTCCTGACTCTCCATGTACACATTAATGGTATCAACCACTGCCGAATTTTCTTCTACCCATTCGTTGACATTCGACGCATAATACTCAGCCTGCGTCTTGTATTGGGCATCGTTCATCTCCGCAATCCGGTGTTTCACAACCGTCACCACGCATAGAATCGCAGTCAGCATGCAGCCGATACAGATCACCGAGAAAAACGTTGTCAATTTTGCCCTGATCTTCATATTCCTACCTCCATAAACTTCTAGTACCCTTCCAACAGATTCGAGTGCCCTTCTCCCCTTTTGTTATAATTGTACTAAAAAATTTTGTTAATAGCAAGAATATTATACAATTCTTCTAACGGTAATAATGCTCCTGTAAGTCGCTGCCGTAATCTTGATTCCCGTCCGCTCCGTGCTGGCATGAACGATTTGCCCGTTTCCTATGTATATACCCACGTGACCGCCGTAATATATAATGTCTCCCGGCTGTGCCTCAGAATAAGATACGGCTTTGCCGGCTGAGGACTGTGCATAAGAACTTCTCGGAAGCGAATAACCGAACGCCTGATAGACCGCCATCACGAATCCGGAACAATCCGCCCCGTTGGTCAGGCTCGTGCCGCCCGCCACATAGGGACAGCCGATATACTTACACGCAAACTTCGCGATCTCCTGCCCTTTGCCGCTGCCGGAAACCGTCGGCTTCGGCGCCTCCTCTTTTTGTTCCGTTCCGCTTCCGGAATCCGAGTCCCCGTCCTCTTGTGCAAGCAGCGCCTCCTGCTCCTTGCGTTTACGTTCCTCCTCTTCCTTACGCTTCCGTTCTTCCTCTTCTTTCCGCCTGCGTTCCTCTTCCTCCAGCTTCCTGATCTTAGCCGTTTCCTGTTTGATCCTGGTCGTATAGACCGCAGCCTCCTGCTTTGCCCTGGCTAATACAACATTATAGTTCTCGTATTCCTCCTGCTTCTGTGCCAGCACTTCCTCTACATAACGCTCTTCCTCTTCCAGCTCGGTTCTGGAGGTTTCCAGTTCTGACTTCTCCTCTTCCAGGGTATCCTGCAGTTCTGCCACCTGCCGTACAACCCCCTCGTACTCTTCCAGCAGTCTTCTGTCGTATTCGTACAGTTCTTCCACATAGCTCGCCTTGTTCATGATCTCGCCCATGCTCTTCGCGCCGAAGAACATCTGCAGATAGGAGACCTCTCCCTTTTCATACATGAACCGGATACGGACCTTCATGGCTTCGTACTGTTCGTCCTTCTCCGCAAGCGCCGCATCGTACTCAATCTGCGTCTGCGCAATATCCGCCTCTTTATCCGTAATGGCCTCCTTAATCAGGTTGATATCCGTCAGAAGGGCCACCATCTCCGCATCCAGCGCATCGATCTCCTGCCCGATATCCGCCTGCGCACCTTTATAATCGGAAATCTGCTGATTGACATCCTCAAGCTGCGATTTATCCCTCTCGAGATCTTCCTTCAGATCGGAAATTGTGGTCGCAGATACCGTATCCGCTGCCAGTATAAGCAATATGAAGGATATCACAATACATATTGTACGGGTAAATCTTCTCTTCATCCGCCGTTCCTCTTCTCTCCATTCATCCCCATCTGCCGTGCCGCCGCCATTTGCACGCCGCCGTACTCAGGGTCTGCGCCGCGCTGTAAACCTCATATTCTATAATTCGCAGTTATTTACCGTTCTCGGGAAAGGAATAACATCCCTGATGTTGCCCATACCGGTCAGATACATGACGCATCGCTCAAATCCGAGACCAAATCCCGCATGGCGCGCGGAACCGTACTTTCGAAGGTCCAGATAGAACTGGTAATCCTCCTTGTGCAGTCCCAGTTCATCCATCCGCTTCTCCAGCAGTTCAAGATTGTCCTCTCTCTGGCTGCCGCCGATGATCTCGCCGATTCCCGGTACAAGACAGTCCATCGCTGCGACAGTCCTGCCGTCCTCGTTCAGCTTCATGTAGAACGCCTTGATCTCCTTCGGATAATCCGTCACAAAGACAGGCCGCTTAAATTCCTGCTCTGTCAGATACCGCTCATGCTCGGTCTGCAGGTCACATCCCCACGATACCTTGTACTCAAACTCATCATTGTGTTTCTCCAGAATGCCGATCGCATCCGTATAAGTCACATGTGCAAAATCAGAATGCAGCACATGGTTCAGCCGCTCGATCAGTCCTTTATCTACAAACTGATTAAAGAAATTCATCTCCTCCGGCGCATTCTCCAGCACATAGCGGATCACGTGCTTAAGCATCGCCTCAGCCAGTTCCATATCGTCCGTCAGGTCTGCAAAAGCAATCTCCGGCTCGATCATCCAGAACTCCGCCGCATGTCTGGTTGTGTTGGAATTCTCCGCACGGAAAGTCGGTCCGAAAGTATATACATTTTTAAATGCAAAAGCATATGTCTCCACATTCAACTGTCCGCTGACGGTCAGATTCGTCGCCTTACCGAAGAAGTCCTGACTGTAATCCACCTGCCCGTCCTCTGTCACCGGCAGATTGTTCAGGTCCATCGTCGTCACCTGGAACATCTCTCCTGCACCCTCACAATCGCTCCCCGTAATGATGGGCGTGTGTACATACACAAATCCTCTCTCCTGGAAAAATGTATGAATCGCATATGCGATCAGGGAACGCACACGGAATGTTGCCTGAAACGTGTTGGTTCTCGGTCTTAAGTGTGAGATCGTCCGCAGATACTCGAAGCTGTGTCTCTTTTTCTGTAACGGATAATCCGCGGTGGACTCTCCCTCCACCATAATCTCAGCCGCCTGCATCTCAAATGCCTGCTTCGCCTGCGGCGTTGCCACAATCTTTCCCTTCGCCACGATCGCCGATCCCACATTCAGCTTCGAAATCGCCTCGAAATTATCCAGCGTATCGGCGTATACCACCTGCAGCGTCTCGAAGAAAGTACCATCGTTTACGACAATAAATCCGAATGTCTTAGAGTCTCTTATGCTTCTCACCCATCCGCCGATCGTCACTTCCCTGTCGATATAGTCCTGCGTGTTGCGATACAGATCCTTAATGTCTGTCAGATTCATGCTGCTCATAATGTAATCTCTCCTTCTTCATCCCTTATAGTTTGTCTCATATTGTATTCATTCTGAAAACACATCTTAAAAATGCGAAGCCGCATTAATCTTCTATTGTAGATATCATCTCAATCTTTCCGTTCTCCTTCAGGTAATCCATGACATTTCTTCGCATTACCTGTTCCTTCAGCATTTCCATGTCCGTGCTCTCTCTGAACTTCTCCTCGGATTCATAATTGTAGACTTCCACTCTACTGTTAATCTCATCCTGTATCTGTTCTTCGGTAGGATTTAATCCCTCCGTATCAGCGATCGCCTGAAACATGATATACTGCTGTGCCGCCGTAAGCGCCTCTGTCCTGAACTTCTCCGCATACCCGTCCGGGTCCAGTCCGTAATAATTCTGCATATAATCTTTCAGAGTCATTCCCATGGACTGTGCGTTGGCATTCATTACATCTTTCAGGTTCTGTTCGAAGCGTTCCACCATCTTAGCCGGCGGTTCCCTGAAAGAGCATTCCGACATGACCGCATTGGTTATGGTCGTCTCAATCGTATTCTGATAAGTCTGAACCTCCGTCTCATAGAAATAATTATACACGTAATCCCTCAAGTCCTTCTCGGTTTTACAGTTTTCTATCCCCAGTCCCTGTACAAACTCATCTGTCAACTCCGGCATCACTTTCCTGCCGATGCTGTTGACCGTGACTTCAAATACAACCGGAACGCCCGAAAGATCAGGATTCCGTTCATAGGGATCGGGAAACTTCAGATTCAGGGACACCGTGTCGCCGATATCCGCGCCGATCAGTCCCTCCTCGAAACCGTCTATAAACTGATGGGCACCGATCGTCAAGTCATAGCCCGCCGCGGTTCCGCCCTCAAAAGCTTCTCCGTCAACATAGCCTGCGAAATCAATATTCACCGTATCTCCGTTTTCCACGGCTCTTCCGGTCACTGCCTCCGTCGTGGTATAGTTCGGCAGAATATAATACTGAATATACATATCCACGAGTCCGTCTTCCACCACCGGTTCCGGTGCGGCTGCCTCTATGCCGACATAATTTCCCAGCGTCACGTAATCCGCCGCTTTGATATCTTTCAGATATACCTTGTCTCCGCAGGCAGTCAGAAACAGCGCCAGAATGCAGGCGGTCACAGGTATCATCCGTTTCTTTCCGGTGCGTTCCCTGCCCTGCGCACTTTTCCGCTTCTCACCGCCGCCTGCAATATCTTTCCTCATATTAATCATAATAGTCTCCATTCCTATCCACGTATTCCGTGATCCGCACCGCCATGGCGGTCTGCAGCATGCTGCTCACAGGAACCCATACTTATTTATATTAACATACATCGGGCTTACTTAAAAGAGGGTTCTTCCGACTTTTCGGATTATGGAAATCTCTTGAATTTTTCTTGCTTAAAGCTTCGATCAATGTTAAAATATTTTGTACATGTAATCATGTAAATCAGTATGTCCGGAGGTAGTTCCATGAATACGTTAACCATTGTTTTATTAGTCATTCTGGCAGTGTTGATCGTTGCCGTCGTCGTATTATATTTCCTTGGCAGGAAAGCACAGAAAAAACAGAGCGAACAGCAGGCGCAGATCGATGCCATGAAGCAGACGGTCTCTATGCTGATCATAGATAAGAAACGCATGAAACTGCGGGATGCCGGGCTTCCGCAGGCTGTACTCGAACAGACACCGAAGTGGCTGCGCGGTTCTAAACTGCCCATTGTCAAGGCTAAAGTAGGTCCTCAGGTCATGTCCCTGATCTGCGAGGAGAAAATTTTTGATTCCGTGCCTGTCAAAAAAGAAGTGAAAGCCGTAGTCAGCGGTATCTACATCACGGACGTGAAGGGACTGCACGGTAAACCCGTTGTCACCGAGAAGAAGAAAAAGAGCAAGTTCAAACAGCTTGTGGAGCGCGCGCAGGAGAAAGCAGGTGCGAAGCCTGTCAAGTAACTGCAGTAAATTTGCTTCGCAAATTAACTGCGCGAGATTCGCTTCGCGAACTCGAATAAGCGGTTGCTTTAACATAACGCTTCGCAAATTAACTGCGCGAGATTCGCTTCGCGAACTCGAATAAGCATAAGATATGATCAGAACAGCAGCTTTATCTTAAGAGTATATCTCAACTCAAGGTAAAACTGCTGTTTTCTTTGGAGCAGATGTCGATTCTGATATGGCAGTCGGACAGGAACTCATAGTTCACATCCAGAGAATAGTCCACATCCACCACGATATTATCCTCGTGTTCTTCAATCTGTATTCTTTTTGTATCAATCCCGAACAGGATCTGCCCGAACGGCGTATTGTAATTCGTCAGATTCTTCTTATTCTCCTGAAAGATCATGTGTACATTAACCAGCCCGTTTCTGGACAGTTCCAGCATATGCTCGCTGAACTTCAGTCTGTTCTTGGTCGGTCGGGCAAATCCTTCCGTGATCTCCTCATAAACAACATAATGCTTATCGTTCTTCTTAAAGTAATCACCTACCGTCACCATCTCAACTTTATCAGCATCCGCCTCGCGCTGGTCAAACTGCAGCCCGCGAAGTGTCAGTAATACTTCCCGTGTCATATGTATCCTCATTTCCGTGCAGACATTTTCTGCACAATCTAATACTCATCTATGTTGATCACTTTAGCGGACAAGATCCCGTAAGTCAGGATCGAATTGGCAAATTTCTGGAATTTATCCGCTGCATCGCTGACAAAGAACCGGTACAGTTCCGTGCCCAGTTCCGGTCTGTGGCCGCTCTCCAGCCCCTGTTTTCGCAAAAGTTCTCTCAACTCTCTCGCAGTCTCGTAAGCGGGATTAACCAGTGTTACCCCGTCCCCCATAATTCTTCCGATGGTGGAGCGGATCATCGGATAATGTGTACAGCCCAGAATCAGCGTATCAATTCCGACGTCGATCAGCTCTGTCAGATATCGCTTGGCAATCTCATCCGTCACAGGGTCTTCCCAGAGCCCTTCCTCCACTAATGGAACGAACAGTGGACACGCTTTACCGAGCACGGTCGCACGCGCATCGTTCTCTTTTATGTACCGGCTGTATATGCCGCTCCCGGTCGTCGCCTCTGTCGCGATCACACCGATCTTACCGTTCTTCGTCGCCTTGATCGCCGCCTTGGCTCCGGGCTTTACCACGCCGATGACGGGGATATCCGTCTCCTGTTCTAACACGTCCAGAGCATATGCGCTTGCAGTATTACAGGCAACCACGATCGCCTTGACCTCCTGCGTCTGCAGAAACCTGACGATCTGTCTCGAAAATTTCGTAATCGTATCCTGTGACTTACTGCCATATGGTACTCTCGCCGTATCTCCGAAATACACGATCCGCTCATTGGGAAGCTGACGCATGATCTCTCTGGCCACCGTCAGCCCGCCCACCCCTGAATCAAAGACACCGATGGGTCTGTTACACACCTCTTCACGTTCGCTCATTATAATCCCCCATTCCCGCGCAGTGTGAAAACCTCTGCAAGACGGATTTCAATTCTATTTTTTATGGAATTTCTCTTCCAGCCATTCTAACAGTCTGCTCTTAACGACGACCTCATCCCCTGCCGCGTGTAAGATATCCCTGCAGTCTGTCTCTTCCAGAACAATCTCTTCTCCATCCACGATAATGACCTGCTCGTAGGTGCTTTCCGTAAAACACAGTTCCGGATACAAAGCGCCCCACCACATAAGTGCAAATAAAGCGGCTGCCGCCGTACGGATGCGCACATCCCGATATATTCTGATCAGCAGCTGTCTCACGTACTGTCTGTTACACATGTTGTTACACTCCCTTTCTTTCATGCGGACACGCGGCGTATATTCGTGCCGGCGCGGCCGGTTATGCTCTGTCTATATAAGAAGTGTAACCTTGATTCTGCTCTCTATACATCAGGCTTTCTTATGATGTATGTCCTGTTTCTGTTCCAGACGGATCTGTCTGATAATCGACCTTTCCTGATTGTCAATATGAAGCTTTGCAGCTGCAGCCGCCTGCTCCTTATCACGCCTGATAATGCTTTCGTATATCATTCTATGCTCATTAATCAGATTATCATGACGGTTTTCATCTTTAATATATTCAAAACGGTAGCGATACATCTGCTCCGACAGATTATTGATCAGCTGAATCAGGCGTTTATTGCCTGTCGCCTGCACAATAATATCGTGGAGCGCCACGTCCGCCGCTGCAATCGTCGTCGCATCCCTGGTCTGCGTTGCGCGTTCAAAAGCCTCACATGCCCGCTTCAGCCGTTCTTCTTCCTCGGTCGTGATCCGGTCACAAGCCAGTTCTACGCAAAGCGCATCCAGCGCACGCCGCACCTCCAGCACGTCTTTCAGGCTTTTCTCCGTAATCTGTGCCACCTCCGCACCGCGGCGCGGTATCATGATCACCAGCCCTTCCAGTTCCAGCTTGCGAATCGCCTCCCTGATCGGCGTCCTGCTGACACCCAGACGATTCGCCAGATGGATCTCCAGCAGACGCTCTCCTGGCTTCAGTTCCCCTGTAAGAATCGCTTTGCGCAGCGTATTAAACACCACATCCCGCAAGGGAAGGAACTCATCCATTGTCATTTCCAAATGGTCTCCCATCCAAACCCGCCTTTCTGACATCTTCTGCCACACGCCGCCAATGATTAACCTGCATGAAACGCCGTCACATGGATCTGTGCGGCAAGCCCGCTCCTCTTCACAGCTTCAGCCGCCCTCTGTGCCGTCTCACACCGCCTGTATATACCGAACACCGTAGGCCCGCTGCCGCTCATCAGCGCATTCTCCGCACCCTCAAGACGCATCAGCTCTTTCAGTTTCTCTATGACAGGATACTCCCTGGCCGTGACCGTCTCCAGTACATTGCCGAGCCGGTCGGTGATTCCTTTCAGATCATGCGCCCGGAGCGCACGGATCATACCGTCTATATCAGGATGATACGTCAGTGTCTCGACGTGCAGATTCCCGTATACAAACGCAGTGGATACGTTGATATCCGGTTTCGCCACCACAAGAAAACACGCTGGCGGCGCCGGCAGCGGTGACAGAATCTCGCCGATTCCCTCCGACAGCATCGTGCCGCCTGCCAGACAGTAAGGAATATCCGCCCCCAGCTTCACGCCCAGCCTCTGCAGTTCGCTTATAGAGTATCTCATTCCAAACAGTTCATTCAACCCGTGCATGGCTGCCGCCGCATCGGCGCTGCCGCCCGCCATCCCCGCAGCGACAGGGATTCTCTTGGTCAGCGTGATCTGTGCACCCTCCCGTATCCCCTTTTCCCGGAAAAGCAGATCTGCCGCCTTACAGATCAGATTGTCGGCGCCTGTCGGAAGCTCCGCGCTGTCTGTCAGGAGTCTGATCCCCGGCTCCGCTGTTCTCTCTATAAACAAGTCATCACACAGATCAACCGTCTGCATGATCATTCTGACTTCATGATAACC
>ERZ777011.3271-NODE-3271-length-10602-cov-3.005784_pt1 | contig 10602 bp, 10 predicted proteins | sample MGYA00374964_ERZ777011 | MGnify/ENA primary metagenome ERZ777011 (study PRJEB29310, sample SAMD00008975) | mouse gut metagenome | study: EMG produced TPA metagenomics assembly of the Metagenome analysis of fecal microbiota from mouse which was promoted...
GGTCTTCCATACAATGTTCTAAAATTATTCCAACTTTGCATTGTTCTTCTATCTGTCCATAATAAATTACTTTTGCTTGATCCTCTGAATTCTTTTACTTTTAAAGTTCCGTTGTTGTATGGCATTGCTTCTTCTTCACCTTTGTAATATGTTTCCATTCTATTGTTTTGGTTATTATATATTAAAATTTTCGCCAAAATAAATCACCTCTTTATATAATATTGGATTTATTTTTTTTTGACATAAAAAAACTGATATGAAAACATATCAGTTCTATTTTATATATATATTTCACATTTACTTTCTTTTTCGTCAATTAAACTTTTAAATTGTATTCCATCTTCTGACTCTCCTACAATTGTTCCATAATGTGTTGGTATAACATACTCTGGCTTAATTTTTCTTGCCAAGTTTGCCGCTTCTATATAATCCATAGTATATGTTCCACCAACTGGTAAGAATGCTACATCGCATTCAACACTGCTTGCTTCTTTTGTATCGTCTGTATCTCCTGCAATATAATATTTAGTTCCATTTATCTCTATTATATAACCTACCCAATTTTGGCTTTTTGGATGAAATTCTTTATGTTTATTATATGCCGGAATTGTTGAAATTTTTATTCCTTCAAATTCAAATTCATCATATGGTTTGCAATAGTAAATATTATCTTCTAAGTATCCTATTTTATATATTTCATTTTTACAGTCTTCTGTTGTTACTATTATTGTAGATTCATTTGATACTTTTTTTATGTCTTCTGCTGAAAAATGATCATAATGAGAATGTGTACATAGTACTATATCTGCATCATGTTCAGGTATATCTATTTGGAATGGATCTATATAAATAGTTACGTTTTTTACTATTTTTATACTGCTATGTTTTAAAACATATACTCCGTCTAATTCTGACATATATTTTCTCCTTTTTATTCTGTATCTTTATAGTATTCTGTTATTAGTTCATCTAGTTCAATACTTATTTCATATATTTTATCGTAATTTTCTCCATTTTGTATACTTTTATTTAATTTTTCTCTCAATTTACAAATTTTTTCGTTTATCAAGCCAATCACTCCTTTTATTCTACAAAACTATTACTTTATTTATCTTAAAATACCATATTTTTACAGTTACGTCAACGTATTTATGCTTATTTAGCGAAGTTTCGTACGACAAAATACGCATTACTAGCTATTTTTTTGCGGTTTTATGCAAGATTTTATTGAATTTTCGTCTTTAAAGGCTTCTTTTAGCACTTTTTCTAGGTATTCTTTCGATATTATTTTATAGTTTTCGATATATTCAAAAGGATTTATTTTTTTAAAATAATTTGAAACAAATAATATAGCTTCTTGATCTACATTATTAAATTCTTTTACATATAGTCCATATATTTTTCTTTTGGCTCTTTCAAATGCTTTTTCATCTATTCCATTCTTTATAGTTTGATTTATTCTTTCTTTTATTATTTTTTCTATTTCGTCAACATTTTCACTTTTTCCTTGGATTAATACATGTGCATAGTTTCTACTCCACTCAAATGAAGTTGTTAATGGTTCATATACTAATCCTTTTTCATATATTTTTTTGTAGAATTCTGTGCTTTCTCCAAATAGTATTTCTAATAATATTTCTATAGATAAACTTCTTTTTACTTTTTCTTTTTCGTCTGGATTTATTTTGTACCCTATTGCAAATATTGGTACTGAAATATCCATGTTTTCTATTATTTCTTTTTGATTGACTGCATTTTCTTCTTTTTCTTCTATTGTTTTAGCTTTTATCTTGCTTTCCATTGTTAGTTTAGATTTCATTTCTTCAATAGTTTTCTCAGGTTCAAAGTTTCCTACTAGGATTAATATCATGTTTTCTGGTATATAAAAGTTGTTATAACATTCGTACAAAGTCTCTTTAGTAATTTTTTGTATGCTTTCAACACTTCCTGCTACATCTATTCTTATTGGATTTTTTTGATATAATGCTTTCATACTATTTATATATACTTTCCATTCTGGTTCATCTTCGTACATTTTTATTTCTTGTGATATTATATCTTTTTCTTTTTCTACATTTTGATCTGTAAAATATGGATTTTGTACATAGTTTAGTAATTCATCTATAGCTTTATCAAAATTATTTGTGCATTCAAATAAATATGCTGTATGATCATTTGTTGTATATGCATTAGCTTCAACGCCTAATGATGATAATGTGTCTAAGCTGTTTACTCCACTTTCTTGTTCAAACATTTTATGTTCTAGATAGTGTGCTACTCCATCAGGTATTACCGTTTCATTTCTCTCATTTGCCTTTATAAATCGATTATCATTTGAACCATAACCCACTCCACATATTGCATATTTTTTTCTTGTATTGCTTTTTGGAATGCACATAATCGTAAATCCAGAATTTAATTTTTCTATATATACTTTTTCTTTTATCAATTTATTCTCAATTATCTGCATTTTCTCCTCCGCTTTTTAAAAAGTAAATTGTGTTTAGTTGTATACTTTGTGCAAATTCTGTGATTTGCTCTTTTGTTACTGCTTTTATTTTTTCTTTATATTCTTCTGTTTTTAATGGTAATTTTGATAATTCTTGTCCAAATAAATAAAGAATTTGTGTATCTTGTTCTTCGTTTATTGAGTCTATCCCTGAAATAATATATTCTTTTGTTTTGTTTATGTCTTCTTCTGTAAATTCTCCATTTTTCATTTGCTCTAATAATACTTTTATTAACTCAACTGTTTTATCGTATTTCTCACATTCTATTCCACATCTTATAAATATGTTGTTTTTTTGTACTACATATTCTGATTTTGCTGTATATGCTAAGCTTTCTTTTTCTCTTACTATTTGAAATAGTTTTGAATTTACTCCATTTCCAAAGATTGCATTATACATTATTGCTATAAATCTAAAGTCTTCTAAATTATTTGGTAATATATCTAATCCGATTACTAGTTTTCCTTGTGTTACATCCATTTCTTCTTTTACTGTTTCTGGATTATCTATTTTTTCTTTCAGTTCTGTTTTAAAATTATTGATGTTTAAAATATCTTCTCTTGAATTTAAATTTTTTATAAATTGATTTTCTTCTATTTGCCTTTGTATTTTTTCTTTTTCGTAATTTCCACTAACTATAATATCTATTTTCCCTTTTGATATTATTTCTTTATATCTACTATAAAGATTTTTTGAATTTATTGTTTTTAAATCCTCTATGTTTCCATATTTACTTAGTCCGTATCCACTGTTTTTGTACATTATGTTAATACATTTTTCATATGAGTATATATCTTTATCATCTTTTACTGAGTTTATTAATAGTTCTAAATTTTTCTTTTCTAATTCTACATATTGATTTTTAAAACTTTCATTTTCTACTAATGGGTTAAATACTATTTCTAATAATAAATTTAATACTTGTTCTAAATTTTCATTTTTTTCTGGTAGAAAATTATCGTTTATACTTTCTACATAAAATTTTAATACTAGATTATCTCCTGTTTTATCTAAACCGCAGTCAAATGATGCTCCATATAGCATTTCTAGCTCTTCATTTATTAGTTGATAATTGTTATATTTTTTGCTTCCGTTTTTTATAACTGCTGGTATTAGTGCATTTTTAGTTATGTCTTCTTTTTCTAATGGTATACTTATAAATACTACACTAAAATCTGTTTTGAAATTTTCATTAATAATAAGATGGAGAGTTACTCCATCTTTTATATTTTGTTTTATATATTTCACTTTTCTCTCCTTAGCTTTTTGTTAGTATATCCTGTTTTTTTTAAGTTTATGCTAGTAATTCTTTTACTACTTCATTTATTGTTTTTCCGTCTGCTGATGCTCCCATTTTTTCTTTTGCTGCTTTCATAACTTTTCCCATGTCTTTTATTGATGTTGCTTCTGTATCTTTTATAACTTCTTTTACGATTTCTGTTATTTCTTCTTTGCTTAATTGTTTTGGTAAATATACTTCTAAATAGCTTATTTCTTCTTTTATTTGAGCTACTAGATCTTCTCTTCCTCCACGTTCATAATCTGCTATTGAATCTTTTCTCTTTTTAACTTCTTTTGCAATTATTTCTATTATTTGATTATTGTCTAGTTCTATTCCTTTATCTTTTTCTATTTGCAATATTCCTGCTCTAGTCATTTGAATTGCATTTTTCTTTATTTCATTTTTTTCTTTCATTGCTTCTTTTAGGTCATCTAATAATCTTTTTTTCATAATAGTCTCCTCCTTTTTATTTGGTTTATATTATCATATTTCTGATTTAGTTTCAACGAGATACGAATTTTAAGAATTTCTAAGCAATGATAATTGCAAAGAAATTCTTATAATTAAAAAGAACACGTATAATAAACGTGTTCCATTTTTATTAAAATTTTCTTTTTCTTGCAGCCTCTGATTTTTTCTTTCTCTTTACGCTTGGTTTTTCATAATGCTCTCTTTTTCTAACTTCTTGTAGAACTCCATTTCTTGCGCATTGTCTCTTAAATCTTTTTAGAGCATCTTCTATATTACCATTATTAACTTTAATCTCTGACATTTTATTCCCCTCCTTCCGAAGCTTAAACCATCTTGTGGGATTTAACTTTTCTTCTCTTACCGGCTATATGTATCTCCGATGTTACATATTATACCTTAATATGTATAAAAATGTCAACATTATTTTTTTCTAAATTGTTCTTAATTTTCTTGTTCTTTTTGTTTTATCTATAATGTCGTCTATTTTTTTCTTATCTTCTTCTGTATGTCTGCTTGAATGTTCGATATCAAATATTTCTTTAATTGCGTCTCCCCAATTTTTAGTATGGTAAGATCTAATTACTTTTCCTTGTTTAGCTAATTCATATAATTTACTTCTATTTGTTGTTTCTTCTACTGTTACTATATCTTCTGAATTTAGTGTATCTAAGTCTAATATATATGTTGCTGCTCCATTTGCATTTGATATTCCACTTTTTGTTCTTTTAAACATTTTTTCTATTATAACTTTATTTAAGTTTGGTAATTCAAATATCATATGTCCATCTCTTGTTAATTTACTACGATAATCTCTGTCTATTTGAGCTAATAGTTGAAATTTGTAGCATGGGTCTAATTCATATTCATTTCCTCTCGGTTTAGATATATTTCCCCTTGTTCTATTAGTTGATTTATTTTGAGTTTCTGGTCTTTCTTCTGATATTCTTAATGTTTGGAATAGCTCTCCTCTTATAGCTTCACTTTCTTCACCATCAAACATAGTTATTATTGTTGATATTTTTTCTTCGTCTGATAATCCATTTAATAATCCTGCTTTTATTTGATTTATATCAACTTTTCCGCTATTTAATAGTTTTTTGCTATCTGTTGGCTTTAATAGTCCTCTTTTAAACATTTGTAAGGCAAATTCTTCTGTATTCCAATCTATTATTGTTTCTAATGTTATTATGTTTCTTGTATATAATTCTATAAAGTCTTCTTCTTGCATGTCATCTCCTAATTCTAGAATTATATCATTTCCTATTTGATCTTTTTCTTCACTACTTTTTCCGCTTATTCTTACTTCTCTATATATGCTGAAATATCTTTCTATTTTCTTTTTTTCTTCTAGTGTACATTTTTTTAATTTTTTGTAATTTCTTATTAATTCTGTTTCTGTAATTATTTTTCTTACTCGTTCTATTTCTTTAATGCTTTCTAATTCTATATTACCTTTCAAATATAGTTCTAATAATTCTTGATCTGTTACTACTTGATCTCCTTCATCTTTTTTCAAATTTGCTATTGTTATAACTGCTTGTTTTTCAAAAGTTGTACTTGATAGATAATTTTTAAATTCTTCATCGGAAATAAAGCCATTTCTGTATAAGTCTATTGCGTTTTCATATGATTGATTCATACATTCTTCTTTTTGTTTTTTATTTAAATTCATTAGCTGTAATGTTTTTTTGCTATATATATCTGATATTTTTATTTTTCCTGATAGTAAATCTTTTCTTAATCTGTCTATTTCTGCTTTTCCATAGTATTTACCGTCTATTACTTTTTCTTTTAAATCTTTTTCTATATCTTTTACAGAATATTTTACATCCTCTAATTCTCCGCTTATTAATTCCAATCTTCCTGATATTCTTGCCTTGTTATTTTCTATTTCTTCTAGCGCTACTCGCATTATATTAATTAAAATTTCTTGATTATTTTCAGGATATTCTTCATGTCTTGTTCTTTCTAATACGCTTCTCGCTCTATATGCTGATAGTATTAAAAATTTATCCCAATCTATATATTCTGCATTTTTTGCTAATTCTTCTTCAAAATGTGGCAAATATTCAACAAAACTTTTTCCACTAATTACTCTTCTGTTAAGCAAATCAACTAATTTTTCTTTTGTCATTCCTTCATCATTTCTATGTGTATTTATTATTATATTGCTTCTCATTCCTTCTCCTAAATCTGGAACTTTACAATATACTCTTTCTAAATCTGTTAAAATTTGTATCATTAAGAAGCTTTGAAATTCCATTTTGCTATCTATTCTTTTGATTCTTTCTAAGCCTTTTTTCATTTCTGCAAAATGTTTTTTTCTCTGTTCTAATGATGAGTAATCTCTTGAATCATATACTTCTGATTGTAGTTTTGTATAGTTTGTATTAACTATTATTGCTGGATGTTTTTCTAGATATTCTTCTAACATTTTTATTTTTTCTTGTCTTCCTGAAACTTTTCCTGTTAAATCATATCCTTCTATTGGCTTTTTTCCACTTATTACTAAATAATTTATAAAGAAAAATTTATTCATATTAAAGTATCTTTGATTGTTTTTTATAAATTGTAGAATTGCTTGTTCATTTAAGTTTCCTTCGTTTTCCATAAATTCATTTGCTTTCTTTTCGTCATCAAAACATTCTATCAAATCAGTTATTGATATATATGCTCCTATTGTCACTATAGCCTCATCTATTCCCATTTTTGATAAATCTTTTTTCATACAATAATTTCTCCTTTACATACTCTTTAATTATAACACTTTTTGTTGATTATGTAAACTTGATGTGGTAATTATTTTATCTCTTATTTAAAAAAACAGCCATCAGAAGTTTCCTTCTGATGGCTGTATATTTTTTCGTCAGTTTTCCTCCATTATTCTTTGTCGTTATCTACGTGCCTGAAGCATAAGAGTATTCCTCCACCTCCAAAAAAGCTGGGAGTTTGTTCTTCCATCTCCTCAAAGAATTTGATCCCTTCCTGCGCCACCTTTAATTCTTTATCGGTTGGCTTTTGGGTGCAAAATATTTGAAGAAATCTGATGTTATACTTCTGCTGAATGACTGTGAAGATGAGAAGGGCTGCTGCGAGCATAATATAAATGTGCACTGGTACAAATCCTGATAAACAGATTACTATGCTTAGCATTCCGAATATTAAAATCTTGTTTATGTATATTCTACTGCTGCAATATCTGTCAAACCGTGAGGATTTTTTTATTTCTTCAATTGTCGGAATCCGTTGCACTTTTGTATATGCATTTGATACCATATGTTCGGCTGAGTGAAATCTTGCTAAATCTTGCATTCTTCCACATTTCATCTGATATGATGATTCAGTGAAGTATATCAGATCTTTTAAGGCAATCATTGCAAAGTACATAAGACCAAAGGCAATGGTGATTTTCCGAGTCAAGAATATGCTTATTATTCCCAATATCGCCATTGCAATCTTTATTCTTTTTTCGGTTACTTTCATCTTTTCCGAATATTTTGCCTCGCTTAAATCTTCATCTTTAATTTCACTTAGTCCACGTGGTATTTGCTCTTTTTGTATCTCCCCCTTTTCGTTGATATACACTTCATAACATATGAATGGATTTTTGTTGGAATAGAAGACTATTCCATTTCTTTTAGACCGTGCCTCAAGAATAGTTTTTTTACTGTCCATAGTCTTATCTGACCTCCTAATTTTTTTCTATAATATTATAACATAAATTTACATAATATTCAAAATATTAGAATCAATTTATATTTCACTAAAAAAGAGATTATCTAATATAATCTCTTTTTGTTTTAATATTATTCAGCTTTAGGTGCACCTACTGGGCAAACTCCTTGACATGTTCCGCATTCTATACATGCGTCTTTATTTATTTCATAATGTTCTGAACCTTGTTCTATGCATCCTACTGGGCAAGCTCCTGCACATGCTCCACAGCTAATACATTCGTCACTTATTTTATATGCCATATGTATCACTCCTTTCAAATTTATTATATTATAACAGCCTTTTTACTACTTTTGCAATATTTTTTTTCACATGTTTTTCATTTATGTTTAAAAGTTTTCTATTTTGCATTAGTATTTTTCCATCAACCATAACAGTATCAACATCTGCGCCATTTGCAGAATATACCAAATTAGTACACAAATCATTTTCTGGATATAGATGTGTTTTATTTGTGTTTATGAATATCATGTCCGCTTTTTTTCCTACTTCAATTGTTCCTATTTCGTCTTCTAATCCTAATACTCTTGCTCCTTCAATTGTTGCCATTTTTAACAAGTCATAAGCTTTTATTGCTGTTGGATCCATTGTGTTTACTTTTTGTAAGTATGCTGCTGTTTTCATTTCTTCAAACATGTCTAATGTAGTTGTACTTCCTATTCCGTCTGTTCCTAAACCTACATTAATTCCATTTTTTCTTAATTTTCCTACATTACATATTCCTGATGATAATTTACAATTGCTTATAGGATTGTGTGATATTCCACCTTTTATATTTTTTAGTATTTCTAAGTCCGAATCTGATATGTATATTCCGTGTGCTAATACAACTGGGACATCAAATACATGTAAATCATTTAAATATTCTGTTCCTGTTTTATTATATTTTTTCTTAATCAATTTATCTTCTTGTAGTGTTTCTGATAAATGTATATGTATTCCAGTATCTAATTCTTTTGCTAAGTCAACGCATAATTGGATTGTATCTGGGCTACAAGAATAAGGTGCATGTGCTGATACGTATACTTTTATTCTGCTATTTTCATGATTGTATTTTTCATGATACTCGCGTGTTCTTGTAATTTTGTCTTTAATAGATGTATCTGTTATACTCCAAGCTATTACTCCTCTAAGACCTGATTCTTCTACTGCTTCTATCGTTTTATCCATTCTAAAATACATGTCATTGAAAGTTGTTGTTCCTGTCTTTATTAATTCTATGCAGGATAAGAAAGAATTCCAATATATATCATCTGGTCTTAATTTATCTTCTACTGGAAAAATAGCGTTTTCTAGCCAATCCATTAGCTTTTGATCATCTTTGTATCCTCTAAAAATGCTCATAGCTAAGTGAGTATGTGTATTTACGAACCCTGGCATTACTACCTTTTCTTTAGCATCTATTATTTCAGCCTTTGTTTCATCTATATTTTCTTCGATTTTTACAATTTTATTTTCTTCTATTAGTATATCTGTTTTTCTTATATTTGGCTCATTTCCAACCATATCTAGTAATGTTGCATTTTTTATTAGTGTTTTCATTTTTTCTTCTCCTTAAAAGGCTAAATGTCATCATTTGAATTTTTACTATCAATCTCCTCTAATTTTTCTAGTGCTTCTAATTCTTTTAAATCTTCTTGATTTTCAACATTTAACTTTTCTTCATCTTCCGCATTTTTTATTATTTCTACATCTTTTGCTTCGAACTTTTTAAAATAAGTTTCTTCGCCATCATTTAGTTTAACTTTAATGATTTCTTTTAATGTTTCTATACCGCAAACTTCGCCTGTTCCTTCTTCTGTTTTTACTATGGCTCCTATTCTTGGTAATCTGCTTAATTTTTCTTCATATACATTTTGCTCATACTTTAAGCAACACATTAATCTTCCGCAACATCCTGATATTTTTGATGGATTTAGTGAAATATTTTGTTCTTTTGCCATTTTGATTGATACTGTTTCAAAATTTCCTAAAAATGAGCAACAACATAATTCTCTTCCACAAGCTCCATTTCCGCCAATTCTTCTTATTTCATCTCTAACGCCTATTTGTCTTAATTCAATTCTTGTTCTAAATATTGCTGCTAAATCTTTTACTAATTCTCTAAAGTCTATTCTTCCTTCTGCTGTGAAATAAAAAATTAACTTACTTCCATCAAATTTATATTCTGCATCAACTAGTTTCATATCCAGTTCATGTTTTTCTATTTTTTCTTGACATTTTTTTAATGCCTCTGGTTCTTTTTGTTTATATTCTTCGTATGATTTTGTATCTTTATATGTCGCAACTCTTATAACCTTTTTTAACGGGCTATTTAAGCTTTCTTCTTGTATTTCTTTATTTCCTATTATTATTTCTCCGTATTCATCTCCTAAAGCTGTTTCTACAATAACTTTTGTTCCTGGTTCTAATTTAAGATTTTGAGGATCAAAATAATATGTTTTTCCTGGCTTTTTGAATTTAACTCCTACTATTGTCTTCATTTACTTCCTCCCATATTTCGAATAGCATATAATCAATACTCATATCAAAATTACTGTTTGATTTTAGATGATTAATTGTTTCTTGAATGTGCTTTACACAATTTAAGTATTTTTTGTTTTT
>ERZ777011.3272-NODE-3272-length-10602-cov-2.767232_pt1 | contig 10602 bp, 12 predicted proteins | sample MGYA00374964_ERZ777011 | MGnify/ENA primary metagenome ERZ777011 (study PRJEB29310, sample SAMD00008975) | mouse gut metagenome | study: EMG produced TPA metagenomics assembly of the Metagenome analysis of fecal microbiota from mouse which was promoted...
CAAGAGGAGAACAGCTGCCAGAGAAGAATAAAGATCATTCTCTCGGTGGAGATTACATTGGATGTAGAGAATGTCATATTACACCAGATTGGTTGTTGATTTATGAAATTAATAAGGGAGAATTAGTATTATATTTGACAAGAACAGGAACACACAGCGATTTATTTTGAAATGGAATACGGTCAGTACGTTGTTTTAGAAAAAAAGTTTTATTTGCTATAAGTTTTTTATCGGGGTATCATATTTTATCCAATAATTTGTAAAACAGTACGGCAGGAAAACAGGGTTTTGATTGCATGGCGTAGAGCCGCAAGTGCAGGACTGGTTTCGTTAGCAGACAGGGCGTATGTGAAAACCCCGTCCTTCGTCCCACGCCGGACTTCGGGATATTTTGTCCCGAAGTTGTGGACACACTCACGAAACAGCGGCTGACTTTGCTATCTCCCCGATAAACAGAAATTGTAGGTGTTACATGTCTTCAATCAGAATAAAGCCCCCATCTTTCTTGCCATTGAGAAACGCAAACATTGTTGGAGCACCTCCGGCGTTTATATAAAATGGCAACCAATTTGTATGTAGCTGCAATAATAGAATGTTATCGGATTCAACTTTACTATTCTGGAAAAAAGCGGGGATACCGCAAAATTTATCTATATCTATTTGTTTGAATTCCGTGGTGGCTATCTCTTCGTTTTCAGTTATTTGAGGTATCCATATGGCCTCGCTATCAACTGTTGGACCAACACAAAATTTTTCGGTATGAATATATTCTGGAATTTTTCCATTAGGTTGAATAAGGATCGCATTTTCTCCCTCATCAGGATAAATTATGTCTGGGTCAAAAAATGGGTCAGCCTCATCTTCTGGCTGTGTCATAAAAATATATGCTAAAGTCAAATCTTTCAACTCTCTATAAAAATCATTTAATCGTATCTGTCCTATAAATTTTAATGGACGATTATCCCATGGAAGACTAACCGGCCATTGGGGGGATGCAATCCAATCTGGCTGTCCACCAAATCTTGTTATATAGTGTTCATCACTATTTCGGGAAATAAAAGTATCTATTTTGTAAGTTCTCATTTTTTCGTCCAGTCCGGTCAAGTTTATTTTCTTCTGCCACACTTATCTTTTCACATGGAAAATGGATTTATTTTTCATATCAACTTCAAACGCCGTTTCCGATATACGAATAAATTCAGTTCCTACCGGGGCAGTCATATATTTATAAACATCTCTGTCCAAATCATGACATACTATGCCGAGCGGCATCAACATAATGTTTTTCACATCTGAATTATAGTGTTCGTCTTCATTTCCCGCAAAAAAAGTCCATCCGCTGTCTGCCGGATTGTTTGGCTTGCGTCTGTACATAAAACCGACTTTCCAGCCTTCCTCTACAATTCTCCTGGAAATAAGTGCGCCTTGATTCATAAGTGTGCGTATTTTTTTGATTTCATCATACCGACTTTCATGATTCAAAAAACTATTCCTCATTTTGTCACTGACAAGTGTATCGGTGCAGAGACTTTCAATATTTGCGTTCCATTTGCCGCTGTCCTCTGCCTGATGCCTCAAAAGCACAGCCAAATCCAACAATTCTCCCTCTCCGCACTCAATACGAGTGCGTACTTCTTTGCACATATTCTTTCCGGTGTTGTCATAAACAAACACCTGCACTGCTCCATCTCGATAAAGCAGGAGCTTTACAGCTCCCATTTTGGCTTCATCATCATAAAACATCATAAAAGGCGGCAGCTTACCATTGACGTACCATTCAAATTCGGTTCCATCCTTGCTATTCATAAAATAGACCGCCCCGTTTTCTTCCAAATCGCTAGATTTTACCTGCGGCAAATACTGTTCCTTGTTCTGTTCCATAATGCTTTTAATTTTATCTAAAATCACATTCATAATATATCCTTCCGTTTCATATTGTCCATTGTAATTTATCTAATCCCCAAATTATGATTTTCCGTTCTGTTTCTTTCATTCTACCATAATTCCGAGAGCGTGGAAATAGCGAGTTTTCCGGGTTGATTTCCGACTTTATGGATATATGAAAAGCATTTGGGCAGCCTGCGGTCTTCATTCCTTTTGGAATGCTATTTTATATTGCGTTCTTGGAATGAATTTAAGTGGCAATGAGGAAAACGTAACAGCAATATTTAATATGCAGTCCGTAGGCGGCAGCATTTGGAATGGCAGCATATATGGAATTGAAGCGAGTGCAGCTGCGACTATTGTATTGGCTTTTGCGGCTGTGTTGGTTTTTGTTATAGGCAGAAAGACCGCAAGTAACGATTATTCAAGAATCAGGGCCGATGAATTTGTGAAACAGGATTAGCACAGTTCGTTGACTCTATTTTTTATAGAAAACAGATGGATGTAAAATATTACGAATGGATAACACGGAAAGTTTAACCCCACCTCCTGTAAAGCAAAATGAAAAAGTATGGTAAATCCCCATAATTTAGAGTAAAATAAGTTTTGTAGCAAAGGCAGAGGCGTTGTAAAAATGAAGGCCGCAAAGCGGTTTATATGATAGGTAAGGGGAAAGGAAGAATTGTATGGAGAAAAAAATAAAGATTCGTGAGGCATCCATAGAAGATGCCAAAACATTGGATGAAATGCTGACACGGCTTATTCGTCATGAGGCCAATTATGATAAGAATCTGAATGATCAAAGCGTTGTGGAAGATAACTACAAGGAAAGGATCGGCGTAGAAGGGCATAAAATATTTGTCGCCGAAGAAGAAGGCAGAATAATTGGTTTTCTTTACGGATTTGTTTATGGTATTCCCGATATGTGGAAGGAACCGATAGCAATACTGGATGCATTGTTTGTGGACGAACAATACCGCGGAAAAGGATGTGCGCGTATGCTGTTTGAGGAGTTTAGGAAATTTGCCTGCAGGAGCGGTGTTTGCCGTATCGAATTGAAGGTGATTTCAGAGAATGCGGATGCGCTGAGACTGTATCAGAAATTGGAGTTTGTTGAAACAAAGAAATATATGTGCCTTGTATTGTAAAGTATGTGAATTATTTTTTGGGAGGCATATCAGTGGGAAATTGCAGACTGCTCTTATTTGATCTGGATGGGACATTGCTCCGCAGTGATAAGACCATTTCACAGGCAACATTGGAAGCATTACATAGATGTCGGGAAAAAGGAATATTAATCGGAATATCTACTTCCAGAGGGGAACAAAATGCGTTATCTTTTATAGAGGCATTACAGCCGGATATACTGATTGCAAGCGGCGGGGCGCTGGTAAAATACCATGGCGGCCATATATACAAGGCTGAGTTTTCCAAAGAGGAAACAAGGCGGATGATCGCAGCCGCCCGGGAAGTATGCGGTGCAGAGTGTGAGATAACGATTGATACAGTAGATGCCCACTATTGGAATTACAAGATTGATCCCAGGAAACAAGATCAGAGCTGGGGAGACAGCATCTATACGGATTTTGCAGATTTCCGGGAAAGCTCCTTAAAAATGTGTGTAGAGATTTTTGAGGAGTGTCAGGCAATGCGTCTTAGGGAGTTATTGGACTGGTGCGACTGTATACGTTTCTCAGATGGTTATTGGTATAAATTTACTAAAAAAACGGCAACAAAAGAGCGGGCGATTCAGGAAATATGTTCTGTATGCGGCATAAGTGCAGAGGAGATAACAGCTTTTGGAGATGATTATGCTGACATCGGTATGCTTAATTTGTGTGGGACAGGTATTGCCATGGGAAATGCCATCAGTGAGGTCAGAGAACAGGCGGATCTGGTAATTGGGAGTAATGATGAAGACGGTATAGCAGAGTATTTGGCCGCAATTTGAAGTGCAGGAAACAGGGTATGATTTGAACCGGCATGACTTGGCCGTATTATTTGGAAAGAGGAAATATTTTGAAGAAACATATTATTATTGCGGGCGTGCCAAGGTCGGGAAAAAGCACGCTCTCTCAAAGAATAGCGAAAGATTTCGGATACCAGCATATCAGTATGGACTCGATCATTGCAGGGATTGAGAAGGTCTTTCAGGAAACAGGGATCGATTCTGATGCAGATAAGGATCTTTGGGAAAATATCCAATATATCAGTTCCAGGATGGCATTATTCATCCGCGCCATGATAGACAGTGGAGAATATGAGGAATGTGATTACGGGATGATGATCGACATCTGCTGGTTATTGCCGCAGCATTATATGCAGTATATAGAACCTTCCGTCTGTGATATTTTTTATTTCGGCACATCGGAAGTAACGCCCGGAGAACGATACGAACTTTTGAAAAAATATGATACGCCGAAAGACTATACTTATTATAGAACAGAAGAAGAAAATAAAAAGGATTGTGCAGACATTGTAGCGATCAGTAAAAAGTTGAAAGAACAATGCAGAATATGCAATCTGCCCTATTTTGATACCTCTTATAACAGGGAACAGGTATTGAAATCTGTAATCGGCATTTGCGCGGAAGGCGGTTACATGATTGCATGTCCGCCTGGAATGTAACCGGGAGGAAGTTTCCTGAAAATGTGCGGCGAAAAACTTTCGAAAAATGATCTGCAGTTTGCTGTCGGGATGATCGTTTTGGACATTGCGGCGCCTGTTTTTCTGATGTTTGGAATTCTGCAGTTGATACGTTAGCGCACAAACATGGTTCTCTTCATTCCGGGAAAGAGACGGAAAAGGAGAGGATGTCTCATGTGTAGACCATAACAGGATCAGGGATGATAGAGTGTCCCTGCGGATAAAAAAGGAGAGAGGAGCATTACGGTGAAAAAAGCATTGTTTATCGGAGGAACAGGAACGATCAGTACCGCCGTTGTAGAGCGGCTGGCGAAGGAACGGCATTGGGAGATCTGGCTTCTGAACAGGGGAAACCGTAAGGCGGATGTTCCTGACGGCGTTCATCAGATCATCGCGGATATCAACATGGAAGAGGATGTGGCGGCGAAGATCAAAGATCTTACATTCGATGCGGTCTGTGAATTTATCGGTTTTACGCTGAAAGATGTAGAACGGGATTACAGGTTATTCCGGGGAAAGACACGGCAGTATATTTATATCAGTTCCGCTTCCGCCTATCATAAGCCTGCGGCAGGATATGTCATTACGGAGGGAACAACGCTTGCCAATCCGTATTGGCAGTATTCACGGGATAAGATCGAGAGTGAAGCATTTCTGATGAAAAAATACCGGGAGGAAGGTTTTCCGGTTACCATCGTGAGGCCAAGCCATACTTATGATGAAAGAAGTATCCCGTTGGGAGTACATGGAGAGAATGGTTCCTGGCAGGTGATCAAACGGATGATGGAGGGAAAGCCGGTCATTATACAGGGCGATGGCACATCCCTCTGGACGCTGACGTTCAATCGGGATTTTGCCGCAGGCTATACCGGCCTTATGGGAAATCGCCACGCTATCGGAGAAGCATTTCATATTACCGGAGACGAAACGCTTACATGGAATCAGATTTACGCAACGATCGCAGATGCGCTGGGCGTAAAACTGAACGCTTATTACGTAGCCTCGGAATTTCTGGCGGAAGCCGGGAAGGCATATGGCTATGATTTTACGGGAAGCCTGATCGGAGATAAATCCGTTTCATCCGTTTTTGATAACAGCAAGTTAAAAAGAGCCGTGCCGGACATGAGAACGACGGTGCGCTTTGATCAGGGGGTGCAGATTGTACTCGACTACGTGCTGTCTCATCCTGCGGAATGTCAGAAGGAAGATCCGGTGTTTGATGAGTGGTGCGACAGGGTTATCGATGCCCTGGAAGAAGCAAAACGGACGATGTTATTAGGGTAGAGGAATCTTTTATAGGAATGGCGGCAGACAGACCGGGAGAAGGACACAGATGAATTTAGACAATATCAAAATTGCGGATATGAGGATCATACTGAATAAAGATACTACGCTGGCGCGTTATTATCCGTTAATTCCATGGAAAGAAACAATAATTGAAAGATTGACGGGAAACGGTATCCTTTTTAAGTCCCAATATGACGAAATTTATGATTCTGATTTTGAAAGAATCAGGCAAATTACGGGGATGCAGGAAGGGATCGACGAAAGTTTTCATGCCGCTCTTCATCTGCACGATTTTAAAAACAGAAGCATAAAGGAATTCCAATCCATCGGTTTCGATGTCATTGAGGAAGTGCTCGCACATGGGTACAGAAAATCATTGGATATTATAAAACTGGCTTCTGAAAAAAGTGAAGAGGAAATGTCAGAGATTCTGCATATTGACAGAACGGATGTCCGAAAGATCTGCGCTATGTGTCATTTGATGAGACTTCCCGGGGTAAAAGATACTCGGGCAAGTTTATACTATGATTGCGGCCTGCAAAGACTGGATGATTTTAGAAACAGTACACAGGATAAAATTCTTGAAACGATCGCAGATTATATCGGTCATTCCGGATGTGGGAAAAGTGTACCGCAGAAAAAGGAGCTTGCAACACAAATCGCGGTAAGCAGAATCTTACCATAACAGCAGCGTTGATCATTAGCGGGAGAAGAGCAAAGCGCTTCTCCCGTCTGTTTTTTAAGAACTTGCACTGTTATAGTGCTTCAATCCCTGTTTCCAGAGCGCTGCCGTAACGAGTGAGAACAATAACACCGTGCCTGTCCCGTAAACCGCTGTCTGTGTATTCATTTCACCGATCATGCTCTGTACCGGCAGTGTAGCCATGATGCCATAGGGAAGGATCAGATAGAAGATCACTTTATAGATACCGTAGAGGGCAGTTCCCGGTAATTTCATGCACAGGTCGATACCGGCTTCTTCAATTTGTTCCATTCGGGCCATCGAGACAAGGTACAGGGAAAAGGAGCGGATGACCACTTCTACCTCATAATACAAAACTGCCATAATGGCCGTCCAGAATACATAACTGAAAATGGCTGTCAGTGTCAGCTGTATCTGCAGTATCCGGATACCGTATGTGATCATACAAAGACTCATGATAATTAATGGTACGGACCCCGGACTGATATTTTCAAAAGTCAGGTGAAACAGCGGACTCACGGGTTTTGACAGATACAGATCGAATTCACCGGATCTTACTTTGTACGGTATATTATTGACACCGAAGAAATAGATAGTCATATTGACCGCGTTCAGCAGGGAAAAAGTGCCAAGATATAAGATCATTTCGCCCTTTCCCCATGTGCCGATCGTGTCTACATTGGTATATACCGCTTCAAACGCCAGCAGCTGAATGACAAATAAACTTCCGTCCACCAAAAAAAGTCAAGTCGGAATACCGTTAATCCATGCACCCGCAAATAAAAAAGCTCTCTAAGTACACGCAAGTTTTTCTTTATATTATTTTTCATATTCCCACCCCATCATACTTTCTTAAATATTTTTTCCAGGTGACAGTGATCACGAACTGCATCGCCAGACACCAGACTGCAATGACCGCGACTCCGGCGGCAGCCTCGTTTTGACACATTCCGGTAAGCAGCATGGCCGGCAGATATGTTACGTAATAAAACGGCAGCAGCTGCATGACCTTTACGATGGCATCCGGAAACAGCGCAAGAGGAATGATCGTGCCGGTGATCAATGCGGCAAGATTGTTCTTGATCATTAAAAATGTTCCGATCCCCTGATATTTTAAGGTGAGCAGTCCTAAATAGAAGTTTAGCTGCACCATAAACAGCATGCCGAGGGCGGTTATGATCAGGGCGCACAGGATCACGCGGATATCTGTAGAAAATACAAAACGGATTCGAAATATCAGGATCCATATGGTGGCTGCAAGAAAGTCAAATACGCTGTAGAACGCTGCGATACCAAATTCCATGGCCGCAAAGTATTTTTCTACGTTCACAGGTATGACAAGGTATTTCGAAAAGGTTCCGTTTCGTATGCGGTCATGTATTTCACGGCTGATGCCCTCAGACATATCCAGTTGGGATAAAAAGGAACTGATAATGTAATAGGACAGCATACCGTGAAAGGTAAATTGTCCGACCGTTTCTTTATTCTGAAAAACCATCCCCCATAGGAGGTATGCAAAAAGAATTTTGGATATGGTAAAGATCATGTTGAACAGGACATCGGCTCTCCATACCAGTTGTGTTTTCATATATGTTTTGGAAACTTCAAGATATTTACGCATGACATGCACTTCCTTCCTGATATATCCGTTCGACGATCACGCCGATCTCTTCTTCTTCGACTGCAATATCCTTCGGATCATATTCCATAAGCTCCGCCAACAGATCTTTAGCGGATCTTTTGGATACATTATAAATTTTTTTATGCAGTGTGTTTTCAAGCAGTACGGCATTTGGCGTTTTTAATGTGATATCCGTGTCCTGCTCATCGAAGGTGACGATGATTTTTTTGTTCTTTTGATAGCGGTTAAACAGCTCCTGTGTTTCGCCATCGTAAATTTTACTGCCGTGGTTGACTACGACCGTCCTTTTACATAACGCTTTGATATCTTCCATATAATGAGATGTCAGGATAATCGTGGTGCCGGTCTTTTGATTGATCTCTTTTAAAAATTTACGGATCTGTTTGGACGCCACTGCATCTAAACCGATGGTCGGTTCATCCAGAAACAGTATTTTGGGGTTATGAAGCAGTGCCGCGATCAGCTCCATTTTCATTCGTTCCCCTAAAGACAGTGTTCTTACCTGAACATCCATAAGATCTTCGACGCCGAAAAGCTTCACAAAATAATTCTTGTTTTTTTGAAAATCTTCTTCGGAAATCTCATATATTTCCTTAAACAGGCGCAGCGTATCATTGAGCGTCAGTTCAAAAAACAATTGGCTTTTTTGCCCCATTACGACGGCATATTGTTTTTTAAATTCGTTTTTCAGATCATTCGGATAATAGCCTAACACATCAAGATGCCCCTGCGTAGGGGCAATGATGCCTGTCAGCATTTTAATTAATGTCGTTTTCCCGGCGCCGTTTGGACCGATCAGACCGATGAATTCTCCTTCCGATATGGACAGATCGATCTGGTTAATGGCTGTTTTCTCTTCATACTCACGTTTCCATAAGCCGGTCAGACTTCCCCGGATTCCTTCTTTTTTCTTATATCTGCGGTACGTTTTTACTAAATGATTGGTTTTTATTACTGTACGTTTCATTTTTTCATATCCTTTCCTGATGATAAATTTGATACTGCCTTACAAACCGGATCCGGCATGCTTTGCAGGAATCTCTTTTTGGACAGAAAAAGACCATGGTAACCCTTAAAGCGTAAGATACCATGGTCTTTTTTATAGTAATTTTCTATCAGCAATCAGCTGCCGGCAATGATCTATGATTCTTTTTTCACAACACGGATAAGATAGGATAAAAAGAGCATGACTATACAGCCATGCTGATCGCGTTTGTAAAACTATATACCATAATATTAAGCGATTGTAAGGCAAATGCAGACAGAACAAGCTGTCGGCAGGCGGGCAGGCTCTTGAACATTCAAACATAAAACCGCCCTGCAATATTCAGTTTGCAGCTTTCTCCATTACAATAACACTTAACATAAACTTCCTCCTAAATAAATTTCTTTTACGATTTTAGCATAGCTCTCTTTTGGCTGTCAAGAGGTATGCTGTACGATGTCAGGCATTTTCCCTTATAAATTCCGTATTGTCAATAAAATCCCGATGTGGTATGATTACACCGTATTGTATCTCGATTAAGAGAATAATAACAGGAGGAAACGTACCATGAAAAATGAAAAAACTTATGAACTGGTGCTGACTGCACTGTTCACCGCCATTATTATCATAATGGCATTCACACCGCTGGGATATATCCCGCTTGTTGTCATCAACGCGACGATCATTCATATCCCGGTCATCCTTGGAGCACTATTTCTGGGACCGAAGAAAGGTGCATTTTTAGGATTCACATTTGGTTTCACAAGCTTTATCAACAACACATTCAAGGCGGTTACACCGTCGGCTTTTGTATTTTCACCCGTTCTTGCGGCAAATGTTGTCGGTGTTTCGGGTATTTTTAAGAGCCTTTATATCTGCTTCATACCGAGAATTTTAGTCGGCGTCATACCGTACTTTGTGTATATTCTCGTTCGGAAGCTGTTAAAAGACGGACAGAAAGTATGGGGGACTGTGATCAACCTTGCGGCTTCCGTTCTTTTGTCTGTTTCCCTGATCATATTCTTAAAACGTATGTTACAGGATAGGGCAGACGAAAATATGTGCATGACGATCAGTATGGCAGTCGGTATTGCGGCGGGGGTACTGCTTTTTGTTGTGCTGACGATCGCCGGCAGAAGGAAAGCGTCAACGAATATTGCGCTTGCCTATGCGGGACTTACAGGAGCATTTACCAATACATTGTTTGTTATGAGCGGTATTTTTATTTTGTATAAAGATGCCTATGCACAGGCGCTCGGTATTGCCGGGGAGGCGGTATTTGATACGATCATGGGAATCATCAGCTTTAACGGCGTCATAGAAGCGGTAGTGGCGGCGGTCATCATTGCTGGCGTAGGGATCGCGTTAATGAGGGTAAAACCTATCGATTAAACAGAAAGGAACATAGTGAGAAGATGATTTTGGCAGTAGATATCGGGAATACTAATATTGTGA
>ERZ777011.3275-NODE-3275-length-10594-cov-4.073347_pt1 | contig 10594 bp, 11 predicted proteins | sample MGYA00374964_ERZ777011 | MGnify/ENA primary metagenome ERZ777011 (study PRJEB29310, sample SAMD00008975) | mouse gut metagenome | study: EMG produced TPA metagenomics assembly of the Metagenome analysis of fecal microbiota from mouse which was promoted...
AGATGATTACCGTGCCCATGACGCCCCAGGGGCCGGATATGGACATGGTAGAAAAGCTGGTGGCGGAAGACGGAAGTATCAAGGGTATCTGGTGTGTACCTAAGTATTCCAATCCCCAGGGGTATACGTACTCCGATGAGACGGTGAGAAGATTTGCAAATCTGAAGCCGGCAGCAAAGGATTTCCGCATTTTCTGGGATAATGCTTATGCAGTCCACCATCTCTACGACGAGGAGGAGCGGCAGGATAAGATTCTTGAGATTCTGGGCGAATGCGAAAAGGCGGGTAATCCCGATATGGTATATGAATTTGCCTCCACCTCAAAGATCAGCTTTTCCGGTTCGGGGGTAGCCGCCATTGCCTCTTCCAAGGGGAACCTGGAATGTATTAAGAAGTCCCTGACCATTCAGACCATTGGCTATGACAAGATAAATCAGCTTCGTCACGCCCGTTATTTTAAAAATATTGACGGAATCAGGGAACATATGAGAAAGCATGCGGCATTGATGCGTCCTAAGTTCGAAGCCGTGGAAGAGACTCTTGAGAGAGAGCTGGGGGGCCTGGAAATAGGTACCTGGACAAAACCTAACGGCGGTTATTTTATTTCCTTTGACGCCATGGAAGGCTGCGCAAAGGCAATTGTCGCAAAATGTAAGGAGGCAGGTGTGACGTTGACCGGTGCCGGAGCTACTTATCCTTACGGAAAGGATCCGCGGGACAGCAATATCCGTATAGCGCCGTCCTTCCCTACACCGGAGGAGATGGCCATGGCTACGGAGCTGTTTGTACTCTGTGTAAAGCTGGTAAGTGTGGAGAAGCTGCTGCAGGAATAAGGCTGTAATCCGGCGGTGCGGCGGAGAAAGGTGTTTTCTATGGAAGAATATAAGAGATTAAACAGAGAGCTGGTGGCCAGAGGGGCTATCATTGACTATTATCGGGATACCATGCTGATCCCCAACGGAAATACCGCAAAGTGGGATCTGATCGACCACAAGGGGGCGGCTGCCGTGGTGGCTGTCAGAGAGGACGGAAAATTGCTGATGGTGCGTCAGTACCGGAATGCCCTGGAGAGGGAGACGCTGGAGATTCCGGCGGGGGGCCTGAACGGAAGGGAGGAGCCTACGGAGACCGCTGCCCGCAGAGAGCTGGAGGAAGAGACAGGCTACATTTGCGGCAGGCTGGAGCTGATTAACTCTATTTACACTACAGTGGCTTTCTGCAATGAGAAAATAGACATTTACCTTGCCAGGGATCTGAAGCCGGGCAGACAGCATCTGGATGAGGATGAGTATCTGAACGTGGAGGCCTGTGATCTGGAAGAGCTGAAAAAGATGATTTTCGACTGTAAAATTCAGGATTCCAAGACAATCTGCGGAATCCTGACTTATGCCGCACGATTTGCCTGAGAGAGCAGCCTGGCGTATGGCACGCTCTGGGAATTGCTGTAGGGAACCAATGTTTTGGACATATGGCACATAAGTGGAAAGCCCGCCGCATAGAGATGGAGTAACCGGCGAGGGCATGAATATAATCTGGAATCCTGCAGGGAACGGACAGCCAGCAGAGTGCCTTACCGGAGAAAGGTGGGCGCAAAGTTGCAGATCGCAGGAAAGCATATACCCACCGGGAGCAGAAAGCTGCTTCCGGTGTTCTGCGTCGGAATACTGACCGGTATTCTGGCCATAAGTATAGGGAAGAGTTCGTTTCTGGAGGATACGGGCCTGTTTGATAAATATATTTTATCAGGGATGAAGCATATGACCGTAGACAGCAATGCGCTTTTTTACTATGTTTTAAGAAAACGAATGTTATTAATGCTGGCGGCAGCTGTTATGGCCACCACTTACCTGGGGTATGCCGTCTGTGTAGGGGCGGCGGCCTGGGGCGGCATGTCTTTGGGAACCTATGTGTCTGCCCTTGTCCTGCGTTATGGGCTGAAGGGGCTGGTGCTGGCAGGAACAGGGATGTTTCCGCAGTATTTGCTGTTTATCCCGGCCGTCCTGCTGATGCTGGGATGGTGTGAGGATCTGTACCGGGGAATTTATTCCAGAAGCTCCGGCACAGAGGCAGTGGGAAGGAGCTTTGTGATCCGGAAGCTGGGCTGGCTGGGAGTGATTGGTGCAGTAGTTACGGCAGGCTGCTTTCTGGAAAGCTATGTAAATCCGGTGTTGCTGCTGGGGTATCTGAAAATATTCTGATATGGTTTTAGATCTCACACGGTATCATGGAAGATCAGTAACCGGTAATTTCCACCGCCGTATAAGTGTGGCTGAAGTGATAGCCCAGTTTACCGGCCAATGCAGCAGAGCCGGGATTTTGGGCATCCCAGCTGGGGTAAAGGCCTCTGTTCAGACATTCCAGGATCAGCCGGGCGCCGCATATATATGCCAGGCCCTGCCGCCGGTGGTCTTCCCTGGTATCGATCTCGATTTCGATCCCGTCCCGGTATCTGGAGTAAGAGGAAGCACCGGAGACTATTTCCCCTTCTTTGCGGATCACCACGCCAAGCCCCAGACGGCGGTATTCTTCATAGTCGTGAAACTGTGAGACCAGGTCAAGGCTCCATGTCCGGGACCTGCACAGATGATAAAGGGGTTCGTCGATCAGATCCATGGATAAGCCGGGAGGCAGGGAAGCTGCAGCCGCTTCCAGAGCTTTTCGGTCGAAAGCCTCGGGTTCCTTTTTGAAGGCGTAGCGGGAAACCACCCGGGCCTTCGGGCCATAGTATTCGACAATGGCATTCTGCCAGTCTTTGTTTTGGCCTACCATAATCATGAAATCCTTTGTACAGCCCTCCGGCTTAAAGGCGATCAGTTCCCTGCTGACCTGTCCGGCAAAGAAAGTGAAATCTCCCAGAACAGCCATGGCGGATACGGGGGGCTCTGTGCTGCAAAGCGGTTCCGGAGTGCAGGCAGGCTCTGGACTACAGGCAGGTTCCGGAGCGCAGGGCAGCCCGGAACTGTAGGGCAACTCTGAACTGTAGAGTTTGCCCATAATTCCCTGCAGGCAGGTGTATATCATGGTTTCCTCCCAGCCGCGGAAAAGGGGAAGAAAACGGGAAGTGTCCGTAATTTCGTATACCATGGCCGGCCTCATTCATATTCCGCAATATCGTAGATCAGCTTCTCGGACGCTTCCCAGCCCAGGCAGGGATCGGTGATGGACTTTCCGTAAATGCCGCCGCCTACCTTCTGGCAGCCCTCCTCAATATAGCTTTCTATCATAACACCTTTTACCAGTTTATGAATGTCTGCGTTCAGCTTACGGCTGTGCATGACTTCCTTGACAATTCTGACCTGCTGCTCATGCTGTTTGCCGGAATTGGAGTGGTTGGCATCGATGATACACGCAGGGTTTTTCAGATCCATTTTGTCATACATCGTAAGCAGCAGGTTCAGATCTTCATAGTGATAGTTGGGTATATTGTTGCCGTGCTTGTTGGTGGCTCCCCGCAGCACGGTGTGGGTCAGGTCATTGCCGGTGGTATTGACCTCCCAGCCCCGGTATATGAAGGAATGGGGATGCTGGGCGGCGTAGACGGAGTTCAACATTACGGACAGGTCCCCGCTGGTGGGATTTTTCATGCCTGCCGCCACGTCGAACCCGCTGACCGTCAGGCGGTGCTGCTGATCTTCCACGGATCGCGCGCCGATGGCCACATAAGAGAGAATGTCCGACAGGTAGCGCCAGTTTTCGGGGTAGAGCATTTCGTCCGCGGCAGTCAGTCCCGTTTCCTGGATGGCACGGATGTGCATTTTCCGCATGGCAATCAGTCCGGCGAGAAAGTCAGGCTTTCCCTCGGGATCCGGCTGGTGTACCATACCCTTGTATCCCTCGCCGGTAGTGCGGGGCTTATTTGTATAAATCCTGGGAATCAGGATCAATTTGTCGCTGACTCTTTCGTTGATTTTGGCGAGACGGGACACATAGTCGCAGACGGCGGTTTCATTGTCTGCGGAGCAGGGGCCGATGATGACCAGGAATTTATCGCTCCTGCCGGTGAGGACGTCCCTGATTTCGGCATCCCGTTTTTCCTTTATTTTTGCCAGCTCCCCGGGCAGCGGAAACTGTTCCTTGATTTCGGCGGGGGTGGGCAGTTTTCTGATAAATTCAAAGCTCATAAGTATCTTTTTCCTTTCCGGCTGTGCGCCGGGTTCATTGTAGCATATCCCGAAAAATCCTGCAAGAGTCTTGAAAAACAGGGATAGTTATAAAAATTTTATTTTATGCTTTTCGAAAAAGCGGGAATATGCTATACTAATCTCTGAAAGTGAAAACAGAATGGATGGTATTATGGCGGACGACAATAATTTTACGGCTGCCGCCAGACGACAGCGTATACAAATGCTGAAAAGGTGCATTATTCTGACAGCGGTGCTGCTTATTCTGCTTCCTGTCGTGTTGTGTTTTATCCTGCTGGAGCGTGTGCAAAGTATGGACAAGACCCTGAACGAGCTGATCGTACAGGTGGAGACGCTGACAAATATCGTGTCCGGGCAGGAGGAAAGGCTGGACGAGCTGGCCGGCAGTGCATTGCTGACCGGTACCGGCAGTGCGGTCACGGGAAACGCAGAGCACAGATTGGAAGGGCAGGAGCTTACACAGCCCCAGGATAATGGAACCGGCGGGGAGGAGGACGCGCAGTCAGCCGACCCACCGCAGGAGACGGACGGAAGGGAAGAGGAAGCCCGGAGGGAGGAGTCCGAAGGATCGGAAGAGATCACTGCCGCTCATAAGGTGTACCTGACCTTCGACGATGGCCCCAGCAAGTATACGGAAGATATTCTGGATATTCTCGATCAATATGAGGTCAAGGCAACCTTTTTCGTAGTGGGAAAGGAAAGTGACTCTGCCAGGAAGTCCCTGCAGGACATCGTTGACAGAGGGCATACTCTGGGCATGCACTCGTACAGCCACAAGTACTCGGAGATCTATCGGTCACCGGAGGATTTTGCGGCGGATTATGAAAAGATCCGGAATTACGTGTACGAGGCTACCGGCGTGGAAAGTACGGTATACCGTTTTCCGGGAGGAAGCTCCAATTCGGTCAGCCGTGTGGATATGCAGGAGTTTGCCGATTATCTTGATACCCGGGGAGTGAGGTTCTTTGACTGGAACATTTCTTCGGGGGACGGCGGAAGCAGGCTGCTTTCCACGGATACGCTGGTGGAGAACTGTACTGCGGATATAGAGAGGTTTGAAACCTCGGTGATCCTGATGCACGATTCCGCTGCCAAATCGACCACGGTGGAGGCGCTGCCTGCTGTTATCGAGAATATTCTGGCTCTGGATGACACGGTGATTCTGCCGATTACAGAAGATACAGAGCTGGTTCAACATATACAACGCCGGGAAGAAACGGCCGGTGACCAATGAATGAATGGAGGTTTGACTTACAATGGGTTTTTTCTCAGACTTAAAGGAAGACCTGTCTCAGGCGGTCAATGAATTGATGCCGGAGGACGGGAAGAACAAGGCGGACGAGCCGACAGACGAATCGGGGATTTCTCTGGACGAGATGTTGAAGAACATTGATGATATTCCATTCACCGAGGAAATGGAATCGGAGTTTACCTCACCGGAGGAGACGCCGGCATGGCAGGACGGCGGGGAAGGCATTGCCGTACCGGAGGAGACGCCTGTATGGCAGGATGCCACGGAAGGCATTGCCGTACCGGAGGAGACGCCTGTATGGCAGGATGTCACGGAAGGCATTGCCGTACCGGAGGAGACGCCTGTATGGCAGGATGCCACGGAAGGCATTGCCGTACCGGAGGAGACGCCGGCATGGCAGGATGCCACGGAAGACATTGCCGTACCGGAGGAGACGCCTGTATGGCAGGATAATGCAGGCGGCGGGGCATCGGAGGCGGACGCTGTTTCCCGGGAAGGCTCCGACATTGACGGGGAGATGGAGCAGCTGCTGGCGGAAATGATGGGAGAAAATCCGGAAGGCAGTGAGGAGCCCGAAGCACGGCAGGAAGAGATGCAGAGTGAAACTATAATAATGGAAGAGAGTAAAGGAGAAGAGGAAGAAATGGATATGGGTGATATGGAACTGGAAAGAGATCAGGTGGTGTCGGATGAGACTTCTGTCATTACGGAGGGAATGACGATTACGGGTGACCTTTCCACACAGGGTTCTGTAGACGTAATCGGAACGGTGAACGGAAATATCGACGCACTGGGCAAGTTAAACATCACGGGGCATGTAAACGGCAATTCAAAGGCGGCGGAGATCTATGCGGAGAGTGCAAAGATTAACGGTGAGATCGTGAGTGAGGGCGCTGTCAAGATCGGTGCAAGCTCGGTGATTATCGGCAACATTTCGGCGACCAGCGCGGCCGTTGCAGGTGCGGTCAAGGGTGACATTGACGTGAAGGGGCCCGTCATTCTGGACGCTTCCGCTATCGTCATGGGCAATATCAAGTCCAAGTCCGTACAGATCAACAACGGTGCGGTGATCGAAGGTATGTGCTCCCAGTGCTACGCGGATGTCAGCCCTACTTCCTTCTTCGAGGAATACAAGCCGGAACCCGTACGGAAGCCGCGGACAAAGCAGAGCGATAAATAAGTCTTACAGGCGGGGGTCTGCGGAAAGGGCATGGTTGGGATATGCGTAGAATGTTGTTAAAGCTCAGCGGCGAAGCACTGGCAGGGGACAGGAAGACAGGGTTTGACGAGGCGACGGTGAAGGATGTTGCCCTGCAGGTGAAACAGCTGGTGGACGACGGTATTCAGGTAGGGATCGTCACTGGCGGAGGGAATTTCTGGAGAGGCAGGACCAGTGAGAATATCGACCGTACCAAGGCGGACCAGATCGGTATGCTGGCCACGGTGATGAACTGTATTTATGTGTCCGAGATATTTCGTTCTATAGGGATGAAGACCAGCATTCTGACTCCGTTTGCCTGCGGCTCCTTTACGAAGCTTTTTTCGAAGGACAGAGCAGAGAAGTACTTTGGGCAGGGACAGGTGGTCTTTTTCGCAGGCGGGACAGGACATCCTTACTTTTCCACGGATACGGGTGTGGTGCTGCGCGCCATCGAGGTAGAGGCGGAGGTAATCCTGCTGGCAAAGTCTATTGACGGCGTATACGATGACGATCCGGGTAAAAATCCTGCTGCGAAGAAGTATACGGAGGTTTCCATCGATGAGGTGATCGAAAAGAATCTTCAGGTGGTGGATATGACCGCGTCGATTTTGGCCCGGGATAACCATATGCCGATGTGGGTGTTTGGGCTGAACGAAAAGAACAGCATTGTCAATGCGGTGAAGGGCAGATTTACCGGCACTAAGGTGAACTGCAGCTAGAGTGCTGTGCCGCAATCGGAATGTGCAGACAGATTTCTGAGCGTAAGGAGAGGATAGATATGGATTCCAGATTACAGCAGTATGAAGATAAGATGAAAAAGGCTTTTGAGTTCCTTGAGGCTGATTATGCGGCTATTCGTGCAGGACGCGCCAATCCTCATGTACTGGATAAGCTGCGGGTGAACTATTACGGGACGCCGACGCCGATTCAGCAGGTGGGGAATGTAACCGTGCCTGAGGCGCGTATCATTCAGATCGCCCCGTGGGAAAAGTCGTTACTTAAAGAGATAGAGAAAGCAATCCTGGTTTCGGACATTGGCATTCATCCTACCAATGACGGCAACGTGATCCGCCTGGTATTTCCTGAATTGACAGAAGAACGCAGGAAGGACCTGGTAAAGGATATAAAGAAGAAGGCTGAGGACGGTAAGGTGGCGGTTCGCAATATCCGCCGTGACGGGAACGATGCCTTTAAGAAACTGGCTAAGTCGGAGGTCTCCGAGGATGAAATCAAGCAGCTGGAGGAAGAGCTTCAGAAGCTTACCGATAAATTTGTAAAGGACATTGATGCTCTGATGGAGAGCAAGTCCAAGGAGATTCTGACCGTATAGCGTGAAGAAAAAGATGCGGGGGAGTGGAAGTGTTTCCGCTCCCCCTTTGTGCTGAGCAAAGCTAATATGCTGAAAGGAACTGTATGGGAGAAAATATGAAGATGCCGCGGCATGTGGCAATTATTCTGGACGGAAACGGACGCTGGGCCAAAGCCAAGGGAATGCCCCGCAATTACGGGCATGTCCAGGGTGCCAAGACAGTGGAGGTCATCTGTGAGGAAGCCTATAAGATGGGAATTCAGTACCTGACGGTTTATGCCTTTTCCACGGAGAACTGGAACAGGCCCCAGGATGAAGTGGATGCCCTGATGAAGCTTTTGCGCAATTATATGAAGACCTGTCTGCAGACGGCAAAAAAGAACCGTATGTGCGTGCGGGTCCTGGGGGAAAAATCCCGTCTGGACGAGGACATCCGCACACGGATTGAGGAGCTGGAGGCAGCGACAAAAGAAAATGACGGCCTGCATTTTCAAATAGCCATTAATTACGGCGGCAGGGACGAGATTCTCCGGGGAATCAGGAAGATGCTTACAGACGTGAAAAAAGGAGATCTGGACCCGGGGGAGATCACGGAGGAGAAATTCTGCAGCTTTCTGGATACGGAAGGGATTCCGGATCCTGACCTGCTGATACGCACCTGCGGCGAGCAGAGGATTTCCAATTTTCTCCTGTGGCAGCTGGCATACACGGAATTTTATTTTACCCCTGTGCCCTGGCCTGATTTTACGAAGGAAGAATTGATAAAAGCTGTCGAGGCATATAATCATAGAGACAGAAGATTCGGCAGAGTGAAGGAGGAATGACCTTATGTTTCTGACCAGGCTTATAAGCGGCGCGGTGCTGCTGGTGATCGCATTTGCGTCGTTTTGGGTGGGGCCGCCGCTGCTGCCGGTAGTCCTGTATACCATATCCCTGATCGGCTACCTGGAGCTTACTAAGGCTCTGGGTGTCAGAGACGGGGGGAAAAAAGGCGTCAATGCGCCGGAAATCGTGGGAATTGCCGCCATTACGCTTTATTACGGGCTGCTTCTGCTCCGGGACATGGAGGTGCTGGAGGGCGGGAGAATCTTTTATATGCTGTTTTGTACAGTGTTCCTGTTTCTGGGGGAATTGTTTGTCTATGTGCTGGCGTTCCCGAAATTTCAGGCGGAACCCGTTATGGCAGCAATCTTTTCCTTCCTGTATGCGCCGGTGATGCTGTCCTTTATTGAACTGACCCGGATGTACAAGGACGGAATCCTGCTGGTATGGCTGATCCTGATCAGTGCCTGGGGATGCGATACCTGTGCTTACTGTGTGGGAAAGCTGGCGGGTAAAAGGAAGGTATTTCCCCTGCTCAGCCCGAAGAAGACGCTGGCGGGATGTATCGGCGGCGTGGCAGGGGCGGCTTTGATCGGCGCAGTCTACGTGGTCTGCCTGGGAGTGAGGGATGCGGGTACCATCTGCCTGATTGGGCTGATCTGCGGACTTGGCGGCGTCACAAGTATGGCAGGGGATCTGGCGGCTTCCGCCATAAAGCGCAATAAGAATATCAAGGACTATGGAAAGCTGATTCCGGGCCATGGAGGGATTATGGACCGCTTTGACAGTGTTATCGTGACGGCTCCGCTGACTTATTTCCTGATTGTTTTTCTGTTAAAGGGGTAGGGAAAGGGGTATACCTATGAAGAAAATAGCAGTTTTAGGTTCTACCGGTTCTATCGGTACTCAGACGCTGGAGGTGGTGCGTGCCAATCCGGAGCTGCAGGTGGCAGCCCTGGCTGCAGGCAGCAGCGTGGAAAAAATGGAACGACAGATCCGGGAATTTCATCCGGCATTGGTGTGCATGTGGAGTCCGGAGGCTGCAGGAGATCTGCGGCAGCGGGTCAGGGACGTAGACGTGAAGGTCGTTACGGGTATGGAGGGATTGCTGGAAGCTGCAGTTTTTCCGGAAAGTCAGGTATTGGTGACGGCAATCGTGGGAATGATCGGTATCAGGCCCACGATTGCAGCCATCAGGGCCGGTAAGGATATTGCGCTTGCCAACAAGGAGACGCTGGTGACTGCCGGGCATATCATTATGCCGCTGGCACAGGAATGCGGGGTGAGGGTTTTGCCCGTGGACAGCGAGCACAGCGCGATCTTTCAATCCCTGAACGGAGAGCCCGCGGAAAGAATAGAAAAAATTCTGCTGACCGCATCCGGCGGGCCTTTTCGGGGCAGGAACAGGGAGCAGCTGAGGCAGATTCGGGTGGAGGATGCCCTGAAGCATCCCAACTGGGTCATGGGACATAAGATTACCGTTGATTCCTCTACGCTGGTGAATAAGGGGCTGGAGGTTATGGAGGCAAGGTGGCTGTTTGGGGTGGAGCCTGACAGGATCCAGGTGGTGGTGCATCCCCAGAGCATTATCCATTCCGCGGTGCAGTATGTGGATGGCGCAGTGATTGCCCAGATGGGGACGCCGGATATGAAGCTTCCGATCCAATACGCTCTGTTTTATCCGGACAGGAGGCCAATGGACGGGAAACGGGTGGATTTCTTTGCGCTGGGCAGCCTGACCTTTGAAAGGCCGGATACGGATACCTTTCCGGGGCTGGCGCTGGCCTATCGGGCGGCCCGTCTTGGCGGGAGTATGCCTACGGTATATAATGCTGCCAATGAAAAGGCAGCATAGCCTTTTTGTCATT
>ERZ777011.3276-NODE-3276-length-10587-cov-7.022218_pt1 | contig 10587 bp, 10 predicted proteins | sample MGYA00374964_ERZ777011 | MGnify/ENA primary metagenome ERZ777011 (study PRJEB29310, sample SAMD00008975) | mouse gut metagenome | study: EMG produced TPA metagenomics assembly of the Metagenome analysis of fecal microbiota from mouse which was promoted...
ATAAAATAACAACATTTTTGAACGAGCTGCGAAATCCTAAATGAAAGAGCCGTGGATAGCGAAAAGAACTTTCTACTTTCAATTTTCTACTTTCAACTAAAATACATACCTTTGCCTCAATCTAAAAACAAACTATAATAGTAATGCCTAATATTTCACAACGGGGGGTTGATATGCCGGCTTCCCCAATTCGGAAACTTGCTCCGTTGGCAGATGCTGCCAAACAGAGAGGTGTTCATGTCTATCATTTGAATATCGGCCAGCCTGACCTGCCTACCCCGCAAGCGGCATTGGATGCGATCCGGACGATCGATCGGTCGGTGTTGGAATATAGTCCCAGCCAGGGATATCGCAGTTATCGTGAAAAATTGGTAGGATATTATAAGAAGTACGATATAAATCTTACGGCTGATGATATTATTATTACGACAGGTGGTTCGGAAGCCGTATTGTTCGCTTTCCTGAGTTGTTTGAATCCGGGTGATGAAATTATTGTGCCCGAACCGGCATACGCCAACTATATGGCCTTTGCCATTTCGGCGGGAGCAGTGATCCGTACGGTGACGACGACGATCGAGGAAGGCTTTTCCCTTCCTAAAGTGGAGAAGTTCGAAGAGTTGATCAATGAGCGTACCAAAGCGATCCTGATCTGTAATCCCAATAATCCGACCGGTTATTTATATTCTCGCCGTGAAATGAATCAGATACGGGATATCGTGAAGAAATATGATCTTTATCTTTTTTCGGATGAGGTGTACCGTGAGTTCATTTATACTGGTTCGCCTTATATTTCGGCTTGCCATTTGGAAGGGATCGAGCGGAATGTAGTGCTGATCGACTCGGTTTCCAAGCGCTATTCGGAATGTGGTATCCGTATCGGAGCTTTGATCACGAAAAATGCCGAAGTCCGTGAAGCCGTTATGAAGTTTTGCCAGGCTCGTCTGAGTCCGCCTTTGATCGGCCAGATTGCTGCCGAGGCTTCCTTGGATGCATCCGAAGAATATGCCCGTGAAACATATGACGAATATGTCGAACGGCGTAAATGTTTGATTGACGGCTTGAATCGTATACCGGGTGTTTATTCCCCGATTCCGATGGGGGCTTTCTATACGGTAGCCAAGTTGCCGGTAGATGATGCCGAAAAGTTCTGTGCTTGGTGTCTGAATGATTTCGAATATGAGGGGCAGACGGTCATGATGGCTCCGGCTTCCGGTTTCTATACCACTCCGGGGTTGGGGAAGAATGAAGTCCGTATGGCCTACGTCCTGAAAAAAGAAGATCTGGCGAAGGCACTCATTGTACTTCAGAAGGCGTTGGAGGCGTATCCGGGGAAAACGGTATGAGTCTCGAATATTTTATAGCAAAACGCATCTATTTCAGCAAAGAGGGGGACCGGCAGGCTACTCCTCCCGTTGTTCGTATTGCTATGGCCGGAATAGCCTTGGGACTGGCTGTCATGATCCTTTCGGTGGCTATAGTCATTGGTTTCAAGAAGGAGATCCGGAACAAGGTGATCGGTTTCGGTTCCCATATCCAGATCACGAACTTCGATAATAATGTTTCTTACGAATCGACACCGATTGCGGTAAGCGATACGTTACTGGATCACCTGAGAGCATTTCCGGGCGTTACGCATGTGGAGGCTTTTGCCACGAAACCGGGAATCTTGAAAACAGATACCGATTTTCAGGGGATTGTCCTGAAAGGTGTGGATGAGAACTACGATTGGACTTTCTTCCGCAATAATCTGAAAGAGGGTGAGCTGTTTGTCCTTCCAGCCGATAAGGCATCTACGGATGTTTTGATCTCTCGCTATTTGGCAAACTTGTTGAGATTGGAAGTGGGCGATTCTTTTTTGACTTATTTTGTGCAAGACGAAGTACGTGCCCGCAAATTCCGTATAACAGGTATTTATGAGACTGGTTTTGTCGATTATGACAAACTGTTTGTGATAGCCGATATCCGCCAGGTACGCCGTCTGAATGGTTGGGCTCCCGACGAGGTTAGCGGCCTGGAATTGCAAGTGGATGATTATGGTCGGCTGGACCGGATTGCCGAAGATTTGTATTTCGATATCGCCGAGAAGCAGGACCGGAACGGCAATACATATTATACTCGTTCTATCAAAGAACTGAATCCTATGATATTCGACTGGCTGGAGGTACAGGATATCAACGTGGTGGTGATTCTGGTGTTGATCTTAGCTGTTGCCGGATTCACGATGATCTCCGGGCTATTGATAATCATTCTGGAACGAACCAATATGATCGGTATTCTGAAAGCTTTAGGAGAGAGTAATAAAAGTATTCGGAAGATATTCCTTTATATTTCTTTTTTCCTGATCGGGAAAGGGATGATCTGGGGAAATGCGGTCGGGATCGTGCTCTGTCTGATCCAATCCTGTTTCCATGTCGTGAAGCTCGATCCTTCCGTCTATTATTTGGACGCTGTTCCCGTCGATTTGAATGTCGTCTCCCTTATTCTCTTGAATGCCGGTACGTTGACTGCTGCGATGTTGATGATGTTGGGACCTTCTTGCCTCATTACCCGTATTGAACCGGTTAAAAGCATACGGTTCGAATAAAATTATATTTTAGTTGTAAAATCGTTTCTCCATTTGAACAGGCGATATATGTGGACGTGCAGGTCGTAGGCTGGTTGTGCGATTTCCAGAACAGGCAACCAAGCTGTCTGCGGTTTTTGTTGCAGGAGAAGAGCCGATTTGCGAAGGACGGCCGCCTTTGCCGTAAATCGGAGGGTCAAAAGCGATCCGGCCAATATGGAGACCAGCCAGTTTCCTGGAATACCGACGATAAAAGCCGCGAAGGCAGTGAGTAGGAACAATAGGTTGCTGTAATTGTCCATCCGGTAAAAGAGCAAAGCGTTTCCTTTATAATAGCGACCGGTGGCAGCATGGGATATCTTTGTTTGTTTCCAGATGCTCGGGTCTTCGATTTTGCATGTTTCGGTAAGGGCGTCCGGTGAATATTGTACCTGTGTATTAGTGTCGTTGGCGGCCTCATTGATAAAAAGATCGTCTGATCCGGCGTGGAGATACAACGATTTGGAAAAACCCTTACGGGCAAAAAACAACTGTCTGCGATAGGAGAGGTTTTGTCCGTTTCCCGTATAAGGATGATGGGTGAGAGCGGAAGAAAGCATTTGCAAACCGTTCATAAGGTTATCGTATGCAATTAGTTTTTGAAAGAATCCGTCCGTATGACGATACGTGCAGAAACCCAGTACTATTTCCGTTTCACGGTCGTAAGTGCCAGCCATAGTCGTTATCCATTTAGGGCTGATCGGAGTGCAATCTGTTTCGGTGAAAAGCAGGATGTCGTGCTTGGCAGCTTTGATTCCCATCGTGAGTGCCAGTTTTTTGTGGCTCATGTAGCGTGTGTCGGCCGGAATGTCGGTATAATGGAGATGCTGGTATTCGGTCGACAACTGTTCGAGGACGTTCTTGCTTTCGATATCGGAACGGTCGTTCGTGACGATCACTTCATATTCCGGATAATCTTGGTTCAGGAGCGCAGGCAGGTTCCGCCGTAACTCCTCCGGGTCGCCATGTGCATAAACGATGACGGAGACTGGCCGGGGGGCACGGTTGGCGGTTGTCCGTTCCGTGCTTCCGGTCGTCCGGGCAGCGCGAAGCGGGCGGGCATATACGACCAGACAATAATATACTTGTATGAAAAACAATATCCCGGTGGTTCCTGCCAGGAATAATTCGAGGGTGGAGAATGTAAGTAAATTTTCGCTCATCGATATTTTCTCTTTGAATATGCAAATGTACGGAGGATTTTTGATTTTATCGCATAAATATTATTGCCGGTCCATATAGTTTTTGTTCCTGTCTGATTGTTAACAAAGTGCATAAAAAAGCGGAGATCCCTGCCATCTCCGCTTTTCTTGCTTATAATCTATCCGAATAATAAGCCACCGGCAATTTCCGGCAGTTATATTGCGAGGCCATCACTTCACCGTAGGCGCCTGCAGAGCGAAGGGCGATCAGGTCGCCGCGACGGGCACGGTTCACTTCGACCTCTTTACCGAACACGTCGGACGATTCGCAGATCGGGCCGACAACGTCATAAGTTTCAACTTCTTCGTCGCTGGTGATATTCTCCATGCGGTGATAGGCATCATACATGGCGGGGCGGATCAGTTCGGTGAAACCGGCATCCAGGATACAGAACTTTTTCGTTTCACCTTCTTTTACATACAGTACTTTGGATATCAACGAACCGCATTGTGCGACGATGGAACGCCCCGGCTCGAAATGAACCTGTTGTCCCGGACGAAGTTGCAACAACTTGTTGAATACGGCAAAATAGTTGTCGAATGCCGGGATAGGCAAATGATTCGGATGATAATAGTCGATACCGAGACCACCGCCGAAATTCAGATTCTCAACTTGTATGCCGCGCGCTTCCAGTTCTTCTTGAATTTCATTGACACGGATTACGAGACCGCGGAAAGCTGCCATATCTGTAATCTGTGAACCAATATGGCAATGGATGCCGATCAGTCTGACATGTTTCAAACGGCTGACCAGGTTCAATACTTGTCCGAGTTGGCTCAGGTTGATGCCGAATTTGTTTTCTTTCATGCCGGTCGTGATCTTGGCATGCGTATGTGCGTCTACTTCCGGATTGATACGGAGGGCGATCGAGGCTACTTTATTCTTGGCGGCAGCCAGTTCATTCAAAATCTCAAGTTCGGCAGCCGATTCTACGTTAAAGCAGAAAATATCGTTGTCCAGTCCCAAGTTGATTTCCCAGTCTGCTTTGCCTACACCGGCGTAAACGATTTTGCCGGCGGGGAAACCCGCATCGAGTGCCGCTTGTATTTCGCCACCGCTCACACAGTCAGCACCCAGGCCGTATTCTGCGATAACAGACAAGATACGAGGATTGGCGTTAGCCTTGACTGCATAGTGGGCATGATAGCCATACTTTCCGGCTTCTGTTTTTACCGTGTCGAGCGTTTCTTTTAACAACTTCATATCGTAAAAATAGAACGGGGTAGCCAGTGATTTGAACTTTTCTACGGGAAATGTTCCTTTTAGTATCATTTTTTTTGAATTTATTTTGGTAATTAAAAAAGTATATCTATATTTGCAATACGTAAATTTTTTCATAGTTAAGGTTTTGTAGGAAGGATTGTCTGTGAAGATGATCCTTTCTTTTTTGTTTTTTATGGAAAAAGACGGCGTATTGAATCAATCAATACGCCGTCTTTTTTTGCATTTATGCTTTATCGTTGAACAAGTGATCGCTTAAAGCCTGCAATGCCCTTATTTTGTCGGAGGCTTTAACCAGAAGTGAGACATTGTAGTTGCTGCCTCCATACGAGATCATTCGTACCGGGACATCCTTCATTGCTTGGACGATGCGGGCTTCGAAACCTACATTGTCCCATTCCAAGTCACCTACTACGCAGACGATAACCATATCTTCATCCACTGTGACTGTTCCGTATTTTTTCAGGTCGTCCACGATTTCTTCCAGATGTTTACGGTTGTCTATCGTAACGGAAACGCCAACTTCGGAAGTCGTTACCATGTCGATGGGAGTTTGGTAGTTTTCGAATATTTCGAACACTTTGCGCAGGAAACCGGTAGCCAACAGCATGCGGCCGCTCTTGATCTTGATGGAGGTGATATTGTCTTTTGCGGCAACGGCTTTGATCTTTCCTTTTTCTGTCATGTTGGAGATCATGGTACCCGGAGCTTCCGGCTGCATCGTGTTCAACAAACGGACAGGGATATTGTTCAACTTGGCCGGCAGGATACAGGTTGGGTGCAGGATCTTGGCTCCGAAGTAAGCCAGTTCGGCTGCTTCTTCGAAATGCAGGTGGCGAACCGGCGATGTCTTTTCAACAATACGCGGATCGTTGTTGTGCATACCGTCGATGTCTGTCCATATCTGGATTTCTTCCGCACCGATAGCCGCACCAATCAAAGAGGCGCTGTAGTCACTGCCGCCACGTTGCAGGTTGTCGATCTCGCCGTAAGCGTTACGGCAGATGTAACCTTGTGTGATGAAGAGGGCTGCATCATTATTTTCGTCAAGCAGCTTGATGAGCTTTTCTTTTATGTACACGGGATCCGGTTCTGCGTTCTTGTCCGTACGCATATAATCCAGTGCCGGGATCAGGACGGAGTTTACGCCGCATTCGTTCAGGTAGAGGTTCATCATACCGGTAGAGATCAGTTCGCCCTGTGCCAGGACAACTTTTTCTTCGAACAGCGTGAAAAGATCTTTCGTAAACGTGCGGATATGATCGAAATGATGTTTTATCAGTTCTTTGGCTTTCTGTTTATATTCGTCGGTGTTGTAGAGTTCTTCAATATGGCCGTAATATTTTTGTGCCAGTTTATTGATGACTTCGTTAGCTCCGTCAGGGTTTTTCTTGTACAAGTAATCCGAGATTTCAACCAATGAGTTGGTCGTACCGGACATGGCAGACAAGACTACAATGTTACGTTCTCCCGTAATCAGTTTTGCTACATCTTTCATTCTCTGTGCAGATCCCACAGAAGTACCGCCAAACTTTAAAACTTTCATTTTCTTTTACTATATTAATTTGTTTGTCTTCGCTTTAAATGCGTGTGCAAAGTTATATAAAAAATTATTCTCCAACATCACTTAGGCAGGCATTCTCGCATTTTACTATACGCGCGGGATAATTATGTACCAGAGTGTAGTTGTGAGTGGTCATGACGACTGCTGTTCCTTTGCGGCAAATGTCGTGCAAGAGCTGCACGATTTGCCCGCTTGTTTCCGGGTCCAGGTTTCCGGTCGGTTCGTCGGCAAGGATCAATACCGGATCGTTCAGCAAGGCACGGGCGATCACGACACGCTGTTGTTCGCCGCCCGAAAGTTCGTGTGGCATCTTGTAGCCTTTATCTTGCATCCCGACCTGGAATAGTACGTTGTCGATACGCTCGTTTATCTCGTTTTTCTTTTTCCATCCGGTTGCTTTCAGTACGAATTCGAGATTTTTGTGTACCGATCGATCGGTCAGAAGCTGAAAATCCTGAAAGACAATGCCCAATTTTCTGCGCAGGTAAGGGATGTCTTTCCGTTTCATCTTGCAGAGGTTGTAGTCCAGCAGCCATGCCTCTCCCTGATTGATGGGGATTTCACAGTACAAGGATTTTAACAGGCTGCTCTTGCCGGAACCCACTTTTCCGATTACATATACAAATTCTCCGTTATGGAGCGTAAAGGAGGCTTCGTGAAGAATCACGTTTTCATCACGGCGGATTTCCACTTTGTCCAGTTTGAGCAGGGTTGTCTCTTCCATTGCTATCAGGCTTTATGTCTGCTTTTCAATTCGCGTGCAAGGTCTTCGATACGAAGTCCTTTGCTTGTCAATAATACGATCAGGTGGTAGATCATGTCAGCTGCTTCGTAAACGAGGCGGTCGTCTGTCCCGTTAGTAGCTTCGATGACTGTTTCGACCGCTTCTTCGCCCACCTTTTGCGCCATTCGGTTGATACCTTTCTGAAACAGGGTAGTGGTGTAAGAACCTTCCGGCATTTCTTGGCGGCGTTGTTCGATGAAGTCTTGCAAATATTTGAGGAACATGATGTCTTCTACATTCTTTTCTCCAAAACAGGTATCTGCACCTGTATGACATACGGGACCGGCGGGAATGGCCTTGATCAAGAGCGTGTCGTTGTCGCAATCGGTTGCGATGGTGACTACCTGCAGGGTGTTTCCGCTGGTTTCGCCTTTCATCCAAATACGGTTTTTCGTCCGGCTGAAAAAGGTCACTTTACCGGTAGCTTTTGTTTCTTCGTAAGCTTCTTCGTTCATAAAGCCCAACATCAATACTTTGTTTGTGTTGTAATCCTGAACGATGGCGGGAATCAGGCCGCCCATTTTTTCAAAATCTAATTTCATTTTTTATCTGACTATTATATTGTTCTTAATTCATCCGTATGCGATTTTTTGTCCTTCGGCATCTGTTTCCGGTTTCATAGGCATGGAACAACAGTTTCGTAGGCATGGAACAGAAATTTCATAGGCATGGAATTTTTAGAAAACGGTCGCTCTTTGCCGTGGCTATCAGAGACGAACGTTGATTCCGGATTCGTGGAGATACTGTTTCAATGTTCCTATGCCGATTTCCCCGAAATGGAATACGCTTGCCGCCAAGGCTGCATCTGCCTTTCCGCAGGTGAATGTGTCGCGGAAGTGTTCCATTTTTCCGGCTCCTCCCGAAGCGATGACCGGGATGTGCAGCCTGTCGGCCAGCATCGCCAAGGCTTCATTGGCGTAGCCGTCTTTCACACCGTCGTGCGTCATGCTGGTAAACAGGATTTCTCCGGCTCCTCGGCTTTCTGCTTCTGTCGCCCACTGAAAGAGATGTTTTTCGGTCGGAATACGTCCGCCGTTCAGGTAGCATATCCAGTCGCCTGTTTCGAAATTGGCATCAATGGCTACTACGCATACTTGGCTGCCGAAATTCTTGGCAATCTCTTCGATCAGTTTCGGGTTACGCAAGGCTGCCGAGTTGATGGATACCTTGTCGGCTCCGGCATTCAACAGGCGGTCCACATCTTTCAGCTCGTTGATACCGCCGCCAACTGTAAAAGGAATGTTGATATTGGCCGCGACTTTCTTTACCAGTTCCGTAAATGTCTTACGTCCTTCGTGCGAGGCGGTTATATCCAGATATACCAATTCGTCTGCTCCATCCCGGCTGTATTGTGCGCCCAGTTCGACCGGGTCGCCGGCATCGCGGAAGTTTACGAAATTGATTCCTTTGACAGTTTTTCCATCTTTTATGTCCAAACAGGGTACTATTCTCTTGGCAAGCATATATATAGTTGTTTTTTATCAGGTGAAGCGAATCAGATCTTTCAGTTGTATCTTTCCTTCGTAAATCGCTTTACCGAAGATGACAGCCGGAATACCCGCTTCAGCCAGTTTTTCAATATCTTGTATAGAACTCACACCTCCGCTGGCTATCAGGTAAAGCAGAGGTACTTGTTCTTGTATCTCCTTGTATAATTCGATGGCAGGTCCTTGCAACATGCCGTCCCGGCTGATGTCCGTGCAGATTGCCTTTGTGATACCTTTGTCGCAATAATCCTGAATGAAAGGGATCAGTTTTTTGTCTGTTGTTTCTTCCCATCCGCTTATCGCGATCTTTTTATCTTTTGCATCTGCTCCGAGAATGATTTTTTTCGGGCCGAATTTGGTGATCCAGGAGGTGAATACTTCCGGGTCCTTTACGGCGATACTTCCGCCCGTGACCATCTGTGCGCCGCTTTCGAAAGCTATTTCCAGATCTCCATCCTGTTTCAGTCCGCCTCCAAAATCGATGATCAGCGACGTGCGCGTAGCCAGCCGTTCCAACGTGCGGTAGTTGATGATCCGCCCTTGCCGTGCTCCGTCCAAATCTACCACGTGCAAGCGTCGGATACCATGATCTTCAAACATCTTGGCTACTTCCAAGGGATCTTCGTTGTACACTTTCTTGGTGTCATAGTCGCCTTGGGTGAGTCGTACGCATTTCCCGTCGATCATATCTATTGCTGGAATCAATTCTATCATTTCACCTTACAGTTTTAAAAAGTTACTTAATATGATTTCGCCGATCGAACCACTTTTTTCCGGGTGAAACTGGGTCGCATAGAAATTGTCTTTATGCAGGGAAGCACTGAATGGAAGAATATATTCGGTTGTCGCGGCGGTATATTCGTTTACGGGTACATAATAACTATGTACGAAATAAACAAACTTGTTTTCCAACTGTTTGTCGAACAAGCCGTCTTTAACATTCGTAATCGTGTTCCATCCCATGTGTGGGACTTTATCTGCATGTTGCTGCGGGATGAAACGTTTTACTTCCGTGTCGAAAATGCCTAAACAATCCGAGTCTCCTTCTTCCGAATGGCGGCACATTAATTGCATACCGAGACAAATCCCTAAAACCGGCTGCTTTAATTCTTTAATAAGGACATCCAGTTTATGTTCTTTCAGGTACTCCATGGTGGTCTGTGCTTCACCGACACCCGGAAAGATTACTTTATCCGCTTTGCATAACAATTCCGGATCTGCTGTGATCATAGCTTCAACTCCCAGTCTCTTCAGTGCATAACTCACAGAATAAATATTTCCGGCATTATATTTGATAATGGCGACATCCATTGTTGTTTCCTTTTTTATATTGAGTTGCAAAACTAACAAATTACCATGACATATAGATATATGCTTTATGAAAAGTTGCAGAATAGATGTTATTTGTGATAAACTGGCTGGTTTGTCGTTACTGATTTGTTGAGTGGTTTTCTCAAATCCCTGCCGATTCAAACTCAAGTATAAATCCGTTTATTTTTTGTGAAAGCAAGTATTCTTGTTTCTGAATATGAAAAAAAATAGGTGTAAGATGGTTATTTTCAGGTGTGATTGAAAAAATATAAAAAATATTTGCATGAAACTCTTGCATAATTCAAATAAACCACCTACTTTTGCATCGCAATTCAGAGGAATAGCGGTTAAATTAAATAATGGTTCGGTAGTTCAGTTGGTTAGAATACATGCCTGTCACGCATGGGGTCGCGGG
>ERZ777011.3278-NODE-3278-length-10585-cov-3.569136_pt1 | contig 10585 bp, 15 predicted proteins | sample MGYA00374964_ERZ777011 | MGnify/ENA primary metagenome ERZ777011 (study PRJEB29310, sample SAMD00008975) | mouse gut metagenome | study: EMG produced TPA metagenomics assembly of the Metagenome analysis of fecal microbiota from mouse which was promoted...
AAATTCAATCCTTCCAAGAGCCGCCTTGGCAGTCTTCCAGTAATCATCAGTATAAACAAGACAGTTATTGGAAAATTTAACCTGCTCCGGAAGATACCCCCCGGAAATATCATCCCACTGTCTTCCCGTAATACCATGCTCATCAATTACAAACTCCTGATTTACGCTGCTTGAAATATTATAAAGGGCAGCATTTAACCCGTCATTTCTTATGGTATCAAGCTCCGTAAAGCCTTTTGCACCCTGCTTAGCCTGATAAGCCACATAGCTGAAACTGGCAGCCATGGTTTTAACACTGTCCATAAGGCTTTTAGCATCATTCAGTCCGTTATAGGTTTCAGTTACGTCAGAAAATTCCACCTCAATATTCTGTATCTGGGAAAAATCAATACTAAAATGAATTAACCTGAGCCTGTATATTTTATCATCCAGCTTAATCCTAATCCAGTTTCCACCCTCAAACATACCTGTCAGCTTCTTAAATTCAGGTATCGCCAAAAGGTTAAACATGGCTGCCGACAGGGATAACTGCAAGGTGGAAGCAGTAACGGCATCAAGCCTTGCCTTTTCAAGCAGTTCCTGCGCCTTTTCAATTAATTCCTTGCTGTTTAAGCCGTCAGATATATAATTGCTGTTTTCAAAGGAATCCTCCCGTCTGAAAGAACACAATTCCTTCCATAATTCTTTTCCAAGGAAATTTTCAAGATTAAGGTAGTCTGTTATTTCAGCCTGCGCTTTTTCCAGTTCACATAACTTTTTATCAACAGCCTCAAGCTCAGATGCTCTCACCTTTATTTCAGCCTGAATGGCAGTTAATTTATTATAATAGGGCAGATATAAATCCTTATAAATATCACCGTAAACAGAATTGTTCGCACAATTAGCTTTAAGCATTATGTCAATAACAGATTGATAAGATGTTTCAAAGGAATTAAGCCTGTTTAAGCAGTACTTCTTTAACTCTGCCTTAAATACATTTAACTCCGTTTTAACGTCAAATATATCAACTAAATAAATATCGTCCCTGTCAATCTTTTTTCTGATGCTCTGCTCAATCTGACATGCATAGTCGTCATTAATTGTAAGGGTAATATACCCTGTATTTTCAGCAGTATCATTTTCATCACTGTAATTAGTCAGCCTGAACTTACCCCTCCATGTCTGGCTTACAAAGGAAGTACTGTCCTCAATAAGCTCAATCCTATATACAGTACTGTTTACAATACACTTAGCCATTCCAAGAACGGCATTATTAACCGTATAAACAGAAGCAATGCTTACATCCTGTACGGCAACGGGATTTAAGTTTGCCGCTGTTAATTTTGCCAGCTCCTTTTCAGCGTTGGTTTCAGCTGTTTCAATATCAGGCATCATGGCAGATTCCAGCTGTAACTGCCTGTCAATGGTATCATATAATTCAGCCATGATACTTTGATAATCAGGGGTAAGCCTGTCATACTCCTTAAAATAATCCTCTAATTTTATACGCAGTTCCCCGGACATATCCTCCTTATCCCTGTCTGAAAAAGCGTATATATACTGTGTTCCTGTGGGATTACATGCAGAAATGGCAGCATTAATAATTTCATCTCCCCCTGAAACCTTAATATAGTTTTTAACCTCATCCTGTTTACCGGATAAGGAAATACTCTCTGCTAAAGTCTCTGAATCCACGAAAATCGTAGTATCATTCCCATATCCGTAATTCAAATCCTTACTTCCGCATTCAGGGCATATATCCGTATAGTCGCCACGATAACCGCAGTGATTGCAGTTGGTTTTTAAATCGTAAACGGATATGCTCCTGTCTGTTGAATCAAACAGGAAAAGACAGCTGGTTTCCTCAGCGATTTCTCCTGTTAAGGCATCATATACGGTTGTACCGTCAATACTGAACATTCGCTGTATGTTCCACAGGGTAGCGTCTACATGCTTAATGGTGTAATTGGGAACGGCTTTAAGCAGCCTGTGAAGAAGGGATTCACTTGGATTTGAGGGCTTGTAAAATATGGTTGGATTTTTGTAATCATCTCTTGCAATATCATCTTCTGTGTTGATTTCTGTGGATTTAATATATATCTGGCTTAATTCGGCTTCACATAGGGAGGTGGCTGTTATCTCCTTTGAAATACCGCTTATATCATTTTTCTTCATATCAATAATCATTTTTAATTCAGTTATTTCCTTTTCAGGAATCATATGAATAATCTTATCTAATAAACCAGATTCATTTAGTAAATCATATTCTTCATGAAACTCATTACTTTCAATCTGTAAATCTGTATACTGTTCAATAACTATTCTACAGAAAAAAAGATAATTAGCAGCAGAATTAACATTAATATTTCCAGTATTTTTATCAAGAATGGTTATCTTAGTAAGATTATCAGCAAGAGTCATTTTCATTAAATATGGTATATACTTTTTAACACGCAAATTTTCTTTTAAGAAATTATTTTTTAATGGTTCTGTAGCGATATTATTATATTTTTCTGTAAAATTTTTTATTGTCATATTTGTCATAGTTTTTCCTCTTTTCTATATATTTTTATAACAAAAAAAGAACAGTTGATTTTACAACTGTCCTTCCGTATATTATAGTTTATAAGTTGCTAATTGCTTTTGTAAAATAATCTTTTCGAGCCAATACAGATTCTTTTGAAGCTGTGCCGCTAGTATTTACAAGATCTCTATATTCTTCATTAGTATCATATTCATCAAGGAACTGGTTTATCCATTGTGAATATTTTGTAATGGATATTTTATTTGTTAAAACATTATCCATCGTGTATAACACGAAAGGAACAGTTAACTTTTTTAATGTTTTCTTTTTTTCTAAGATAATTTCATTTAATTTGTTAGCGGCTAAGTCTATTCTTTCAAATAAAAGATCTTCGTCAGCATTGTTTAAATATGGAACAAAACCATTATATATATATTCTGATTTAAATCCTTGTATATCATATTCAGAAATAAGCATAAGGGCTTCTAAAAGGACATCTCTGTCTTCGTCTTTTTTTAACTGTCCAGCAGTAAGAGCAGTTTTTGTCCAAAACTCAAGAGAAAGATTATTATTTATCTTATTTAACAATGTATCGTTTAAAGATACAATAGCTTTTTGAGTTTTGGAAAGGGCGGTGCCACCGTTCAGTCTTTTAAACATCTCTCTGACATCATTTTCTGTATAATCAGATATAATATAAATTTGTAATTCCTGCCTTAATAAATAATCCTGTAAATCTTCGTCTAATTTTGAGAATTTCTTACCAGCAATTATTTTTTCTTCATCTTTAATTTTAATACTTGACAGATTTTTATTAAGAGTGAATTTATCAGAACAAAAATCTCTTATGCAAGATATTCTTTGTACACCATCAATAATTGAAAGCAGCTTATTATCTTTAATTGCATAAGTAGGATTAATAGGATAACCCCTAAACAACGAATCTATTAGATCTGATTTTTGGTTTTTACTCCATTGTCCCTCTTTTCTCTGTAACTTATGGAAAAGAGAAATATTACCTTTATCAACATCCTTAATAAGTGATGATAAAGCTCTTGTTTTTGTTGAATACTCCATAAAATACCTCCAAATTCTATTTTGAAGTGTATTATAACTCTTTGCTAGAAAAATGTCAAATAAAGGTAAAATTATTCACTAATTAGATCATAAATAGCGACAAGTGCATCGGCAGGAATACCCTTGTCAATAACGTCTGCCGCCTTAATAGTATCGACCTCAATAAATGTTGATAAAAGTCCTTCGATTTCCTCCTGATATTTCTTAAAGGTTTCAGGCTTCTCCTCAGGGTTAATGCTTACCTGTCCGCTGTCATTCTCTTTGCCATATTCCTTTATCTTTTCATTCTTTATAAATTCAAAATTAGCGACAACCGGCTCCAATGATTTCATAATGCCAAGGAGCTTAAATTTTGAAATACAGTTAATATTTAAATCCTTATTGTCAATAATTCTCTTTAGGATTTCATTTGCATTTATAATTTGCAACAATTCTATTTTTTTCTTCATGTTTTGAATTCCTTTCTATGTTTTATATACAGTAAATTTCCAATAAAAATTATCTTTACTCCACATTTCAAAGTGATTTTCATATGGAGAGTATTTAATATTATATATTTGAGTGCTTGTTGTACATATATACAAATATGTTTTTGAGTCTATATTATAATTTCTATTTTTTAAAAGAGTATCTATCTCATAAGAATACATACTAACACCTTACATCAACAAAAAATTTTTCAACATTATATTTCCAATTTACTTTTAATTTTTTCTTCTCTATTTTGATAGGATTACACCATTTATATAAATCGGTTTCATTAAAGGACTTCTTGTCTAAATGATGTATCATTTCAATAAATTTATCTATTGCACAAAAGTAAGTATTTTTGCTTAATCTAAAATCTAACAAGAAGCCACTAATCACATTATTAAAATTGGCAAATTTATTTAAATTATCAATTTGATGTTTATGTATTATACCTTTATCAGTTTTTTTTCTTTCAAAAGAGATTGATTTTGTACCTACAGATTTTAATTCAAGAGTATACAAAAATTCTCCGTTAAATATAAAACAATCGCATGGAGACTTTGCACTAAATCTTAGGTTTTGATTTATTCCAAATGATTGAGCTGCATCTGGTGGTCGATAGTAAAATATTTTATCAGGAATTGATTTCTTCCAATTTTCTTCAAATTGTTTGCCAACTGATTTAGCTATTTTAATCACCTCAATTCTTATAAGAGCAAGAGAGTAGCAGTTCAGTCTGTTACTACTCTCAGAACGCAAATAAAATGCTCTTACTTACTGACTGAACATCATAAGTAAAAGCATTTTTCATTATAAAAGAGCAACTCAATAGAATTGCTCTTTTATTGTTTTAATTTCTTTCTATTTTTTCCCAAGTATACATTTCCTTTTGAACAACACTGTGTACAAAAGAATTGCTTCCTTCAGCTTCCTCATATTCTTCAATTAAGTCTTCTAAGGCTTCCAGCTCCATATCATTAATTTTTCCAAGGGAATGATAGTATCTGTAAGACTGGCTTATCTTATCTTTTAATTCTGCACGAATACGTTTGTTATTTTTTCGCTCGCTTTCCTTAAAACGTTCATCGGTATTTTTCTGCATATCATCTATTTTTTTTGATAGAGTGGATATGGATTCCGAAAGTTCTTTTTGGGTATCCGTTAATTTTTTTTGGATAGCAAATGATTGTTCCCTATCGTGAATTCGGTTATCCATTATTTGTTTTATCTCTGCCTGATTTTCGTGAATTGTCTTAAGCAGTTCTTCTTTGTTTTTTCGTCTGTTATATATACTGTTAAAAAAATCAGAAATAGTTTTACGATTCTTAAAGACACACCAAAAACTAAAAAAAATTAGAAATATAATAACGATTAATATACTTGGATTTAATGTGGATAAGTATTTTGTAAAAAATTCTTTCATTGCATGTTAATCCACCTTCCATTATGTTTGAGTCATTTGTTTCCATGCGGCTTCTAATAATATACGAATCTGGTCTTTTGTAATAACTTCCTTTTTAGAATTAAACATCTTATCAATAAAGTCTATAACATAATTACGTTTTTCTTCTCCTGAATGTGGAGTATCAAAAAGAATCTCTGCCGCCTGCACAGCCTTAGTAACCCACTTTGAAATTTCTTCTAATTGAGAAGAAGAAATTTTTGTCTTTATATACGGAATTACAAAGCTTGTAATAATTACACCAATTACAGGAACAAGAGCCATAATAACTTTAAATAAATTATCATTCATAATATATATTCTCCTTTTAATTATCTGTTGTTGTCAGTACAGTATTTATTATTTCTGTACAATCCACTTTATCTTTTATATCATTTGGTAAATCATTTAGAAGACGTATGGGGAGCTGAATTTTATGGTCACTTTTGCATAACATATAATAAGCTCCGCTTGTCATATTGTTCCTCTTTCTCCACGTTAAGTAGTGGGACACTATAAATTTTTACGTTATTTGCCGATAACGGAATTGTTATCTTATGTCCCTGATATACAGCTATACATCCGATATGTGTTTTATAATAATCAGAAATAGTAGCAGCTTGTCTTGCTTTATTAAAATATTTATAGTCATTATTTCTTATTATCATTTATTCCTGCCAATCTTTTCCTCTTAGACATAATCTTTCTCTTTCAAATAATTCGTTGCCTCGATCGAAGCACTTATATGTATACTCGAATCTCTTAATAGATTCTTCAAAATACCCTGACAGACTGGCATATTCCACAATTTTACAAATATTATCTTCTATTGTATCTCTTGTTCCAGAAATGTTCTGTTTATCAATTTCCTGTGCTTTAATCTGAAACTCATCATCAATATCGTTATACATTAACCACATATCTAATGTGTATTTATCTATTTTTTTATTGTATTTATATGTACACTTTACATAATATCCTGTATGACCACATTCCTCTGGAAGTTGAATTCTAATTGTGTAACCTTCTCTAAATCTTTTAAGCATTTTAATTTCCTCCGTTATACTATTTTTCATGTTTAATTTATTTAATATTATTTTCAAACTTATTTCTCTAACCAAACTTCCCAATATCCATCACAATATCTTGTTCTTAAGTTATCATAATGGAATTTAAGTAATTCTATAATCTGATAAATAAAGTAGCAGTAGTCGGTCTGTCCACTGCGGATGTTATTTAAGACATCGTTAATATATGAGCAATACTCCTGCCAATTGGTTTGTCCAAGGTACTTACCCATTGTTTCTTCATTCCACATACCTGTTTCCCTAGAAAATTTACCACCAAGCTTTTTAATTTCCTTTACATATGGAGTGATAAACATTTTTCGCAGATTAAACTCTTTTTGCCATTTTTCATCAGTAAGAGTAGAAGAAGGTCTACCATCAGAGTTTGATATTAACCTCATTTCCCTCAATTCTTCTTGTGTAAAATTCTTATAATATTCTTTCATTGTTAGCTCCTTTTCTAATGTTCTTTGTAGGTCTAATGCCACTGCCTGATTATTTATTCTCTTTTCATTTGGGGAATAGGTACTAAAATCTTCAATATTAATTTCTCCTCCATAAATTGAATGTTTTAGTTTATATGTTTTATATCTGTTAGTTGTTTCTGTCATTAATTACTGTAAAGTCTCCTTTTCCTTTTGATAAAATTTTGTTTGTTGCTTTGACTAATATTTTAATTGTCATAGTTTCGTTTCTCCTTTGGTGATACAATATGATTAACTATTTCCATTAAAGAATTAATTTTGGTAAAATTTCTTACTTACATACTTTTGTTCTCGTAAAAACATAATTCCATAATCTAGTTCTTTCTTATAGTCATATTCTTCTTTTGTACATTGAATTATTTGATTTTTTCGTAGCACATATTTATATGGACAGATGTAAATAATATCATCTGTGTGCCAATTATCATTTGAATCTTTATATCGTGGCATCCTATATGTTTTTATTAAACCAAGTTGCTCTAACACTTCAGTTGCTTTTGCAATCATTTTTCTATCGCTGCCAATAAAGGCAGCTATAGTTTGAAATTGCGAATAGAATATTTCTGGTTTTTTTTTCTTGGATTTTTCTGAATGACCAGATGCTTCATTTGTTCTAACCCATGTAAAAGCTCTTATATAAGATAAAAGAAGTAATAATATACTTTTATTTAATGGTTTGTATGATGATTCATATTGATTTATTGCTTCTATCTCAAAATCATATAAAATACCAAAATTATTTTTAGGGTTATTTTTTTCATAATTTAATAAAGAAGATTGAAAAGTATTTTGTATATACTTCTCTTTATCAAAATTAATAATGTATTCATTTTCAAAATACCAATCCATACAATCCCTAAATTTTGTAAAGATATTTTTTTCAGTACCCCTATGCCAATTTGCTTTATACTTACACCAATGAATCATATAAATAGGGGAGTAGTGAACAGTATTCTCCCATGTTTGGTTATAATTAAAATAGATTAAAACTGATATTCTGTGCTCTGGTAAAGTGTTTACTAAAATTACTTCTTTTGGTATTTTAATAAAGCGATTTACTGTATTAGGTAAATCTAATGTAGTGGTTGGTGATTTATTATTCTCTATTTAGAATCATCTCCTTCCCTATATCCATTTTGTTTTTCTGTTTTTTACACGATTATATTCTGTTTGTAAGATCTGCTTTCTCTCTTCATATGAGTAAATTTCCTGAGAAATAATTAACTGTGCGTCGTATCTCTCTAATCTTTCAACATCGTCTAACTGATCTTCAGAGAAATAATTCCGTATTTGTTCTTTAGAAGATATATTATGTTCCTTGCGATATTGAGTAGCTGACATCCCAAGTATCACAGAATTTAGCAATGAAAACTCAATAGAATATAAATTGCCATTAGTAATCCACTCAGGAACACCATTAAGTAATTCTTCTCTTTTTGTAATTAAAGCACCACGCAATTCTTTACAATTAATAAGAGTGCTCTTACGATTTTTATTCCAATTGGTACGATTTTCAAATGCCTTCTCTATAATAATGAAATATCTTCTGACCAAAGCACCAATATCTGTACGCTCTACCATAGCTAATTGCTTTGCACAATCTAAAGTAAGAATATAATCCAAAATGTCTTTTGATTCAGTAAATCCGTCTATTTCGTATTTTATAGAAATAGTAGAATAGTCAATATCTTTTATTAGTCGATAAGATTTAATACGATTTTCAATCCAATCTGTAAATTTCCAACCATTATTTAACTGTTTATGTAAGTCTCTGGCATTGACTTTTGAATTACTTCTATCAGACTGTAAAATCGGTAAAAGCGTCTGATATTCAATAATTGTAGAGATTTCATCTTCTGATAATCCATATTGTTTTAATTCTGATTTTGTAAATTTACCATCTTTAAATGATGTGCTTTCATATACTTTTTCTTTTCTTGGTTGCGTATTATTTTTGCTTGTAGTTCTCATAAATTTATTCCTTTCTTTTAGTTTGATTTTTAAGGTATGTCACATCAGAGTGTGATATACTTGAAGAAAAAATAGCAAAGTATATCACACTACAGTGTGCAGAATCAGCCGTCTTTTTATAAATAAAGACTGTAATAATAAATAAAGACTACTATCGTAACTAATTATTCGTTTCACTCATAATTAGTTACTCCTTAAAAAATCTTTTGATTATTAATGGTTAAATAAATAGTTATATATGGTTATATATTTCTTTTCTCCATTTGAAGGGTTTTTCTGCTAAAGAAGTAAATAGTGCACTTAATAATATTAATCAAAGTATTCAAGGACTTCAGCAAAATAGCAGCTAAGTCCTTTTTTACTTGATGTTTGTCTGCTCTATATGCATCTATTTCTATAGTTATATTAATTCCTGTACTAATATTTTCTCCTTTGCCATTAGTAATAGCTGGCTTTTCAAAAGAAAATTTCTGAGGTATAATTTTTATATTTACCATACTTAATTGTTTTCCTTCCTTTCCGTTGGTGTATCAAATATAGTTATATGCTTTGTTGATACAATAGGATCATTTTCCGCTGCTATACCATATTTAATAAGATTACTGTTTACAATCTGTTCAATCATGTCTCTGTATTTAGGTATAAATTCATATGGCTCCAGAGGATAGCATGAGATTAAGTTATTCTCATAACAATAATCTGCTTGTATCTGCTGGGTATCTATATTATATAAATTCTCCAATTCCAATAGGATATTATGATATAGCTTTCCTCTTGTTATATCAAAATAGTCCTCTAAAAGCTTATATTTAGGCTGCATTTTTGCAAACCAGGGATTATATGGTTTCTTATATGTAATAGTCTCTATTGCCTCTATAGCCGGCTGTTGAGCTTGTGATTGTTCTTCTAATTTTGTTAGTCTGGTGTTAATGGAGGATAAAGTATTATTCATATTATCTATTACACTAGATAATTTATCTATATTAATAATAGATTGTATTCTTTGCGTTGATACCTTTAACCCCTGTTCACAAGCAATAAAATATTGTCTTGCCTGCTCATGACGTTCTGTATTTCCTGTCATAGATAACTTTTTAGCAAAATCTGATGTAATTTTGTAATCTGTCTTAGGCTTTGGATTATGTCGTTCGCCTTCAATGGCGAAAACTATATAATCTTCGTTTTCAGTAGCAAATTTATTGTTAATAATATTCTTCTTACACCAACGAGAGAAATGAGATGGATCTAATTCCAGGAATGAATATAAATTGCTTGCTGTTGTCATACCATTCTCATCAATTTGTAATGCTATTTCAATTGGTGTTTGTGTCATATTAGATGGGATGTTAGTAATTGTATTAGTAGTTATAGGTAATGTTGTGTTTTTAGTTGTTCTCATAAATAAAAATTCTCCTTTATATATAGTTAATGGGTTTATAGATATCACTTCTATATTTTGAAATTAAGTAAGTCTGAAATTTTTATACAATGTTTTTTGAAAAGAAATAGTGAGAGAAGAGTAATATTATATATAAAAAATAAAAAGGCAGTATTTATAACCGCCTTATTA
>ERZ777011.3279-NODE-3279-length-10581-cov-3.876496_pt1 | contig 10581 bp, 6 predicted proteins | sample MGYA00374964_ERZ777011 | MGnify/ENA primary metagenome ERZ777011 (study PRJEB29310, sample SAMD00008975) | mouse gut metagenome | study: EMG produced TPA metagenomics assembly of the Metagenome analysis of fecal microbiota from mouse which was promoted...
TCAACGAAATACCGTCAGCTTCTTAGCGTAGAGCGTCTGTCTGAGCAGGGGGCTTCTTTTCAGCCTCTTGCGAGTTACGCTCGCAGCTTAGAAGGTGGCGGTATTTTGTTGATAGAATTTCTTCCATGTTCCGAAGCTTTAAAAAATTATATTTAGCTGCCTGCCTCCCCTTAAGCCCTCCACCATTCCGCATCCTAGAGCCTTTTAATGGGACATACCCGGACTACATGTAAGGAAAAATGTTTCACCTGTACATACCACATTACAACATCCCCTTTATTATTTATTCATCCTCCTCACCCTTGCCTTGCTCCTCACATACAAAAGCGTACAAAAAGCACCCAAAAAGACTATATATATCACATAAAAATACCATCTGTAATACTTCACTATATTTACTACATACGACACATTAACCATATTCAGCAAAAAGATAATGAAAAATGCTGCAAGCACCGCTATAATCATATTTATTACTATTCCCGTCTTATTTATGGCATTTAACTCGTTTCTTTCTATGCCAAGAAGTCTGAGTATTTTAAAGTCCCTCATTCCAAGATTCATTATCATTCCAAGTATAAATACCCCTATAAAGAATATGGCCACAAATGCCCCAAGCGAAATAAACATGCTTGTAGCCTTTCTTTCCACCAGATTCCAATCATATTCCACTGCCCCAAGCCTGTATACGCTTGCCGCCACATAACCTTTTGATTTAAGTTCCTCCAATACCTTGTCGGCATATGCATAATCCTCTAAATATACTGACATCTGGGTTGACTGCCTGTAGCCTATCTGCTGCTGGTAAAACTCCTCGCTTACCTGAATTACGCCAGTCGTTGAACGTGATGTATCATTCTGTACAACAAGAGCCGTCCTGTAGCTTTGACTTAAGGATGCAAGCTTCTCATAATCTGCCAATGCCTCATTATAAGCCTCTCTTGTTTCGTTCAGAAGCTTTTCATATTCACCCTTACCATACCCGTTCATATAGAAGCTGTCCTCATTTTCCTCTATCTCATGGAGCCATTCCGTCATATGGTCAAGCTCATCCTTTGCAGCTCTTATCTGGCTTTCATACTCTTTATTTACCACTCCGAAGGATACTATATTATAAAAATCATATGCATGCACCAAGCCCGAGCTTTCCTTTGTATATGACGATGCCATAAGCTGCTCGGAAACAATAGCTTCGTTTCCCGTCAGCTTCTCATCCACCATAAAAACAGGTCTGACAGCAACCTCCTTATTTGTGCTGTTTACGTATTCTTTAAATTCCTCGTCATAATTTTCTCCCGTTATGTATGGCTCAATCGCCGACGGCTGGCTTACCTCATAACTTGTCTCCGGCTTAATCATAATACTTGCAACATTATAATCGCCATTCAGTTGAAAATTTTCTTCTTTTTCAACAATATAGTCTATATATTTGTTCGGGTTTGCCGAAAGCATTGTTCCCAGCTTTTCCGAAAAGTATATCTGATTCTTATCCTCCTTTAATATGGCAGTAACGGTAAACTCTGCCTCTGCCAAATCATTTCCCCATATCAGACGGTTTCCAAGGTACATATGAAGCTTGCTGCCAATAATGCTCTCATCGTCAGAGTATACTGCTATATCATATAATTCCTTTGGCATGGTTCCTTCCGCTATATCGCTCTCGTCTATACAGGTAATGCTTCTCATAAATTTATCACCCGTAATAATATTTGGCTTTACGTATGAAGGCTCGTCTATATTTTTTACCTTCTTATGATAATAATACTGATAGTCCTTATTTTCCTCTAAAAGATAAAAGGTATCATTCATGCAGTCATATTTATCAACATACTCTACCCTGCCGACATCTTCTATATTCTCCACGTCCCTGTCGCTGAATGCAGAGCCGTCCTCCTTCATAACAATAAGCCGGCGAATATCCTTATTGTCAAATTTTTTGCTGTCAAATACCTTTGAGGTGGTATTGTCAAGATTTGAAAAAAAGCTGCCAAGGAGTATATAAAATGCCGCCGCTATTGCTATCATAAAGCTTAAAAGGAATGCAAAGGTTACAGGCTTATTTTTTCTGTTAAGCATATCTATCCTTCTTATTTTTCTACTCCTTATCTCCTTTTGCTCTTTCCTTTTCTTTTCCTTTTCTTTTTCTGTTATAGCCTCATTTGATGCTTTAACATCATTTAATGCTTTTCCCGAAAGCCTTTTTTCCCTTAGTACAATATCCTCTGCCACCTCTCCGTCGTACATTCTTATCTTTCTCGTGGCATATGGCTCAATCTCGTCATAATTATGAGTCACAACAAATATAAGCTTATCCTCGGAAATAGAGTGAAGAAGCTCTACTATCTGGGCGCTGTTTTCACTGTCCAGGTTTCCTGTAGGCTCGTCGGCCACAATAATATCCGTTTCCTTAGCTAATGCCCTTGCTATTGCCAGCCTTTGCTTTTGTCCGCTGGAAAGCTGCGTTGCCTTCTTTTCCGCATGCTCTCCAAGCCCCACCCTTTCCAGATACGCCATTACCTTAGCCCTGTTGTCCCCTACATTTCCCTTTACAATTAAGGCTATATTTACGTTTTCAAATACGGTATAGCTGTCAATAAGATTATAGCTTTGATATATGAAGCCGATATTTTCACGCCTGTAACGCTCCCAGTCTGTCTCGTCATAATATGACGTGGGCTTTCCGTCAATATAAAGCTCTCCCTCCTCATATGTATCCGAGCCGCTAAGTACGTTTAACAGCGTTGATTTACCGCTTCCGCTTTCGCCTGTTATGGCCACCAGCTCTCCTACCGTAAATTCAAGATTTATTTTTCTAAGTCCAAGCGCTACCTCATTATTTCCAATATAATATTTTGATACATTATCTAATCTAATCATGTGACAACCCTGCCTTTCGCCATACGGACTATATATCATACTTAGCTGCAAGCTGCGCAGGCGGAAGCCTTAATATTTTTCTTATAGGAAAAATGCCTATTAGCACATTTATTCCATAAAGAAAAATTATTGTTGCCGCAAATGCATACCACGGATAATTAATCTCTACGTCTAATGAAGGTATGCTTGAGACAAGATTCGTTGCAAAGGTGGCAAGGACCGCCCCTACAAGTGATGTATATGACGTAATAACCACATTCTCAAATGCAAACAGACCTAATATGCTTGTCTTTGATATGCCGATAAGCCTGTAAACACCTAAATCCTGCATTCTCTGCACTGCATTTGTCTTCATCATAAAATACAGTATAATCATAGATACCACAAATATTGTCGCAGTTACAATTATCCGTCCCCTGAACTGCTCTCCCTTGTCCTGCCTGTACTCCTTCATCACCGTATCATAAGGATTTGAAAGCTTAACCACAAGAGCCTTTCCTATTTTTGACGACACGGCATTAAGGTATTCCTCCATTCCGGTTTCACTTTCCGCATATATATAGCATTTACCCATATTTGCAATAATTTCAGGCATAATATACTTTTGGGCTTCATCTGCCAAAACCATCTCAACATTCATTTCCTCTGCCAGCTTATTTTCATAAAATCCCACTACCTTATACATACCTCCGGTTTTTGCTGTCTTTGTATATGTATATTGAGAGTAATCGCTTCTCATTGCCACACATTCCTCATAGGTATCTACTCCAAGCTGCTCTGTCATTTCCTTAAAGGCCGAATCCACATTTTTTTTATCCTTCTCAAGCGTTTCCTCCCAAATAGCCTTCGTTTCTTCACCTGTCCAGCCTTTTTCTATATACTCTAATACTACTTCATATTCCGCCTTATCTCTCTCATAATTTTCCAAAGCCGATTCGTACATTGAAACCTTTGAATATTGGGACTGGGCATATATTAAATAATTTGACTCAAATTCACTCTTGCTTACCAGTATTTCATACTGACCGCTCTCCTCGTCGTAGCCGGGAGCCTTTCCCGTATATGCAGCCTCCTCTCCCGTATATTTTCCTGCATAATTTTCCATAAAATCACTATATGTCTTATATGTATTCATATAATTTCCTGTTGCAGATATAACATCCTTTTCTATATATATATCCATCTGCTCTGTTTCACATATGCCTGTTATCTTAAGCTTTAATCCGTTTGCTGCGGTAACCTCCTTGCCGACAAAATGCCTTATATTGTTTATAACGTTTGACAGCTCGTTTGAATTTTTAATATATTGCTCTAAAACCCATTTATCTACCACTATCTCATCTGATTTTTCCGGCATCTCCCCGTAGATAATACTGTCAGCAGACAGCTTGTCTAAAGGCACAAAGGAAAAATTGCTTATAGGCACCTTCACATTTTCAAGCTGGGAAAAGCCTGTATATGTATACACAAGGGTTGTGTCAGGATTTAAGACAATCATATCATAAATCTGCCCGTCCTCCTTTATATAATTCATAAATCTCTGCTTATATTTAAGAAATTCCGTAGAGGCTATCATGTCCCCCTTTTCCATTACCAGCTCCAGATAATGGGAATCCGTAGAAACTACCTCCTCCTCATGTACAGCTATAATTGTCATAATATCCTGTATTGCAAGAACCATCATTATTGACATTGCCAAAAGGGAAATAACAAGAAATATCTGTCTTTTCCCCATGGCCTTAATATTTGCTAGCGCTATGGCTCTTATTTCCTTAAAGGTAAGCTTCGGCTTCTTCGCATACGCCAGCTCCTTTAAGGAATAATCTATGTCCTCCATATCAGTCATCTCTATAACAGGCTTTGTACCCTCAAGAATCTTTTTTTCTGAATCCGCCGTAAGAACCTCTATATTTTTTGCCTCTCCCAATGAAATATAAATTTTTCCCTTATCGCATACTATCTTTAATTCTATGTCCGCTCTCTGCCCATTGTCAAATACCTCAATGCTTATATTTTCATCTTTAAGCTCCTTCTTCTCATATTCTCCAAGATAAAGATTTGTATCCTCCACATAGCTGTATACTCCCGTGCCTGTCCCGTCCTTATCATCCATTATCCTTCCGTCGGCTATCCACAATATTCTGTCGGCAAAAAAATCTGCTATGGATTTTTCATGGGTAACAACTACTACAAGACATTTTTCAGATATTTTCTTAAGCACTCCCATTATCCTCATGGTATTTGCCTCGTCAAGATTTCCCGTAGGCTCGTCTGCAAATATAACCTTCGGCGACTTTGCCAATGCCCTTGCTATGGCTATCCTCTGCTGCTGGCCTCCTGAAAGCTGTGAAACAAGCCTCTTTTTGTATCTCCACATATCAACTGCCTTAAGGACATAATCTATTCTCTCTGCCTTTTCCTCGTCAGAAATATTATAAAGTCCTAACGCAAGCATAAGATTATACTCTACCGTTCTGTCCTGAAGAAGATAATAATTCTGAAAAATATATCCGAATTTTTCATTTCTTACCCTCTCCTGATTGGCGTCGCCATACTTTTTTATCTCCACGCCGTCAACATCTATAATTCCATTTTCAAAATCATCAAGACCGCTTATGGTGTTCATAAGGGTAGTTTTTCCTGAGCCGCTTTCTCCCAGTATACATACAAGTCCCGTGTCCGAAAGCTCTATAGTGGTATTATTTATAACATGGAGCTCGTTTGTTTTTCCCTTATTATAATATTTATTTAATCCTTCCACCTTTATCATAACGCTGACCCTGCCTCTCCATTAATCATTCCTAACTGACGTTAGCTTAAAGCTTTTACCTAAGTACCTGTTGTAAAGCTTTCCCGTTACCATTGCCATAGCCTCGTTTATGACTATAACTATTATATAATGCTGTATTCTCATATATTTCATAAAGTCGCTTACCAGCGGAAGCTTTAACTCATTACATATAATACCTGCAATTATAACAATAATATCTGCCGTAAGGGTTATTGTGGCTAACTCATAATAATTCATCTGGTTTGCCATTTTCTGCTTCATTCCAAGGGATTTCATTATAAGAAAATCACCCTTTTTCAGCTTCATTAAAAGATAAATCACAAGAATGTCAAGTACAAATATTATTAAGATAACAGCCACACATACAATAAGCATAACAAGCCTCTCTGACACAAGCGCAGAATCATATTCTACAGAGCTTACCCTTAATACGCTTATAGCCTCATAGCCTGCCGCATAAAGCTTGTCTATAACGCTGTCAGTATATGCGTAATCCTCTATATATACGGAGGATTGAAATGTTTCCCTGTCCCCCAGTATCTCATAGTAAAGCTCCTCGCTTACCTCAACAACATTCTCACTGCACATTGTCCCTTCCGACAGAACATTGACAGCTATATCCTTCATTTCATTTTTTTCTCCTGCGCTTATGCTTAAAACTCCATCAGGCAAAAGAGTCGTATACCATACATACGCTCCTTTGTCCTCTCCTTCTGGAAGCAGCGTATTTATAATGCTGTCTGACATTCTAATCTGATTTCCCGTAAGCCCTTCGCCTATAACTATAACGCACGCTTTATTTTGTCTTTTATCCGTTACTACATCCTTTACGCTTTCGTCCTTGTAATCCTTATTGTCATGGACTGTAATCTCAAATTTCATATATCCTATATCTGCTGCCTTATCCATATCATTTGTAAAAAGCTCGGAGAAATATATCTGACCGGTTTCCTCCTTAAGTATGCCTACTATGGTAAATTCTGCCCCTAAATAATATTCATTTCTCCACTTTATGTCGCTCACGTATATATTTATGGTTTCCCCAAGACTGCTGTCATCCGAGGCGTATAAAACTACCTCATACTTACTTTCAGGAAGCCTGCCCCAGCTTAAATCCTTATCGGAAAGACCGTATGAGGAACGCAAGAATTTGTCAAACTTCAGCTTTTCTATGTCTATCTGCTTTGTTACGGCTCCCACATTATATTTTTTCTTATAATCAGTATCCTCCTCTGCAAAATAATTGCAGTCCCCGGCATGGTCATATTTATCTACGGTTTTTACTCTTGAAATATCAAGTATCTTCTCATAATCCTTATCATTTAGCTGCTCCCCGTCAAGGCGCTTTATCATAATCCTATCGTCGGATACATTAAAAAAAGCGTCATAGCTTGGTATTTTTGTTTTTGTATCGTCTGTGTTGCTTACAAAATATCCGGTAAATATAAGGGTTGCCATGGCTGATATAAGTATGAACATAAGTATGAAAAAGCTTCTGTGAGGCTGCGCCAGCCTGTTCATATGTACAAAGCGCCTTGCTGTTCCAAAGGTTTTATAAGCCTCCTTTTCCTCGTGCACATCGCTGCCAAAGTCCGACTGAAAATCATTATCCTCATACAGCTCCTTATCTATCCTTAAATCCTCAACTATCTCTCCGTCAAAAAGTCTTATTTTTCTCGTTACATATGGCTCTGCCTGCTCATAATTATGTGTTACCACTATAACAAGCTTGTCCTCCTTTGCAAGCTGGTTAAGAATAGCCATTATTGCCTTTCCGTTCTCCACATCAAGATTTCCCGTAGGCTCGTCTGCTATTATTATATCCGTATTTTTAGCCAGAGCCCTTGCTATGCCAAGCCTCTGCTTCTGACCGCTTGACATATGTGAAGCCCTGTTATGGGCCTGCTTTTTAAGACCTACCTTCTCTAAAATCTCCAGCGCTCTCTTTTTTCGTTCCTTCTTTGTAAGCCTTGTCTCCTCTGTCTCACATATCATCATAACTGTCTCAATATTTTGAAGGGCCGTATAGCTGTCAATGAGATTATATGACTGGTAAATGAAGCTTATATTATTTTTTCTGTATAGCTCCCAGTCTGCTTCGTCATAATAGGAGGTTTCCATTCCCTTAAAAAAGAGCTCTCCCTCCTCGTATGTATCCATTCCGCTTATAAGGTTTATAAGGGTTGATTTACCGCTTCCGCTTTTACCCGTAATCGCTACAAATTCACCCTTTTTAAATTCAAGATTAATGTCTTTAAGTGCTAAAGTAACTGATTTGTCAGTGTAGTAATATTTCGATATTTCCTTTAGCTTTAACAACAAAATTCACTCCTTCCCTTTTCCCCATATTGCGCAAGTATTATGTCGCTTATATTTATTTGCCCTCTAATCAATACTTGTACAATGCTTTCATAAATAATAACATAATTTTTGTGTCTTTTCTACATAAATAATATTAATAATATATCTTTTTTGTATATTTTTACTATTAATTTTACCATTAATGTATCTGACAATTAATATGGAAAGAAAGCTGTTTTTGTTTTTTATGATACGGCTAAGCCCTCAATTAATGTTTTTATGCCTATTATTATAAGAATAATTCCTCCTGCAAGCTCCGCCCTTGACTTATATTTGTTTCCAAAAAGACTGCCTATTTTTATTCCCGCTGCGGAAAAAACAAACGTAACGCAGCCTATAAGCGCTACCGCTGCCGCTATATTCACCCTTAAAAACGCAAATGAAACTCCTACCGCCAACGCGTCTATACTTGTTGCAACAGCCAGCATAAACATGGTTTTTATGTCCATTGCTCCTTCCATTTCCTCCGCCTCGTCAAAGCTTTCCTTTATCATATTCCCTCCTATGATAAGCAAAAGAATGAATGCTACCCAATGGGCATACTTACTTATTACATCAGCAAAAAAACTGCCTAAAAAATATCCCATAAGAGGCATAAGCGCCTGAAAGCCTCCAAACCATCCGCCTGCTATTGCCATGTGCCTTGCCTGTATTTTTCCAAGAGACAAGCCCTTACATATTGACACTGCGAATGCATCCATGGAAAGGCCTACTGCTAAAATAAAAAGCTCAAAGATTCCCATTTTTTTCCCTCAACTTTCACATATAAATTTAAAAAGACTTACGGACAGTTTGGCTAAGACATAACTAGCCTCTCTGTCCATAAGTCTCATCATTTAAAGTAATACCGGGTATATAAATATTATATATATCTATATACCATTATGTCGATAGAACCACAGCCGGCTGCGCAATAATGTTTTCAGATATTTTACAGCCCTCTGCCGACTACTCCCTTGTGGAATATATTGTTAATTTGTTTTTTTAGTATATCAATATTGAGAAAATTTATCAAGTATTTTTCTCCAAAAAGTATTTCCATTTATATTTCCGCTGTAAATATTTTTGTTAAGTTACTGCTTCCTTATTACCGGTACCCATATTTCACTGGTGTAATCTGCTGATGTCATATCGCCTGCAGGATACGCTTCAATATCCATTTCATATGTTGGCTGATACTCAGACGCAGGAAAAAACTCTGCGCAAATATCATGCCATAATTTCTGAATTGCATCAGGCATAGCTCCACGCACCTTAAATACTGCCCATGTTCTTGCAGGAATCTCATTTATCTGATATCCCTCCGGCACATCTTTACTTCCGTCATATTTGACGCCTATAGCGTAATCAAAGGTCTTCTCATCTGTCAGCTCTCCTCCATAGCAAATACCAAATATATTGCTTCTGTCGGAGGTAAGATTAAGAAGCGTTGCAACAATTCCCTCCTTATGTGCCCTGCTCCAAAATTCAGGAATTGTATTTTGGTTTTGTGAATCTGAAATTTTATGTTTCTCTACCTTTTCAACCACCTTAAATGATTGCTTTTCAATAATTTTATAGTCCATTGTATGACCTCCCTTTAATATAATCTGCACTGAAAGGGGAGAGTAGGACTTTAACCTGCTTCCATTCTTTTTTGCCTCAGATGGTGTGATACCATGAAACTTTACAAATGCTCTGGTAAAGCTTTCCGGACTTTCATAGCCATACTTTATTGCCACGTCAATCACCTTAGCTCCTGCTTTTGAAAGCTCACTGCCGGCAAGAGTAAGCCTTCTGTTTCTAATATATTCTCCAAGGGAAATTCCGCAAAGTATTCCAAATATCCTCTGAAAATAATATCCTGAGCAGGCAGCATGCGCCGCAATTTTTTCATAATCCAGCTCTCCGTCCATATTCTTTTCCATATAATTAAGCGCATTCTGTAATCCTGTAATCCAGTCCATTCTGTGCTTCTCCTTTCTGTGCTGCATTTGTATTATATTGCATTAATATTTTTTATTCCTGACTTTTTATGTTCTCATAGGTCAGTATTTTTTGAGTGATGAGCATTTATAATATGCTTCTGACTACACTTTGACGACAGAAAAAATCAAAAACTTTAGCATACTTTCCCAAATAAAAAAACAGCGTAAAGCCTTTAATTTAAAGTACTTTCCGCCATTTTCCCTCTAATGAGACACGGGGGATTCGAACCCCCGACAACTTGATTAAAAGTCAAGTGCTCTACCACCTGAGCTAGTATCCCATATCAATATTCTGTTTTAGAAAAAAAAATTGCAGGTTCAAACTTTAAGTCCTGCTAACAGGGCTAGTTGGATTCGAACCAACGAAATGCAGGAGTCAAAGTCCTGTGCCTTACCGCTTGGCTATAGCCCTACATTTTACAATGTAAAAGGTGGATAAAGGGATTCGAACCCTTGGCCTCCAGAGCCACAATCTGGCGCGCTAACCAGCTGCGCTATACCCACCATAGCCACCCGGGACTTGTCCCTGGAATGTGCCCGAAGGGATTCGAACCCCCGACCCACGGCTTAGAAGGCCGTTGCTCT
>ERZ777011.3283-NODE-3283-length-10555-cov-4.182095_pt1 | contig 10555 bp, 7 predicted proteins | sample MGYA00374964_ERZ777011 | MGnify/ENA primary metagenome ERZ777011 (study PRJEB29310, sample SAMD00008975) | mouse gut metagenome | study: EMG produced TPA metagenomics assembly of the Metagenome analysis of fecal microbiota from mouse which was promoted...
TAGATTACAGCAATCCGCCTTCAGGACTCCTCCCAACTGCGTTGGGCCCCTCCTCAAGGCATAGTATACCACACTTTGATGGAAGTAAATAGTAAAATTGTTCATTCCCCACTTCTTTTGTGAACAATTATAATCAGGTCGCGGTCAATATGGCTTCCGCTGGTACGACCTGTGACTGTACTCATTTTATTGGTCTGGCGCTGTTCAAAGCCAGCAGAATTTAAGCCCTCTTCTGCTAATTGCCGGGGATAGGTCTGGCCTAGTTCCCGTACCTCAATTCCGATATTTTGATACAGCGGATTATCCGGCTCTCCTGCTGCTATCGCTTCAGGGGTTAAGCGTTCTCCGATCTCCGCATAAGGTGAAATATTCGATACAACAATACGGATTTCTCCGTCAGGCTTGAGCTTCCGTAACTGGTTTCTGACAAAGGCGATCATCATCTGGTAGGATGCTTCATTGCCTTCCCGGTAGTATGCGCCACAGCGTTCTATAGCGTCAGACTTAATGCCCTGCACCTGTCGGGAAAGTGAATCAATCTGACTTTTTCGTATTGCTTTTTCAGCCTTTGATAGTTGGCCCATTCCTTTTTGCAGTTCTAGAATTTGGGCATTTCGTTCTTTTACTTGTGTATTTGCTCGTTCCCTTACGTCATTGATTGCATCCTGTTTATATCCCTGGAGCCAGAAAAAGGTGGTCTGGATCAGATCATACAAGCGGTGTTCCCCCTCTGGCACGTCTCTTGTCATATCGCCGGTTCTGCCGCCGAAGGAGCCTTCCAGGTTTCCATTGCCTTCCAGTTGAGTACGAAGTGCTTCCTTATGCCATTGTGTTAAATCGTGCGCAAAAAGTCCGTCCGGTGGTACTCCTCCGGAGTGGTAAGCGTTTGCTACATCCGCCAGAGAACGAAATTCGCTTGCCTTGATCAGTACCTTTCTGCCAAGCATTTTTTCAACAGGAAGGACAGAGTCGGGAGCTGCATAATGCAAATATTCCTCCATTCCCGCGGAAAGCCCTCTGGCATGATCCATATTTCCTTCTGCGTAAAGTCGGATGGCAAAGGGCTCCGTTTCTTTTGGAATTTCCTCTCCGCCATCATATACCTGCATATTGCGTGTATTTGCTTCTACGAAATGTCCCTCGTCAAATTCAAGAAGTATCTCGTTTAAGCCAATCGGATCCTTAGCCGGGTTGTCTACATATTGGTTAGTATCAGGATTATATTGACTGCCCGGTTCATTCACGCCACCCGTAATCGTGCCGGCCTGTCTGCCGGTGATGTATTCCAATGAATTGTCCATGGGTCTCATTTGCTTAAAATATTTTTTCTGACGTTTATCCCATACCAGGGCGTTTTCTATGGAGGGGCCTTCCTTATATACTACTTTCCGCTTCTTCTGAAAAATTCGCCTGTCATTCAATGGACTGGAACAGGCAGGAGCATTCTGAGTAGATGTTTTTTTCGGAATTTTCCGCGATTGTTTATTCTGTTGGTATGTCCTTTCTGAAAAATCGTACATAATAAGATACTCCTTTATCCTGTATCGGTTTGTATGTTGCTTTGAATGTTTGTATTTTGAAGTCGGATTTTCAGGATAGTATAGTGGTCGGGCCTTCTTACTAAAAACTCTGATCCGAACTATAGAAATATATTTATAAGTTAATTTATATTTGTTTGAATTTTAACTGTAACTTTATAGCATTATAATAGCATTCCATATGTTTTATGGCAATATTATTTCACACAGAGAACAGAACAAATGTTCACTTTTTCTCTGTACTTTTTTGAAAAATCGTGGTATACTTTGTCATAATGTATGTATAAAGAATACAGGAGGAAGCTTTCATGGAACAATTTAAACTTCATGCCCCGTATCAGCCTACCGGCGATCAGCCTCAGGCTATTGAAGCACTGGTGAAAGGCTTTCAGGAGGGGAACCAGTTCCAGACGCTGCTGGGCGTCACGGGTTCCGGCAAGACTTTTACTATGGCAAATGTCATTCAGCAGATTCAGAAGCCGACTTTGGTTATTGCGCATAACAAGACACTAGCGGCTCAGTTATATAGTGAATTTAAGGAATTTTTTCCGGAAAATGCAGTGGAGTATTTTGTGTCCTATTATGACTATTATCAGCCGGAGGCATATGTTCCTTCGACAGATACCTATATTGCCAAGGATTCCTCCGTCAATGACGAAATAGACAAGCTGCGTCATAGTGCGACCGCCGCCCTGATCGAACGACGGGATGTGATTGTAGTTTCCTCCGTTTCCTGCATTTATGGAATCGGCGATCCGGATGATTACCGGGAGATGATGATTTCTCTTCGGCCCGGAATGAATAAGGATCGGGATGATGTCATACGGGAACTGATCAGTATACAATATGTACGGAATGATATGGACTTTAAGCGCGGTACCTTCCGGGTAAAAGGGGATGTCCTGGAGATTATTCCGGTCAGTACCTTTGAGGATGCGATTCGGATTGAATTCTTTGGGGATGAGATTGACCGGATTACGGAGTTTGATCCCCTGACCGGAGAGATTCATCGTTCTCTGAATTTTACCTGTATCTTTCCGGCGTCTCACTATGTGGTAGCAAAAGAGAAAATGAATCATGCTATTGCAGAGATTGAAGCAGAACTGAAGGAACGGGTAAAGTATTTTAAGGAGCGGGAGAAATTGATCGAGGCCCAGCGGATTGCAGAACGGACGAATTTTGATATGGAAATGCTGCGGGAAACCGGTTTTTGTTCCGGGATTGAGAATTATTCCAGACCCCTGGCCGGTCTGGAACCCGGGGCTACCCCCAACACGTTATTAGAGTTTTTTAAAGATGATTTTCTGATGATCATTGATGAGTCTCACATTACCGTTCCGCAGATAAGGGGAATGTATGCCGGTGATCGTTCCAGAAAGTCAACCCTGGTTGACTATGGTTTTCGCCTTCCGTCTGCGTTGGATAACCGACCGTTGAATTTTGATGAATTCGAGACGAAGATCGATCAGCTCTTATTTGTATCAGCCACCCCTTCCGTGTATGAGGCTGATCATGAGCTGCTTCGGGTAGAACAGATCATCCGCCCGACCGGTCTGCTGGATCCGTTAATTGATGTCCGCCCGGTGGAGGGACAGATTGATGATCTGATTTCTGAGGTTAATAAAGAGGTAGAGCAGGGCCACAAGATTCTGGTTACCACGCTTACGAAACGGATGGCAGAGGATCTGACGGATTATATGCGGGATGTTGGGATCAAGGTAAAGTATCTTCATTCCGATATTGATACTCTGGAGCGAATCGAGATTGTGCGGGATCTGCGACTGGGAATCTTTGATGTCCTGGTAGGGATCAATCTGTTGCGGGAAGGTCTGGACATACCGGAAATAACCCTGGTGGCTATACTGGATGCAGATAAAGAAGGATTCCTTCGATCAGAGACTTCCTTGATTCAGACTGTGGGACGAGCTGCCCGAAACAGTGAAGGTCATGTTATCATGTATGCGGATACCATTACCCAGTCAATGCAGGTGGCGATTTCCGAGACCAACCGACGTCGGGAGATTCAGGATGCATATAACAGGGAGCATGGTATTGTTCCGCAGACGATTGTAAAAGAGATACGGGATATCATCAGCAATGAGAATAATCTGGACGAGTTAGAGGAAGCAACAAAGGATGCAGAATCCATGACAAAAAAGGAACTGGAAGAAGCAATCGCCCAGAAGACAAAGCGGATGAACCAGGCAGCGGCAGATCTGAACTTCGAACTGGCAGCCATACTCCGGGATGAATTAAAGGAACTGAAGATCACATTACGGGATATGGATGATTGAAGGAGTGAGAAGCCAAAAGAGTTTTATATCAGCCGGAACTTTTATGGCAATACTGGAAAAGATAGGATGAACGAAGAAACAGGAGAATCAGATATGACAGTGAAACAGGAGTTTATTAAAATAAGAGGAGCAAATGAACATAATTTGAAGCATATTGATATTGATATCCCCAGGAATGAACTGGTGGTCATGACAGGGTTATCCGGTTCCGGTAAGTCTTCCCTGGCATTTGATACCATCTATGCAGAAGGACAGCGACGGTATATGGAATCCTTGTCCTCTTATGCCAGGCAATTCCTGGGTCAGGCGGAGAAGCCGGATGTGGAACAGATTGAAGGATTATCTCCGGCGATTTCCATTGATCAGAAGTCCACGAACCGGAATCCGCGTTCTACTGTAGGTACGGTAACAGAAATCTATGATTATTTTCGATTATTATATGCAAGGATCGGTATTCCGCATTGTCCGAAGTGTGGCAGAGAAATTGCAAAGCAGACGGTAGACCAGATGGTAGATGCTATCATGGAAATGGAGGCAGGTACGAAGTTCCAGCTATTAGCGCCGGTGGTAAAGGGACGAAAAGGAAGGCATGAAAAGCTTCTGGCAAGTGCGAAGAAGAGTGGATTTGTACGGGTGATCGTAGATGGCAACCTGTATGATCTGTCAGAAGAGATTACGTTAGATAAGAATATCAAGCATTCCATTGATGTAGTGGTAGACCGGCTGGTAGTGAAGGAAGGAATTGAACAGCGGCTGGCAGATTCCATTGAAACCACCCTGAAGCTGGCAGAAGGGAATATGACAGTGGATGTCATTGGGGGCGAACCAATGAATTTTAGCGAAAGCTTTTCCTGTCCGGATTGTGGAGTCAGCATTGAGGAGATCGAACCAAGAAGCTTCTCCTTTAACAATCCGTTTGGTGCATGTCCGGTTTGTCACGGTCTGGGCTATAAGATGGAATTTGATCTTGATCTGATGGTGAACCGCAGTCTGAGCATTAATGAGGGGTGTTTTCAGGTAATGGGCTGGCAGTCAGCGGCTAAAGAAGGAAGCTTTTCCAGATCCATACTGGATGCACTGGCAGAATCCTTTCATTTTGACATGGATACACCATTTCAGGATTATCCACAGGAAATACAGGATGTATTGCTCTATGGCACAGACAGAACGGTAAAGGTGTACTATAAAGGGCAACGGGGCGAAGGTGTCTATGATATTACCTTTGAGGGGCTGCTGGAGAATATCCGCCGCCGATATCGGGAATCTTCTCAATCTATGCGGGAGGAATATGAATCCTATATGTCCATCACTCCGTGTGAGGAGTGCCATGGAAAGCGGTTGAAGGCGGAATCTCTTGCAGTAACGGTAGATGACCGGAATATAGCGGAGATCACGGAGATGTCGATTGCGGATCTGCATGCGTATTTAGAGCAGCTGACCATATCAGAACGACAGCAGCTGATCGGCGGTGTGATCCTGAAGGAGATACGGGCAAGAATACAGTTTTTAATGGATGTAGGACTGGATTATCTTGCTTTATATCGTCCGACTGCTACCTTGTCCGGCGGGGAGGCCCAGCGGATTCGTCTGGCAACTCAGATTGGTTCCGGGCTGGTGGGAGTTGCTTATATTCTGGATGAGCCGAGCATTGGTCTGCATCAGCGGGATAATGACAAGCTGATCGGTACTTTAAAACGGTTACGGGACCTGGGGAATACCCTGATCGTGGTAGAGCATGATGAGGACACCATGCTGGAAGCGGATTTTATCGTTGATATCGGGCCGGGAGCCGGCGAGTATGGCGGTGAAGTGGTGGCTGCCGGTACGGCCAGGGATATTATGAAATGTAAGAGATCCATAACCGGCGATTACTTAAGCGGCCGGAAACGGATTCCGGTTCCGGCAGTCCGGAGGACACCGACGGGCTGGTTGGAGGTAGTCGGTGCGAAGGAGAATAACCTGAAGAACATTAATGTAAAGTTTCCACTGGGCGTGATGACCTGTGTTACAGGTGTATCCGGTTCTGGAAAAAGTTCACTGGTCAATGAGATACTGTATCGTCATCTGGCCAGGGATCTGAACCGGGCAAAGGAGAAGCCGGGAAAGCATAAGGATATCCGGGGGATGGAGCAGCTGGATAAAGTGATCAATATTGATCAGTCGCCGATCGGCCGGACTTCCCGTTCCAATCCGGCGACCTATACCGGAGTATTTGATATGATACGGGATTTGTTTGCTTCTTCCAAGGATGCGAAAGCAAAGGGATATAGTAAAGGAAGGTTTAGCTTTAACGTATCCGGCGGACGTTGCGAAGCCTGCCGGGGAGATGGTATAATTAAGATAGAAATGCATTTTCTTCCGGATGTGTATGTACCCTGTGAAGTATGTCATGGAAAGCGGTATAATCGTGAGACCCTGGAAGTGAAGTATAAAGGCAAGAGTATTGCAGATGTGCTGGATATGACTGTAGATGAGGCATGTGTGTTCTTTGAGAATCTCCCGTCTATCTTGCGAAAGATTGAAACTTTACGGGATGTAGGGCTCGGTTATATTAAACTTGGTCAGCCATCTACCGCCCTGTCCGGTGGTGAGGCACAGAGAATCAAGCTGGCAACAGAATTAAGCAAGCGCAGTACCGGTAAGACCATTTATATTCTGGATGAACCGACCACCGGACTTCATTTTGCAGATGTGCATAAGCTGATCGATATATTACAACGACTGGCAGAGGGCGGTAACACGGTGGTAGTCATTGAACACAATCTGGATGTGATCAAGACAGCAGATTATATTATTGACATCGGGCCGGAGGGAGGTATCCGTGGAGGAACCATAGTTGCACAGGGTACTCCGGAGGAGATAGCAGAATGCCCGGAGAGTTATACCGGAAGATATCTGGAGAAGTACCTGACAAGGAGGTAACATATGGGGTTGGATGAGGTAAAGACACTGGCGGATAATATCAGCAGAAATGTTTCCAGGGTAATAATCGGCAAGGAGCATTTGATTCGTCTGCTCTTCACAGCAGTATTAGCCGGAGGGCATGTTTTGCTGGAGGACAATCCTGGAACAGGTAAGACGATGCTGGCAAAGGCTTTTGCGCGAAGTATGGATGGTGATTTTAAACGGGTACAGTTAACGCCGGATCTAATGCCTTCTGATATTACCGGATTGAATGTATATAATCAGAAGCTGTCAGAATTCCAACTGGTAAAGGGACCGGTATTCACGAATATCCTGTTGGCGGATGAAATTAACCGGACGACTCCGAGAACCCAGTCCAGCCTTTTGGAAGCAATGGAAGAAAAGCAGGTTACGATTGATGGAGAGACCATGCCGCTTGCCGCGCCCTTTATTGTAATTGCAACCGAAAATCCTATTGAAACAACGGGAACCTACCCTTTGCCGGAGGCACAACTGGATCGTTTTATGATGAAGCTTTCCATGGGGGAAACGGGCAAAGAGGATGAGCTTGCCATTGTGGATCGTTATATAACAGAAAGTCCGCTGGAACAGTTAGAACCGGTGTGTACGGTATCCGATATTGTCCGATTGCAAAGAGCTGTAAAGGAAGTTATCATTGCGCCCTGTGTAAGGGAATATCTGGTAGAAATTGTGCTTGCCACAAGGGAGAGCAATAAGATAAGTCTTGGTGTCAGTACCAGAGGTACTCTGGGACTTTTGCGATGTGTACAGGCATATGCAGCTATTTCTGGCAGGACATTTGCAGAGCCGGATGACGTAAGAACACTGGCGCCTTATGTACTTGGACATCGTGTAATAGTATTTGGCGCGTCCCGGCAGGTGACAACAGGAATGGAACTGATAAATGAAATAGTACGAACGGTTATGGTGCCGATAGAGGATTGGGAGAGCTGAATGGAATTGATTGTTGCCATTGTAATTGCAGTAGTCATTTACAGTGTTCAGACAATGCTATATCGCAGGCTGTGGGACAGGAATCTGAATGTTACGCTTCGCTTTAGAGATGAGTGTGTGATAAAAGGCAGTCAGACCTGTCTTTATGAGGTGGTAAATAATGCTAAATTACTGCCTATGCCGGTTTTCCATGTAAAGTTTTCCTGTTCCAGAACCTTTCAGTTTGAAGATACGGATAATGCGGTTGTAACGGATGCTTATCATCGGAATGATGTGTTTTCCATTATGGGAAATCAGAAAGTTACTAGAAAATTGAACTTTACTGCAGAACGCAGAGGATACTATGAAATCCCTTCTTTTCATATTCTGACAAGGGATTTTTTTCTGATCAATCGATTTGCAAAGCTTATAAATAATAATACTCACATTTATGTATTACCGGGCAGACGGGAGGATCCTGCATTTGTGGTCATGTTTCAAAGACTGCTTGGAGAGATCCTGAACCGGAGAAGTCTCCTGGAAGATCCTTATACCTTTCGGGGAATCCGGGAGTATGACCGTTCCGATGATATACGGAGTATTAATTGGAAGGCAACTGCCAGAAACGGTTCCCTTATGGTAAATATTCACGAGCGGGCTTCCGAGCAGCGGGTAAAGCTTCTGTTGAATTTAGAAACCAACACCATGATCAAAGCGGAGGAATTACAGGAAATTGCAATAGAGCTTACAGGCTCCATCGCAGAGAAATTAATTGACGAGAAGCTTCCGGTTCTTCTGGCGTCCAATGGTCTGGATGTAGTTACAAAGGAGTACAGAACGCTGGAGGCAGGTTCTACCCATTGTCACATGCTCTCTATTGACCGGTATCTGGCAAGACTGTCTGACAGTGGTGGAATAGACGCATTTCTGAATATGGTACAGGAGGAGATTGTTCTCAATGATAAAAATACTGCATATGTGATCATATCTCCATATTATAAACAGGATCTGCTTCATAAGTTGGATCAGATGACAGAGCTGGGCCTGTGTGTGCATATGGTCGTTCCATATTATGATATTCAGAACTGGGACTGTCAAAGGCCATATATTCATAAACTGGAGGTGAAGTTGAATAATGCCTGATTGCAGATGGATCCGGATTTTGCTTCGGATGTTATATGAAACAGTATTTACAGCACTTTTGCTATTCTTTTTCTCCATTACGGTTCTTGGGAAGCTTCCCGGATTTTGGGGGCTTTTTGTCCTGTTTTGCTTATTTGTTCTGTCTTTTGGGATCCGGGAATGGGTACCTGCTAATCTTTTGATCCTGCTATTCCATCTGCTTATAATCGGAGGAATCTATATTCTTCCGTTTTATATGGGTCTGCGTATTCTTTTAATAGCGATACAACTATATCTGACAATTTCCGCCTTGGTATATTCCTGCAGGGGAGCAGTGATTAAACCGTTAACAGAAATTCCATGGCCCAGCTTTCTGACTTGTACCGTGGTTTACATATTAGGTATTGCGACGCATGTTCCTGCTCTTATAACCAGAGCATATATCATTACTATTCTTTTACTGGTGATTTATTATATTATGCTCTACGTTGAGGGATTGACGCAATATATTGATGCAGCAAAGAATGTATCGGGTCTGCCTCTGAAGCGGATGCTGCATACGAATACTTCTATTGTTGGTATTATTATTTTTATCTTATTGTCAGGACTCTTTTTGGGACATATATTTGGAAGTGATGAGTTGACAGATGCCATTGCAGATGCCATTCATTGGTTTTTCCGGACTATGTTTCATTATTTTATTCTACTGCTGGAGTTCATTGGTAAGTTTTTAACACAATATCTGGGTCTGGAGGAGTTGAAGCCGGATTTCGTAGGAGGAGAACCTGAACTGACTACAGGCTGGGGACTGATTGTGGAATTAGTGCTGAGCTTCGTGTTTCTGGCGGTCTTTTCCATTTTGCTCTACCACTGGATGCGGAAGCTGATTCAGCTTTTATTAAAGCCAAGGAGCTATGAAGAGGACGTCATTGAGGAGGCAGAGAAGGAGAAGATATTGATAAAGGAAAAAAGTAAGGGAAGAAAATATCGCTATCATCCGCTGACGCTAATGGAGAAGGCACGCAGATTATATAGGCAGCGAGTGCTTAGCTATCGTGAGGAAATAAAGCTGGCACAGAATACTACCTGCCGGGATATTGAGAAGGAAGTGGAGGAAAAGAAGCAGGTGGATATTCATGAACTGACAGAACTTTACGCCGGACTCCGTTATGGAGGGCAGGAAGCTGACAAAGCTGTAATTAAGAAAATGAGGCAACTGACTGGTAAGTAGAAGCCAATTCTGATATGATAATTTAATGAAATAGGGTATGGATGATCATATCAGAATTGGCGACCGGATGGCTTTGGTTTCGTGTTCAGTACAAACTTCCATAGTTCCGGTAAATAACGCACCCTTATATAAATCCTTTGTATCGTCTCAATAATAAACTACTGATTTTGAATTATTTAGAAAATGTTTTGCGTGTTTAGAACCTGTATTTGTAAAAATAATAATGGGTTTTCATGCTCCAGAACAAGCATGCCTTTGATTTATGGAAAACCATCGAAATTGACAGATCCAATATATGCAACCTGTGCCTGTTCGCGCAAGCTGCGAAACGCAGTTTTAATAGAATCTTTCATATACATTCTCCATTAGCTGTTTAATTTTTTCTCCAGGTTATTTAGAATTTGTTCTAAATTGGCTTCAAATAGAATGATTTCTGCATTATCATATTTTTCTTTTAGTCCTCGGGCATTATCTGTCAATTTGATCTTGATGCTTCTGCGATCAGAAGGATC
>ERZ777011.3285-NODE-3285-length-10546-cov-3.236107_pt1 | contig 10546 bp, 6 predicted proteins | sample MGYA00374964_ERZ777011 | MGnify/ENA primary metagenome ERZ777011 (study PRJEB29310, sample SAMD00008975) | mouse gut metagenome | study: EMG produced TPA metagenomics assembly of the Metagenome analysis of fecal microbiota from mouse which was promoted...
CATACTGACCAATGAGCAGGGAGAAACAAATATTCCCGATGTCTATGCGGCAGGGGACTGCGCTATGGTACATAATGCCCTGACAGGAAAGCCCTCCTGGTCGCCCATGGGCTCTACGGCTAACATTGACGGCCGGTTAATTGCCCAAAATATCATGGGAGCGGGACTTGGTTACGGAGGTGTGCTTGGAACAGCCGTATGTAAGCTGCCCGGAATGAACGTGGGAAGAACAGGGCTTACGATGGCCCAGGCAACAGCCGAAGGATTTTCGCCTGTGAGCGTGGTTACGGTGGTTGACGACAAGGCCCATTATTTCCCCGGCGCATCCTCCTTTATTATTAAGATGATTGCGGACAAAGACTCTCTGCGGCTTTTGGGCGTACAGGTAATCGGACAGGGAGCGGTGGATAAAGTGGTGGATATTGCCGTAACGGGCATCATGCTAAAAGGGACGCTTCCGGAGCTGGCGAATATGGATTTCGCTTATGCGCCTCCTTTTTCAACGGCCATCCATCCTTTTGCCAACACGGCCAATATCCTGATGAACAAAATTAAGGGAAACTTTGAAACCTTTACGCCGGCGGAATTTGAAGCGGGCGAGGCAAAAGAATATAAAGTGGTGGACGCCTGCCTTGTTCCTTCCATTGAAGGGGCGCCTTATGTGGATTTGACCACGGTGGAGGGCCCTGTGGACGGACTTGATCCGCAGGAAAAGCTCCTTCTGGTATGCAATAAGGGTAAGAGGGCTTATCTGCTCCAAAACCGTCTGAAATATTATGGATATACCAATACGAAGGTGTTAGAGGGCGGCATTACTTTTAACGACGTGGAGGCGTAAGCGCGGAAGGAAGCTTGGGAACTGTCTGAAACGCAGTATCGCGGGCATGGTTTATGATGCGGGCATGGGAACAAGCGTCGTCGCATTTTGTAAACCTGTTTGTTGTAACAAAAAGGAGAGAAAAATTATGGGATGTACATTAAAGCCGGAAGAAATCAAAAAGGTAAAAGCCCTGGGCTTTTTGCATAATAAGGGAACGGATTTGTTTAACGGCCGTATCATCACGGTAAATGGAAAGATTACCGCCGGGCAGACAAAGGTGATTGCGGAGGCGGCGGAAAAATTCGGGAACGGGGACGTGGAGTTTACCACCCGATTGACAGTTGAAGTAAGGGGGATTCATTATAACGATATCGAGCCTTTCCGCGAGTATGTGGCGAAGGCCGGACTGGAAACAGGGGGCACGGGTTCTCTGGTTCGCCCGGTGGTGGCCTGCAAGGGTACCACATGCCAGTACGGCTTATACGACACTTTTGCATTATCGGAAAAGATTCACGAGCGTTTTTACAAAGGCTATCACACGGTAAGGCTGCCCCACAAATTCAAAATTGCAACCGGCGGCTGCCCGAACAATTGCGTAAAGCCGGATTTGAACGACCTGGGAATCGTAGGACAGCTTGTCCCCAACCTGGACGAGGACATGTGCAACGGCTGTAAAAAGTGCCAGGTTCAGGCGGCGTGTCCTATGGGAGCCGCTAAACTTGAGGACGGCATAGTTGAAATTGATAAAGATATCTGCAACAACTGCGGCCGCTGTATCGAAAAGTGTCCTTTTGACGCCATCCCGGAAGGAACGGCAGGCTTCCGTATTTTTATCGGCGGAAGGTGGGGAAAACGGGTTGCCCACGCAAAGCCCTTATCGAAAATTTTTACGGATGAAAACGAAGTGCTGGATACGGTAGAGAAGGCTATTTTGCTTTTCCGCGAGCAGGGAAAGACCGGAGAGCGCTTTGCGGATACCATTGAAAGAATCGGTTTTGAGGAAGTGGAAAAACAGCTTTTATCAGATGAAATTTTGTCAAGAAAACAGGAAATCCTGGACGCGAACCTGCATCTTACAGGCGGGGCTACCTGTTAAAGATTTCCGGTAATTTGCATACATAGTTATCGGCATCTAAAAGATTTATAACAATTCCCATAAACAGGGCTGCGGTATATGCGGCCCTGTTTTATGCACAGGCCCGTGCGGAGGAAGCATGCCGCTAAAGCGGCGCATGGCGGGTAGGGAGAAAAGCTTCCCTACTCGATCACAGGCCCGTGCGGAGGAAGTATGCCGCTAAAGCGGCACACAGGGAAAATCTTCCTTACTTGATTGCACAGATTCGTGCGGAGGAAGCATATCGATTATACGGCGCATGGCCGCACGGCGTACAGGGAGGAAGCCTTCCTGTACGATTGCGCATTCCTGCGTAAGGAAATTATAGGAAGGAGCGTTAAATTCAATATATGAGGCTTGGTTTTCTGGGGATTAATTATAAAAAAGCGCAGCTGGACATCCGGGACAAAATTTCCTTTACCGATACAATGAAGCTGGATTTTTTTCAAAAATCTGAGGCGGCAGAGGTAAGACAGTGCATGGTGCTCTCTACCTGCAACCGCAGTGAAGTGTATTTTGTGTATACAAAGGAAGAACAGGAGGCCAAAATACGGCAGGCATATGAGGACATGTTTCCGGAGATTGACTTAAAGGAGTACATAGACGAGCTTTATGGGCAGGAGGCAATGGCCTATCTGTTTCGCACTGCCGCCGGGTTAGAATCCCTTGTTCTCGGGGAAGACCAGATCCTCGGACAGGTGCAGGAGGCACTAGACTATTCCCGGACCATGGGATTTAGCGGAAAGGAACTAAACCGGATTGTAAGGGACGCCGTTACCTGTGCAAAACGGGTGAAAACAGAGCTGAAAATCAGCGAAAAACCTTTATCCGTCAGCTATATCGGGATTCGGATGCTGGACAGAGTCTGCGGGATAGCCGGAAAAAGGATTCTGGTAATTGGCAGCGGGAAGACAGCGGCGCTGGCGCTAAAATATCTTTGCGAATATGAGACGGAAAAGATTTATGCGTGCAGCAGAACCTATTCCCATGCAAAGCGTCTCAGAGAGGAATTTCCGCAGACCGCCATTATCCCCTATGAAGAACGGTATCAGGTGATGGGACAGTGCGATATCATAATTTCCGCCACCGCGTCCCCCCATCTGACGGTACAAAGAGCCGCCTTTGAACCGGAAAAGCCTGTCACCTTTTTGGATTTGGCTGCCCCCAGAGATATCGATACCGGGTTCGAAAGCTCTCCTTATGCGAAGCTGATTAATTTGGACATGCTGCAGGAAATTGCAGCAGAAAACCGGAAAGAAAGGGAGCGGTTAGCAAAAGAGAGCGAAGAAATCCTCAACGAAGCGCTGGAGGAGACAGCTTTGTGGCTGCGTCAAAGCAGGGTGGACTTTGCTATTGAATCTTTGCAGCAAAGATGCGGCGTGATCGTGGAGGACAGCTACCTTTATCTGAACCGGAAAATGGAGTTAAGTCCCAGGGAACAGAAGCTTCTGAAAAAAGTCCTAAACGCGTCTTTGCAGCGGCTGTTAAAGGAGCCGATAAGGGAACTGAAACGGCTGGGAGAGGAACAGGAGCCGGAGGAATATAGGCGCTTTATAGAGAAGCTGTTTCAATTTGAGTAGTTCATTTGTATAATTCGTTGAAATTTCATTGACAAATCAAAATTATTTGCTATAATTTAAATAAAATTCGGCAAAAATATGAAGTGCCGAAATTTATTTAAAACTTATTTCCCGAAATACCATAATTGGAGAGAGGCAAATGAAGAATGCGGCTGGAATTTCTGACAATCAAATGATTTTTTCGGTACAGGAGCTGAAAGAGAAAGGTTTTTCTTATTATAAAATTAATCAGATGGTGGCGCAGGGGATTTTGACAAAATTGAATAAGAGATTTTATGAAAATACATCTTTTCAAGGAGAAGAATCGGATTTTTATTATGTATACGCATTTGTTCCGGACGGCGTAGTGTGTTTGCTCAGTGCGGCTGTGCATCATAAGCTGTCAACATACAGACCGGATGCAATTGATGTGGCAATTCCAAGAAAAGCCAGGGTTTCTACACTTCCGGACTGGCCGGAATTTCATGTGTGTTATTTTACAGATGCGCGCTTTGAGGCTGGTATTGAGACGGTAAAAGATGGTAAGAATCAATTCAGAATTTACGATATTGAGAAAACGGTAGTGGATATTATTTATTATCGTGAAAAAGTAGGAATTGAAGAGGCAAAAGAAGTTCTCACCACATATCTGAATCGCCGTGACAGGAATCTGAATCGTCTGATACGATATGCGGAGATGCTTAAATGCGGAGATGTGATGAAAAGGTATTTGGAGGTACTTGTATGACAAACGCCATATCGGTGAAAGACAGGTTAAAAAATCAGGCGGTAGAAGACGGAAAGACTATGCAGGACAAACTGATGACCTTCGGGATGGAGAGAACGATATATAGAATATCGGTTTCACCATATGCAGAACGGTTTGTGTTGAAGGGCGGAGTACTTCTCTATGCACTATTTGACGGAGGGTATGCGCGCGCAACTGTCGATATTGATTTACTTGCCCGGCGTCTGCCCAATGATGCGGAAAAAATAAAAATGATTTTCAAAGATATTTTTTCTATTGAATGTGATGATGTATTGAGGTTTGATTTGGACACATTGGAAGTAGTCAACATTACCGAATTCAAAGAATATCATGGTGTGAATGTTTCTATTATGGGATATCTGGACAGAACGAAGGTGCCCGTTTCGGTAGATGTAGGATTTGGGGATACGATATACCCCGGGAGTATGAAAATAAAATTTCCGGTGTTGTTGGATATGAAAGCCCCGGAGGTGTATACATATTCTATTTACTCCATCATTTCGGAAAAGTTTGAAGCAATCGTATCGCTTGGCCTTGCAAACAGCAGATATAAAGATTTTTATGATATTTACGTTCTGGCCGACAGATATGATTTGGACGGAACGGAGCTTAAAAATGCGATAGTAGAAACATTCAGGCACAGAGGAACCAATTTTCACGATATAGCAGCTTTTGAGGCTGGTTTTGCGGAGGATGCCACAAGACAAAGCAGATGGAAAAGTTTCATCAAAAAGAAGAAAGCTCTCATGCAGATAGACTTTGAAGAAGCAATCGCATTGGATAAAAGATTACTGATGCCGATTGTGGAAGCTATTCTAAATAATTCGATATTTGATAAGAAATGGGATAGAAAATCAAAAAGCTGGGATAAAAAAACATATGAAATTTCCCAGAGGTGTTAACAATTTTTGACCATTTTTTTATTGGAGACAATATTACAAGCTATACTTGCGATACGCAGGGGGTATAAGTATGGAATACAAAATTGGCACAAGAGGTTCCCGGCTGGCACTTTCGCAGGCTGATTATGTGTGCGGCAGGCTAAGAGAGGCATATCCAAAGGACAGCTTTGTTATTCAGGTGATTAAGACAAGAGGGGATCTGGTCTTGGATAAGCCGTTGCACCAGATTGGGGATAAAGGGGTATTCGTAAAAGAGATTGAGGAAAAGCTTCTTTCAGGCGAGATACATATTGGGGTGCACAGCATGAAAGATATGCCCGCCTTGCCGGCTGAGGGGCTTATCTTTTCAGACGCCTGGAAAAGGGAGGATTACAGGGACGCGCTGATTTTGCGGGAAAGCAAATCGTTAGACGACCTTCCAAAGGGAGCCGTTATCGCCACAGGAAGCCGGCGCAGGGAGTTTCAGCTAAAGCGCCTCAGGCCGGATATTAAGGTGGTGGGAATCAGAGGCAATGTGGACACCAGATTGAAAAAGATGGAGGAAGAAAAGTTAGACGGGCTTGTCTTAGCGGCGGCAGGCCTTCACCGGTTGGGACTGAAGGAGAGAATCACCCGTTATCTGGAGCCGGAGGAAATGATTCCTGCGCCTGCCCAGGGAATCCTTGCGCTTGAAATCAGGCAGAGTGATACAAAGCTTTTGGAAATGCTAAACAGGTTAAAGGATGAGGAAACTGACAGGGCGGCAAAAGCGGAGAGGGGATTTTTACGGGAAATAGGCGGCAGCTGTCATATACCCGTAGGCGCAGTATGCACAAAAGCGGATGACGGGAATCTTATACTGGATGTTATGTATGGAAATGAAAGGGGAACCAGACAGGCCTATGCAAGAGTATGGGGCGGCGATCCCCATAGGCTGGCCGAAGAAGCGGCGGCAAAAATCCGCAGTCAGATAGCCGGAAAGGTCTTTCTGACAGGCGGCGGCCCGGGGGATCCGGGTCTTATTACGGTAAAAGGGTTAAAAGCCATTCGGGAGGCGGATTGTATTATCTATGACAGGTTATCTTCGCCTGAATTGCTCAAGGAGGCAAAGAGGGGCTGCGAGATGATTTATGTGGGAAAAGCCAGCCATGCCCACATGATGGAGCAGGAGGACATCAACGCTCTGCTGGTCAGAAAAAGCATGGAATATGAAAGGGTAGTTCGCTTAAAGGGAGGCGATGCCTATGTATTTGGCCGTGGCGGAGAGGAAGGGATTTTTCTGAAGGAGGCAGGCGTGCCCTTCGAGGTGATTCCCGGCGTCAGTTCGGCAATTGGGGCTTTGGCATACGCGGGGATTCCCATTACCCACCGGGGAGTATCCCAGGGCTTTCATGTGGTGACGGCCCATAGCAGTGGAGATACCCTTGCGGATATTGACTTCACGGCGATGGCAAATGAAAAGGAAACCTGCGTGTTTTTGATGGGGCTTGGCAAGGTAGAGGAAATTGCGGACAGACTGATAAAAGCGGGAAAACGGCCTGCCGCCATGGCCGCCGTGATTTCAAATGGGACGACTCCCAAACAAAAAACCTGCATTTCCGATTTGGCTCATATAGGGGAAAGGGTGAGGGAAGAAGGGCTTTTATCACCGGCGGTAATTGTGGTGGGAGATGTGGTTTGTCTCAGGGATAAGCTGAATTATTACGAAAAAAAGCCTTTGTTTGGAAAAAAATATCTGGTTCCCAAAATAGGGGAGGAGATTACCAGGCTAAAAGAGCTGCTACAGGAACAGGGAGCGGATGTGACGGAAATACAGTTGGGAAAAATCCTAAAGAAGAATAATACTTTTTCAGCAGACCGGTTAAAAAATGTGGATTGGCTTATTTTTACCAGCAAAAACGGCGTGGAGTCTGCTTTTGAGAGTTTTAAGGAGAGCGGTTCGGATTTGCGAAGCCTTGGTAATTGCCGAGTTGCCGCTATTGGCGATAAAACAGCGCAGGCATTAAAGGCTTATGGCATATATGCGGATTTGGTTCCGGACGATTTTCACAGCGACGGGCTTATCGCGGAATTGAAAGCGCGCCTGACAGGCCGGGAAAGGGTCTGGTATTTGAAAGCGGAAAATGCGGACGGACATTTAAAAGAAGCGTTAAAAGATGTTTGTCAGGTTGAAGAAATTGCGGTGTATGAGAATTGCGCCGTGGAACCGGATTTGAAAAATTTAGGGTCGCTTGCGGATTATGACGGAGTTTTTTTTACCTGCGCTTCTAATGTCCGGCGGCTGATGGACGGACTGAATATTTCTAAAAAAGACATACCGGATCCTTTTCCGGTTGAAAAAAGCAAAGAAGAAAGAGCCGGTAAAGAGAAGAAGGAATGCCGTATATACAGCATTGGCCCTAAAACAACACAATGTCTGAAAACCTACGGCTTTGAAAACATACAGGAAGCCGATAAGGTTTCCTGCGAAGAATTAGTTGTTAAGCTCCTCCGTAATGGCGCTTTTTAAGGATGCGGGCAGCGCCAGGGAGATATAATGAATCATTTCTTCCCGGGAGATGACCTCCTGGGAGGCTTCCCGGGAGGAAATTTCCTTTCGGGAACTGACTGACCGGTTTAAAAACCAGTCGGTCAAAATACCCGATAATGCGTTGGTGTAGAAATCGCAGAGAAATTGTTTGTAGTCGGGAGAAATACAGGCGTTTATGTCTTTTTCAATCCTTTCGATAATTGCGCTGACGCAAGCCTGAAAGTCGGAGAGAAAAATTCGTTTCATCCCGTCCCGGCCCATGGTATCGTAGATGCAGCTTAAAATATGATTGTTGGCGTCAATGTAATCAATGATAAATTGAATGAGTTCTTTATGGTCGGTAAAAGGGTCAAAATCTCTGACAATGTTTAACGCCTCCTGCTCCAGCATCCAGCGCACAAGGGCATAAATATCCTCAAAATGATAATAAAAGGTTTTCCTGTTTATGCCGCAGTCACTGCAAAGCTCGCTGACGGTAATTTTGGAAAGGGGCTTCTTTTCCGCAATTTTTTTTAAGGAGGCAACGATGGCCTGCTTGGTTTTTAAAGATATATCTGCGTGGGTCATTTCTTTACCTCTTCTTTGGCGTTCGACCGCTTGGACGAAAGGCTCCTTTTTTTCCGGTAGAGGATGAGCAGGAGCGTCATTGCTGCAATAAGGCAAATTGTAAGGACGACAAGGATTTTGCCTGAAAGGGATGCAGGCTGGTCCGTGCAGCAGAAAATGATCTCAGGCTGCTCGGATGTAAACACATAATAACTTCCATCCTGCACGGCGTCAACCAAAAGCCAGCTATTATTATCATAGACCATAAGCTCTGGATTCTCCATTTCAGTTGGAATCAGGTATCTTATGGTATAAGGCCCGGGGGCTGTCTCGGATATGGACATCTTCCAGCACTCCCCTTTGCTCCGGGCATTTGCCGGGTAAGCATTGGTCCTGGAAAGGGTAAAGCCTTCCTCCGGCGCAAAACTGCCCTCCACCAGAGCAACGGGGCGACCGTCCATGGTCTGTCTGCTTTCAACTGCGGAGGCGTATTCCGTATAGACAGCTTCGATTGTCTGATCAAACGTAATGTTATGATAGTCAAACTCAGGCCAGCTGCCCGCATAGCCTTCCTTTATCGGAACAGTAGGAAGCCTGTCGGGTGAAAAACTGTCTCCATATTTTAAGGGGACGACGCTCACCGTCTTTCCATCTGCCACAAAGGAAAGAGAAATGCTTTCAAAAATTTCCGGCAGGTCGGGCATTTGTAAAAATTCTTCGTAGGCAAGAGGCTGCGCCATTTCTTCGTAGCTGATGCCGTCAATTCCGTCGGGACCTCCTTTCACAAAAAAGTTGTTGCTTATGGAGGAGGAAGAAACTGTTTTTCCGGCGATAGAGCCTGTGAAATTTTCACCGTCTTTGATTTCCACCATACTGTAGCAATCGGAGATATTGGCGCCACAGCCTGCAATTCCCCCGATTTGATTTACGCCTGACAGAGTACACTTAGCGCTGCTTGCACGTATACTTGAGGCACAGTAACCTGCAATGCCGCCAATCTGGTTGCCCTCGCCGGCAATATATCCTTCGTTGATGCATTCTATGATACTGCCTAAGGTCATTTCACCTGCAATGCCTCCGATACGGTTTTTCCGGCCCTCCACAGCGCCTTTGTTCCGGCACTGACGGACAACTATGCGCTCCTGGTAGCGGAAATTTAAAGTGGCGTTATCCTGCGTCAGATCAAAATCATTTTCCGGATCCAAATTGTTTTCTCTGGAAAGAGAGCCTGCGATCCCGCCTGCATTTAAGTCTCCGCATATTTTTCCGTTGTTGATACAGTTCATGACTTTGCCGGTGGTGTCGGTGAGCTGGTCTTCATCTGAAACATCTGTCAGAATGTCGTCAGGATCTGTGGTTTGGGGATTTGTAATAATATCCGTAATCACGTTAATCTGGTCAATGATTGCCTGAAAGTCGTTCAACACTATCTGATTTTCATCGTCCAGCATTGTGTTTAATATGCGCATATCATTTATTATCCCGGAAAAGCTGCCGCTGAGGGAAGCCTGTGCGGAGGAAATGCGGGAGCTTAAAATAAAGGCCTGATCTTGGACCGTCCGGTTGATATTTTCCAGTACCGAAGAAGCGTCTTCATAAACGTTTTCCTGTACTTTGTTGATATCCTCCTCCACCTGTTCTTTGTCAATCCGATCCCGCAGGCTGTCGAAATCAAAGTTTCCCGGCGGCGTGGGAAAACTTTCCGGCCAAGTAAAGGAAGGAGAGGGCGTAACATCCGGCGTGGGGGTTTCATCCGTGTGATCCCCGGAATCACTATCAGGATTACCCCCAGAATTGTCTCCGGGAACTTTACCAGGATTATCCCCGGAATTATCTCCGGGAACTTTATCAGGATCACCTCCGGAATTGGCCCCGGAACCATTGTCAGGATTACTGTTAATGGTGCCGTCATTGTTATTCGTATTATCCGCATCCGTGCCGGGGACGGTATCGGCCGGAACGCCTGCCTGCAACGCTTGTGCGGCGATTACGGTTTTGGCAGAGCGCGGCTCCGGCGCAAAGCCGCCCTGTTCGACGGAAACATCATTTTCTTCATAATTCGGTATGGCGTAGCTGGGATCCAAAATTGTATCTAATATATCCCCCTTTTCTTCCGTATGGGACGGCACGGTTTCAGTGGTTGTGCTGTCGGCAGAAGAGGACGGCGGGATATCTGTTCCCGGATTGGTTTCGTCCTTGCCGACGTCGTTTGCCGGAGGCGCGGGTAACACCGGTGGTACAGGAGGATCAGGATTCGGATCCGGTACATCCGGCGCATTCGTGGCGGCGGGAGAGGGCGTTCCCGTAGGCGATTCCGTAGCGGCAGG
>ERZ777011.3287-NODE-3287-length-10545-cov-2.603051_pt1 | contig 10545 bp, 7 predicted proteins | sample MGYA00374964_ERZ777011 | MGnify/ENA primary metagenome ERZ777011 (study PRJEB29310, sample SAMD00008975) | mouse gut metagenome | study: EMG produced TPA metagenomics assembly of the Metagenome analysis of fecal microbiota from mouse which was promoted...
GTTTGGATGGGTTTTATCACCGGCAACAGAAGAAGGAACAATCCACATAATCTGAGCAGTATCGCCTGCATCAAGGATAGCGTAATTTCCGCTTTCCTGGAACCAATAATCAGAACTTATATTTTTCTCAACTCCTGTTCCAACATTATAAATCAGTTTGCCGATATCGGATTTAGCTGAAATATCAAAGCGGATAGCATAGACGTCTTTTGTTTCGTCAACCCCTAAATCACTATAGTCAATTTCAAGATTTTTCTGAGCGTCATTTCCTGTATGAGTTATAGTTTTGGCAACAGCATTTGAAACCGAATCTGTGTAAGGAACAGTGACTGTTTTTGTGTAAGTAAGAACTGCATTGGTTAGATTTACGCTTTCAACTTCTTCACCATCAACGTCATTGCCCCACCAGTATTGAAATGAAATAGTATCATTTGAATTTTCTGTGAGGTGTGGCTGGACTTCTGCCGGAACTTCCCAGTAAGCTTCAATATATGAGCCTGCACCGAAAAGTTTGCCACCATTTCCGGGAGTAATTCCGAATTTAACCCCGGCTTCTTCAAGTGCACTTACGGAATTGTCACCTTCGAGACCTATATCATTATACCAATAGCTTGCACCTTCTTTGCCTTCGATTCCTGCAATCTGTTTTGCGTATTCAGTATCAGCAGGTGAACCCTGTACAACATTTATTCCTCCGCCATAAACAAACTGGTCCATTTCAGTATCCGATTCAATTGTGCAGGTAATTGATTCAATGGTAACGCCTATCATATCAGAAAGGCCAAAATCCGAGAATTTAAATTTATGGCTGTTTATAGGCTTATCTGGATTAGAATCGGGGTTTGCAATGTAATAGTCTTCATCATAGCCTTTTGTAAGAACGATTTTTCCGAGAGCTTCACCGTCAATCTGTTTTGCTACTGTAGCAGAAATGGTAGCAGTCCCGTCACCATTATCTTTAAAGCTCCAGTTTTTACCGTCTTCTGAATTGGTACCGTTTGTATGCTTGTTGTTATCAGGTATGATATTTTCATTTTCCCCCGGTTTTTGAGGAGGGTTATCGGGTTTAGGATTATCTGGATTTTCAACAGAGGTATTGTCATTATAAGAAAAACCATTGAAAGTAACAGTATTTTCAACCATATCATTAATGGAATTATCCCAGTGAGCTGAATAATAGCATCTGAACTCAAAATTGCCATATTCTCCGTACTGAAGATTCAGCGATGAAACGTCAATGGCAATCTTATTTGAACCCTTTTTAAGGTCAACGGCATACCCGCTTCCTTCTTTAGAATTGGTAGTCCATTTGTTGTCTTTGGTATGTTCCATCCAGCCCTTGTCGGTGGTAATTCCTATACCGTATGAAAAAGAACCGCCGTATTCGGAATCAATGTTTACAACGATGGTTTTAAGCGGATTTTTTTCGCTGTAGGTTGAAGGAATATCGACTTTGATTGAGCTTGTGTCGTCCCATTCCTGACCGGCAGTTTTGTTGTTTAAAACAGATACAGTCGGTGCGAATACAGCAGATGCCGTTGTCATCATGTATGCAGGAACAGCAGAAGCCGTAATAACTGCACTCATAACAGCGGCCTGCATACGTTTGGTTAAATCATTTCTCTTCATAATTGATTATCCTTTCGTAAAAATATAATGATTTTTTTACTTACTTTACCCTATATTTTATATTATATCACAAAAATATTTCTAAATTATTAACAAATTGTTAAACTTGCCAAAAAATCATCTAAATATTATACGAAAATTATGAAACAATTTGGTGAAATGGTATATCAATTTGCTGAAGCTGTGAATATATCTGTTGTAACAGGAGCTTGTGTGGGATTTGTTGTAGGTTCAATTTTTGTACGTTGTATTGAAACCTTTGAGTTTGTAACTACCCATACATTATTATAGGTTGGGCATGAAAATGCTACATTTGCATTGAACTGGTCTGATGAGATTGTTGTATTAATAAGATTTACATCAGCAACAATGTCTTCTGGAGTTATTTGACTGATGACGTCTTCAGGTCCGACAACGGAAACATCCATTTTTTGAGTTAAAATCCTATAATCATAACTGCTGTCCGGAACGTTTCTTATTGTTATATGGCTTTGGTCGAGAGTGAGGTCTGTTTGTGCAAGACCATCATCATCAAGCGTGACAGTTACGGTTTCAAGCTCTGAAATATTTATATATTCACTGTTTTCAAGCTGTTTATTCATTGAAAAAGTTCTTGAGAATCCGAGTTTCAGTTCATTCAGGGGAACAACTCCTATATCAATGATATCAGGAATTTCAGTCTGACTGTTGTTGCAGGCAAGAATAACAGAATCTGCTGAAAGTTTAAATTTAAGAATATTTTCATCAAAATTATCGGGTACATTATTGACTGCAACTGAAAATCCTACAGTTTTCTGTGTTCTTACAGGTATAGTTATATTGAAATTCATATCGCTGAATTTAAAAGATGATTGGTCAATAATGGTATTATCTTCCGTATAAAGCTGGATTTCATCACTTGCAAGAACATATGCGGAATCAAGACTGAGTTTCTTGTTTGATACAGCATAGCATTTTGAGATTTTATCAAGCTGTGCAGAAGGACCTGTAATGCGGATAACCGAAGGCTCACAGGCAAGTTCGGCAAGATTTATTACTTTTCCTTCTGAAACTGAAACGTTTGGTATGTTCGGAGTTATTGAAAATTCTCTTGTATCCATTTTATCCAGAAAAACAGTTGCAGACGGAGGATAAACTGATTTTATTTCATATTTTATATTACTGTTGCCTCTTATTTTTATAGAAAGCTTTTTTGTTCCGGTAGTTGAAATATTTTCTGAATCAATATAAGCCTCAAGATTTTCATTATTGAAATTTCCAATTTGCGTACGGCTTCCGAGAAGTTCAACGGTAACTTCTTCAACATCGCATGAAGTAACGCTTAATCCGTTTAATCCTGCTGATGTTCCCGAAATATCAAGAGATAACGGGATATGTTCAATTGTTTTCTGAACTGATGGATACTGTGTCATAGAAACAAAGAACCATACAAATATAGCAATAACAAATGAAAGAAATGCAACGAAAAGATTATTATTCATGAAATTGTTTTTTACTTTATCAATTATCTTCATTTTTTCTTCCTCCTTACAAATACAGAGGAAAGGGTTTTCCGGTGATTTTCAGAAGCCTGCGGGTCTTCATAAAAAATTTCTTTTTCAAGAACATTTTTCAGTTTTTCACGTGTGTAGTCCCTTGTCAGAACTCCGTTTATGGCTATTGAAATCTGACCTGTTTCCTCTGATACTACAATAATAACTGCATCTGAATTTTCACTCATGCCGATAGCAGCACGATGTCTTGAGCCGAGGCTTTTGTCAATAAGTCTGTCATTTTGTGCTTTCGGAAGAAAACACGCTGCTGCAAGGATTGTTCCTTCACGCATTATCACAGCACCGTCATGAAGCGGAGTTTTCGGATAAAATATATTGCCGAAAATCTGTCTGCTTGGCATAGCATTAAGTATAGTACCCGATTCAATCTGTTCACCAAGTTTTGTCTGTCGTTCAATAACTATAAGTGCTCCTGTACAGCTTGCCGAAAGCTCAACACAGGAATCACAGATGGCTTCAATGGCTATATTCCATTTTTGTTTTGCGTCATTTGAGGGAGTACCTATGCCAATAATTTTTATACCGAGTTTCGTCTGTCCGAATTGTTCCAGTGCACGTCGGATTTCAGGCTGGAATAATATAAGCATTGCAAGAAGTCCTATATCAAGAGCATGACCGAGCATATATTCCATTACGGTCAGTTCAAGCAGACTGCTCATCAGATAGGCTGCAATGAGAAGTATAATACCTTTCATAAGCTGTCCGGCTCTTGTTTCACGTATAAGTTTAAGAAGAAGATAGATTATGTATGCAAGTACGGCAATATCTATGATATCTTTTGGTTCTATCGTACTCATAAGGCTGAAAAAAGCATATTTTATATCCTGAAATGAAGGCATTTTCTCACATCTTTCTGAATTTAGTTAAAAGTTATAAGTTAAGAGCTATGATTTTTATGTGATGATAACTATACATTCATAACTCTTAACTAATATATATTGTACCACAAATTGAAAGAATTTCAATAGCTTTTTTATTATTTTCTTAAAATTATCACAATTTATTTTTACTCAGTCTGTAAATTTCATTTGCAAGCTGTACGGAATCGGATTCCTTACTGAAAATGGACGGTGAGAAACGTACTGTACCGGAATCAGTTCCGAGCTGTGAATGTGCAAGGGCAGAGCAGTGATAACCTGCTCTGAGACAGTAGCCCTTTTCTGCAAGATGTTCAGCAGCTTTTTCCGATTTCATGCCATTTATATTGAATGAAACAATCGGAACATATTCAGCAGCCGGACTTCTGTATAAAGTGATATTTTTATTTTTCCGGAGTTCGGAAATAAATCGGCGACAGATTCTATCTTCATGGCTGAAAATCTTGCTTATACCGATATTTCTTATAAATTCTATACCTGACTGTACGGAAATTATTCCGGCTACATTCAAAGTTCCGCTTTCAAGACTTTCGGGCAGAAATTCAGGTTGGACAAGGCTTTGTGAACTGTTGCCCGTGCCACCCTGCATCAGAGGCGGAATTTTATATTTCCCGTCTGTGATAAGCAAACCTGTTCCGGTTATTCCATAAAGTCCCTTATGACCTGCTGTGCATAGTATATTTATTCCCTGACTCATTTTAATATCAATTATTCCACAGGCCTGTGCACCATCAGCAATAAAGCATATATTACGGCTTCTGCATATTTCTGCAATTTCCTGATAAGGCAGAATTTGCCCTGTTACATTGCTTGCGATGGTACACACTACAGCCTTGGTATCACTTCTTATAAGATTACGGAAACTTTCAAGTGTTTTTTCATCTTCAGGATATATCTGAGCAATTGAAAGTGATATTTTTTTTTCAGAAGCGAGAGCGGCTGCCGGACGTGCGACAGAATTATGCTCCATTCCGCTTATAATCATATGACCGCCGTTTTTCATTATTCCTTTTATTGCTGTATTCAGTGCATGAGTGCAGTTGAGTGTGAAAACTACATTTTCAGGCTCTGCACCAAAAAAATCAGCAGCTGTTTCCCTTGCCGAATAAACAGCCTGAGAAGTTGCGGCGGCTATTGCATGACCTCCTCTTCCTGAACTTCCGTATTTTTCAAGTGCCGAATATACTGAATTTTTTACACTTCTTGGCTTTGGAAACGTTGTTGCGGCATTATCAAAATTTACAATCATAAAGCACCTCCTTATTTCTTCAATTCATATGGTATGGCATTTTTATCAAGAATTGAAAGGGCAGTTTTATTATAAATATGCAAATCATATCCACAGCCTTCTTCACGTCTTTTTATTTCGCAGCGAATTTTTCTTGATTTAAGAAGTCTTTCGGCTTTTACAGCATAGGTATATGACGGCATTTCTGCTATATATTCAATCATACTATCACCCCTTGTGATTTTTTTAACGGCATTGCCTTTATACTATATATAATATGCAGATTGTCTCCAGCTTGTTATAAATTCATTGCCGGAAATCTTCATTGCTTCTTGACTTTGCCTAAAAAATGATATATAATATTATATGTATACTCCTTATAAAAAACGGTTATAATAATTAAAATAATTTTTGGGAGTGTGCATCATGGAAATTGAGAAAAAGGACAACGACAGCAAAATAAAAGAAAAATCGGGTGAGGAAGAAATAAACGTTGCCGAGAGCGAGGCACAGGTAAATGTACAGAATACAAAGCACCTTATTCACTGTCTTACGATTATTGGTCAGATTGAGGGCCATTATGTTCTTGGTGAGCAGAATAAAACTACACGGTATGAGCATATTATTCCTGCACTTGTTGCAGTTGAACAGGACAGAAGTGTTGAAGGACTTATTATAATTCTTAATACAGTCGGCGGAGATGTTGAAGCGGGCCTTGCTATTGCCGAGCTTATTGCAGGTATGAAAACTCCGACAGTTTCGCTTGTTGTGGGCGGAGGACATTCAATAGGAGTTCCGTTGGCAGTAAGTGCAAAGACTTCTTTTATAGTTCCCTCTGCATCAATGACTATTCATCCTGTCCGCATGAATGGGACTGTTCTTGGAGTTCCGCAAACTCTTTCATATTTTGACAAGATGCAGGACAGGATAATCAGCTTTGTCACTGCCAACAGTAAAGTCAAAGAAGATGATTTTCGCAGACTTATGATGAATACAGAGGAGCTTGTTCTTGATGTCGGTTCAGTTGTTGACGGCGAGAAGGCAGTTGAAATCGGTCTTATTGACAGACTCGGCAGTCTGGGGGATGCTATGGACTGTCTTTATGAAATGATAGAAAATACAGAGAAAAGATATTTTTAGGAGAGTGAAAAATGCCGGAAAAGAAAAAATCACCTTTAGGTACTGATTGCAATGAAGAAAATCTTGGCAAAAGGGGAAGAAGTGTAAAAAAATCAGAAAATAAACTATCCGAAGATGAAGAAGATGATATAAAGGAAAAAAGTCGTATATTATCGGTTCTGCTGTTTGCGGCGGGTGTTCTTTCTGCACTTATTACAATTATTCCGGGTTCAGCAGGCTGGAATGTACTGCATAGGGTACTGCCAGGGATTTTTGGTCTGGCGGTTCTTTTAGTGCCTGTAATACTGATATATATATCGGTTCTTATCGGTCTTGAAAGGGATTATGAAGAAATAATAAAAAAAACTTTATGGTGTATCGGCTGGACTTTTTTTGCAAGTTCTGCAATTCAGATTTTTGCTGTCGGAGAAATTCCCGGCAGTGATTTTTCTGACTATATTTCAGAAATATATGCTGATGGAACTTATTTCAGAGGCGGCGGTGTTATAGCACTGCCGATTGCCGGAATACTTTTTGGTATTTTCGGCTCAATGGGTGCAAAGATTGTAATGACGATTCTTTTCTTTGTGATTATTCTTATAATTACTGATAAAGGACTTATGGATTTTTTCAAAATAGTTTCAGTTCCGTTCAAATTTGTAAGTGAATTTTTTATAGGAATGCAGAGTGAAGATGACGGTAATTATTATTATGATGACGATGATGAATACATAGAAGATAATCCGGAAGATATGGAAGTTGTAAAAATGATTGAAAATTGTGACAAATATCTTCCGGAGCCTGAATCTGATGCAGTGTCTGTATATCCTGAACAAGATGATTTCAGTATGTTTTTTGATATTCCCCTGCCTGATGAAAAACCGCAGGAAACTTTAAATTCTGTAAATCGTAGTACTGAAATTATTGATAACAAGAGTATTGATATTCCCATTAAGGAAGATAACAGTGAACCTGATACAGAACTTGAAAAACTTATAAACAATGCTGCAAAAAAGAAGTTTGAACGGAGCAGTCCTGTTGTAGATGATAGTGAAAAGGATGAGGAAAAATCTGTTAATCAGCAGGTTTATGTGCTTCCTGCACTTGAATTACTTACTCCGCCGGATAAAAATGCAAACAGTGCAGAAGCAGCGGCGGAAATGCGTGAAAAGGCAGATACCATTGTAAATACGTTTGACAGTTTTTCAGTAAAAGTCAAAATAAAGAATATTTACAGAGGTCCTTCTATTACACGTTATGAGATTCAGCCGGGAGCAGGAGTAAAAGTCTCAAAAATAAAAGGACTGGAAGATGATATTGCACTCAGTCTTGCGGCACAGGGCGTGCGTATTGAGGCTCCTGTTCCGGGAAAGGCAGCTGTCGGAATTGAAGTTCCAAATATAAATAAGGATACTGTAACGCTTAAGGAAATTCTTTCATCTCCGGAATTTAAAAATTCACAGAGCAAGCTTGCATTTGCAGTCGGAAAGGATATTGCAGGAAATGCAATTGTTGGTGATATTACCAAAATGCCTCACGTTATTATTGCAGGTACTACGGGTTCAGGCAAGTCGGTATGCACACGTTCAATAATTATGAGTATTCTTTATAATGCAAAACCTGATGAAGTAAAAATTATCTTGATTGACCCGAAAGTCGTTGAATTTAAAGTCTTTGAGGGCATACCGCATTTGCTGATTCCTATTGTAACAGAGGCAAAAAAGGCAGCCGGAGCTCTGAACTGGGCTGTGAATGAGATGATGCGGAGATACAATAAATTTGCTGATATCGGTGCAAACGATTTGAAGTCATATAATGAAATTGCCGAAGATGACGGAGAAATGCAGAAGATGCCACAGATTGTAATATTTATTGACGAGTTGGCAGATATGATGCTTGTTGCCGGAAAAGAAGTTGAAGATTCAATATGCCGTCTTGCACAGATGGGGCGTGCTGCAGGTATGCATCTTGTTGTTGCAACACAGCGTCCGACCACTGATGTAATCACAGGACTTATCAAGGCAAATATTCCGAGCCGTATTGCATTGTCTGTAATGTCGCAGGTGGATTCACGTACTATTATTGATATGGCTGGTGCAGACAAACTTTTGGGCAATGGTGATATGTTGTATATGCCTATAGGCATGAGCAAACCTGTAAGAGTTCAGGGTTGTTTTGCTTCATCCAAGGATATTAACCGCACTCTTGACTTTATCCGTTCACAGGCACAGGGCAGTTATGACAGTAGTATTATTGAGGCTGTAGACAATTTTGTTCCGCAGACCAAAGGTGATAAAGGTATTTCTGACAGCGGATTTGAAGTGGGAAGCGATGAGGATTATGTTATCAGGGGTGCGGAAGTTGCTGTGAATGCAGGACAGCTTTCTACTACAATGTTACAGAAGAAACTCAAACTGGGTTATGCAAGGGCATCAAGAATCATGGACGAACTGGAGGAGCGTGGAATCATAAGTCCTCCTGAAGGTTCAAAGCCGAGAAAGGTACTTATGTCGAAAATGCAGTTTGATGAATGGAAGTTAAGACAGATGGAGGATAAATAAATGCCTGAATTGAAAAACTTATAGCAGATGGTTATACCAAAGAAGCAGAGAATCTGAAAAAATATTACAGAAATGCTGTTGTTCTTTCAGTTAAGGATATGCAGGGCGGTGGTATACCGGTCGAAGCAAGTAAAATGGGCGGATTTCCTGATTTGCCGTCTGAAATTGAATATCCTGTTATGAGTGAATATACTGAAACATGGTTACAGGATACTAATAAAGGAGAAGTTGAACATTATGAAAAATCCGCAATGCAGTTGGTGGTACAGATAAATCTGTATGAACTTGCTGAATCGGGTGCGGACATTGAAAATCTTTTATCGAAAACAGGTATGCTTTATATATTCTGGAGCGGTGAAATTATGGAACTTGTAAGTGATGAATGGTCTGAAATTGTTGCAGAAGAACCTGATAAGACTGTATTTCATAAAGTAATTTACTGGAACGTCGATATTTCATGATTAAAACGTATTGAACCATATTGCAGATATTACAGTAGATATTTTGAAGAATGTCTGCCTGAATTTGCTGTTACGTTTGATTCAGATGCAGAATACAGTGAAGATTCGGTAAATGAAATAGACGGTCTTGAAAAAGCAACGGATACAGATGTTTATGATTTTTCAAGTGGCGATAATAAATTGTTTGGTTTCCCGAAAGGTGCTAATAAACCTGATGTAGATGAAAATACAATAAATCTGTTTCAGTTTAATTATCAGGAAGGTTGTTTATGGAGAGTTTACTGGCTTATAAATAAAAATGACCTGAAAAATCTTGATTTTTCAAAAGTATTACTTAATTATGATTTGGATTAGGAGGCATAGAATTGTACGATAAATTTATACCATTAACAAAAAAAGAAATGGACGAACAGGGCATAACGCAGTTTGATTTCATTTACATAACAGGAGACGCATATGTTGACCACCCAAGTTTCGGGGCTGCAATAATTACACGTCTTATTGAGGATATGGGATTTACCGTGGGAATAATTTCCCAGCCGGACTGGCATACAGACCGTGACTTTAAACGTTTTGGTGTACCTAAATATGCATTTTTAGTTACTTCCGGCAATATTGATTCCATGGTAGCCCATTATACTGCTGCAAAGCGAAAACGTTCAGATGATGCATATACGGCAGGAGGAAAAGCCGGAAAACGTCCTGACAGAGCGGTTATTGTATATTGTCAGAAGCTCCGTGAATATTTTGGAAATATTCCGATAGCTATAGGCGGACTGGAAGCATCACTCCGTCGTTTTGCCCATTATGACTACTGGGATGACAAAGTTCGTCCGTCAGTACTTTTCGACAGCGGTGCGGACCTGCTTATGTACGGTATGGGTGAACATCAGATTAAAGAACTCTGCACACGCCTTGCAAACGGTGAAAATATCAGGGAAATTCATGATATACGCGGCACTTGTTATATGACAGAACCGGTAAATACTCCGATAGGTTCGGCACAATGTCCGTCATTTGAACAGGTACGTGACAGCAAGAAAGAGTATGCAAAGGCTACAAAAATACAATACGATTGGCAGGACGAAGTGTATGGAAAAACCATTATTCAGCGTC
>ERZ777011.3289-NODE-3289-length-10513-cov-17.282081_pt1 | contig 10513 bp, 10 predicted proteins | sample MGYA00374964_ERZ777011 | MGnify/ENA primary metagenome ERZ777011 (study PRJEB29310, sample SAMD00008975) | mouse gut metagenome | study: EMG produced TPA metagenomics assembly of the Metagenome analysis of fecal microbiota from mouse which was promoted...
GCGTTACTCACCAGTCCGCCACTAACCGCTTCCAATCTAAAAGAATGAATTAAGTCCGTTCGACTTGCATGTCTTATGTGCGCCGCCAGCGTTTATCCTGAGCCAGGATCAAACTCTCTTGTTTATGGTATATATATGTTCTTTAATATATATCTAAATTAAGTTTGAGCATAAGCTCATTTTTTTTAAATTTTGTGGTAGTTTAAGTATTTCTACTTCCTACCGCTTGGTTTCTCTTAAAGGATATTTTATTGTTTATTTTTCAATGTACTTTCCAGCTATCTTTCCGACAGCTTATTTAGTATAGCACTTTTATTTTTTAAAGTCAACACTTTTTTTCAATTTTTTTTAAAAATTTTTAAAGTACTACTCTCACTCCTAATTCTATGGGTGAGTGATTATTAGTTTATCATTATTGAATATAAAAGTCAACACATTTTTACTAAAATTTTACTTTTTTCTTACATTATGCTATAATTTATTTAGTTCATTGAAATTTTAATATTATGGAGGTGTTGTCATGAGCAATTTGACAATGATATTTCTTGTAGTCATCGCTTTTGTTGGTTTATTCTTCTTTCTGAAATTAATGTATAAATTATTTGTTTTAGAATTAGAATTAATCATCAAATACTGGCCGGTATTACTTGTCATTATTATTGCATTGATTTTGCTTGCCGTGTTCGGTGACATAATCAAAGGAATATTCCAAGGGATATTCCACTAAACATCTCCATCTCGGAGATGTCTATATTTACGCCGAGTCATTGAACGGCCAAAGCTCGCAAGAGTGGAGGCCTATTTTTTATTTAAAATTATATTTTTACTTTATTTACAAATAATACTTTTAGTTATATAATGTTTTCATCTTAAAGATAAGGAGGGTATTTATATATGAAACTTATCGATTTACTAAAAGAGATTGAAGTAAAAAATAAAGTTGGCGATCTAAATTTAGATATAACTAATATACATTCAGACTCTCGAAAATTAAAGGAAGGTGGCTTATTCATAGCAATAAATGGATTTACAAAAAATGGTATAGAATTTATACCAAGTGCCATTGAAAATGGTGCAAAAGCTATTATTGTAGAACCAGATGTTGATATTAATAAATTAAATCTTTCTTATAATATACCTATTATTTCAGTAGAGAATACGAGAAAGGCTTTAGCACAAGCTGCTTGTGCTTTTTATGATTATCCAGCAAAAAAACTAAAAATTATTGGTGTTACTGGAACCAAAGGAAAAACTACTACTACTTTTATGACCAAAGCTATTTTAGAAGCTCATGGATATAAAGTAGGATTAATTGGAAGTATTGCTGTATATATAGGTAAAGAAAAATTATATGATACTGACAGAACAACTCCTGAAAGTATTGAAATTCAAGAAAACTTAGCTAAAATGGTAAAAGAAAATGTTGATATTGTCATTTTAGAAGTATCTTCACAAGCACTTATGCTTGATCGTGTTACTGGTTGCGATTTTGAAGTAGGCATTTTCACAAATTTGAGTGAAGACCATATTAGTCCAAAAGAACATCCTTCAATGGAACATTATTTTAATACAAAACTTAGTTTAATTGAAAAAGCAAAATATGGTGTTATTAATAATGATGATGAAAAAACATGCACTATTCCAAAATTATTACCAAATAAAGAAATTACTACTTTTGCTATTGACAATGAAGCAGATATAAAAGCTAATCCAAGTAGTTTAAAAATTACAGATTCCTTTATTGATTTCACTATCAATTTTAATGGTAAAGAAGAAAAAATTGAAGCAAGTATTCCAGGTAGATTTAGTGTTTATAATGCCTTAGGTGCTATATCTGCTGCCTCACATTTCGGAGTTACCGCAGATGAAATACGATTAGCTTTAAAAGATTTAAAAGTATTAGGTAGAAGTGAACTTGTACCTAATAAGTTAGGTTTATCTATACTTATAGATTATGCTCATACTCCATCAAGTTTGGAAAGCATTTTACTTTCTGTAAAGTCTTATGCAAAAAAACGAATTATATGTGCATGGGGAGTTGGTGGTGATAGAGATGCTGCCAAAAGACCTGTTATGGGAGAAATTTCTGGAAGACTTGCAGATTTTACTGTTCTTATGTCTGATCAAGTTCGTACAGAAGATCCACTTAAAATATTAAAAGAAATAGAAGTAGGAATAATTCCAACTGGAAAACCTTATAAAATTATTGTTGATAGAACAGAAGGAATTAGATATGCTATTTCAATTGCAGAACCAGGAGATGTAATAGTTATTCCTGGTCTTGGAAATGACTTATATCTTGAAAAAAATGGAGTTAAATATCCTTATGATGAAAGACAAGTTATTACAAAAATCATTGACGAAATGATTAATTCTGGTGAGAAAACTCCTTTAATAAATTAATTGTCAATCTCAAATATAAAATAATTTATATCAATAAAAAGATGAACATAGTTACAAAAATCTATATTCATCTTTTTTATTTAATATTTCAAATATCTATTTCACCTTTAAAAACTTTTTCAGCATTTCCCATAAGAATAACACTATTGGTATCTACATCATACTTTACTTTAACAATTCCTCCTTCTAACTCTACAACTACTTCATTATTTATGTAATTTTTTAATATAGATACAACTGTCGCTGAACATGCACCTGTTCCACATCCCAAAGTTCTACCTACTCCTCTTTCCCACACCATCACTTTTATTTTGTTTCTATTCATTACTTTTACAAATTCAACATTTGTTTTGTTTGGAAAATATTTATAATTTTCTATAATGCTTCCAATTTCTTCTAATTTTAAATTTTTTAAATCATCTTCAAAAATAACACAATGTGGATTTCCCATCGACATAGGAAAACCTATATACTCTTTATCTTCAATATTTATTTTCAAGCTTTCTAATTGTTTTTCAATAACATTCGGAAAAATTACTGGTATTTTATTAAATTCAAAAACAGGATTCCCCATCGATACTTTTACATAAACAACAGTCTTGTTTTCAACTATTATTTCTATTTCTTTTATTCCTGATAGTGTTTCAATTTTAAAATTCTTGACATCTACAAAATTTTCTTCATACAAATATTTTGCTAAACATCTTATACCATTCCCACACATTCCTGCTTCTGTACCATCTTGATTAAATATTCTCATTTTATATTCAGCTATATTACTTTTTTCAATAAATATAACTCCATCTGCACCTACTCCATATCTTCTATCGCACAAAAATTTTGTCAAGTTAGAATACGAAAACCTAAATGTTTGATTTAAACAATCTATAATTATAAAATCATTACCTGTTGCTTGCATTTTACAAAAAGAAATCATACAATTCACCTCTTCGATTAATTGTATGATTTACTTTTAAAATAATTACTATTATTTATTGTCCATCTTTTAATTCTTCTTTTAAAACTATATGCACTACTGTTCCAACTTCTTGTTCTGTTTCATATGATGGCTCTTGCGAAACAACTATTCCTTTTGTTCCTTCGGCAGAAACATTTAATTTAGCTCCTCTTAAAGTATTTCTTGCCTCAGAAATTGACATTCCTTTAACATTTGGAACTGTTGTTGAAACTCTCACTTCATTTTCAGCTGTATATAAGTAAATTGTAGCACCAGTTTTTAATTTCACACCTGACTTTGGTGTCTGATCTGAAACCAAAGTAGTATTTTCATCTCCACTAATATTGACTTGTACATTGAAGCCCAAAGCTGTTAATGTTTTCTTTGCTTCTGCAACAGTTTTATTAACTACATTTGGAACAACTGACAAACTATCTTCTTCTGCAACAGTTTCAGTAGTATCTGCCGGAATTCCCAAAATAGGTAAAACTTCTGACAATATTTGTGATGCTACTGGACCTGCCGTTTGTCCACCTTGATGTGATACTCCATGAGGATCATATAAAATAACTAATACTACTACTTGTGTATTTTCAATAGGAGATATAGCTATAAATGATGCAACATATCCTGCTTCTGGATTATTGACAGGTGGTTCAGATGTACCACTCTTTCCTCCAACTGAATACCCCTCAACTTTTGCATATCTACCAGTTCCTTCTGTAACAACTGATTCCATCATATTTTTCATTTTTTGAGAAGTTTCTAAGGAAATTACTTGCCTTAATTCTTCAACTTCAACTGTTTCTATACTTTTTTCATCTGTATTTTCAATTTGCTTTACTACTCTTGGTTTTACATACACACCATCATTTGTAATTGCAGAAACTGCTGAAATTAATTGTAATGGTGTAATTGTAATTCTCTGTCCAAAAGACATTGTCGCAAGTTCTACTGGTACAATCTTACTTTCATCAAAAAAATACCCTTCATAGGCTTTTGCTATATCGTCTCCAACTTTTGAAAACAATCCAAATGCTTCATAATATTTATATAATAATTTACAACCTATTTTTTGACCTAATTGCATAAAGGCTGGGTTACAAGAATTTTGAAGCGCTTTTCTCAATGTTTGAACCCCATGTGAACCATCTGTTTTCCAACAACTTATATCTCTATCTCCAACATGTAATGATCCTGTGCAGAAAAAATCTCCTTCATGATCTGTTGTAATTATATTTTCTTCAAGTGCAACCGCAGAAGTTATAAGTTTAAAAGTAGAACCTGGTTCATATAAATCTGATACTGCTCTATTTTTCCATACATTTAATAATTTTTTGCTTTTTTCTTCTTGTGGTAAAGTTCCCCATTCCTCTTCCGTTAAACCAGTTGGTGTAATAGAAAAAGGATCGTTTAAATTATAATCTGGATATGTAGCCATAGCTAATATGTCACCATTTTGTGGATTCATTATAATTACATTTCCACCATTTCCACATTTATTTTCAACAACGGCTTGTTCAAGATACTTTTCAGCAATACCTTGAATAGTAGCATCTATTGTAAGATATATATTGCTTCCATTTTCTACTTCAACATACTGCTCGTTCTTATCAGAAATAGCTTCACCTTTTACATTTTTAGCAGTAACTATTTTCCCTGATTTACCTGTAAGTTCTTCATTCCAACGCTCTTCTATTCCCCATAATCCTACATTATCGCTACTACTAAAACCAATTAAATTTGATGCTACATCATTACATGGATAATATCTCTTACTATCTTCATCAATGTTAATACCTGTTGTTATACCTTTTTTTGACATCCATTCTTCAAGTTCTGTAATTTTTTCTGTTTCAACCTTTTTTGCAATTATAACAACACTTTTATCACTTGAAACCTTTTTTAAGGTTTCCTCATAATTTAAAGAAAATATCTGTGAAAGACCTTCTGCAAGAACTTCATTTTCGACTGTTTTATTATTTTTATAACATACTTTTCCTGGATTTATAGAAACTGTATCTACTGAAACACTAAGTGCTAATACTTCACCCTTACAATCATAAATAGTTCCTCTTTTCGGACTGATTATCTTATTCTTCATTTGTTGATTGTATGCCATTTGACTATATTCTTTTCCTTTTACAAATTGCAAATATGATAATCTACCAACTAATACTAAAAAAACAGATGTAGCAATACAACCCGAAATTGCTAATCTAATGAACATTTTTCTTTTTTCTTTCTTTTCTTGCTTCTCTCTTTTTTCTAGTTTACTATTAGATACTTTTTTTATATTTTTCTTTTCTATTTTAATCAACCTCTCTTATGTGTTTTTTACATAATCTGCAATTTGTGCAAATTGTTCTAATGTTAATTTTTCTGCACGTATCTTTAAATCTATATTAAGTTTCTCTAACATTTCTTCAACTTTTTCTTTATCTTCTAAAATTTTACCATTGTACAAACTATTAGCCAAAGTTTTTCTCTTTTGCATAAAAGCAATTTTAATAACTTTAAATAATGTTGGTTCGTCTATTACTGTAACTCTTGGCTTTTTTAGTAAGGTTAATTTTATTACAGCTGAATTTACCTCTGGTGCAGGAATAAAAGAAGTATTTGGAACATTAATTACTATTTCACTATCTGCAAAATAGTTTATACTATATGTAATCGCTCCTGATTCTTTTCCCCCTGGTTTTTCTGCCAAGCGTTCAGCCACTTCTTTTTGAACCATAACTGTAATACTACTTAAATTTAATCTATCTTCTAATAATTTCATAATTATCGGAGTTGTTATATAATACGGTAAATTCGCAACAACTTTCGCTTGTTTTAAATTATTTTCTTTCAAGTTTTTTTCTATGATATTATTTAGTGAAACTTTTAAAACGTCTTCATTTATTACTTCAAAATTACTATATAATGAAAATCTGTCACTTATAATATTTACCATTCTTTTATCTAATTCTATACATACAACTTTTCCAGCTTTTTCAAGCAAAACAGAAGTAAGAGTTCCAAGTCCAGGGCCAATTTCAATAATCAAATCATCTTTTGAAACTTCTGCACTATCTACAATTCCATAAACAACTTCACTATCTACTAAAAAATTTTGTCCCAAACTCTTACTTGCTGTGATATTATATTTATTCATTATAAATTTGGTTTCACGAATTAAATCCATTATATTGACATTTCCTCTTTTATTTTCTCTAAACCTTTTGCAAACTGATCTGGGCAAGATGTTCCCTTTGTACCACATGGAATCCCTTTTAATTTTTTAATAGCTTCATCTACTTTCATTCCAGCTACTAAAATTGAAAGTCCAACTGTATTTCCAGGACAACCACCAATTATTTTTGCTTCTTTTATAACTCCATCTTCAATATCAACTTCCATTTCCATTGAACAAACTCCCATAGGTCTAAATTTATATACCATAACGTCCTCCTTTTTATATATTATTTGTTTTATTTAATAATTTATTAGTTCATTATATATTTTTACTATATATATATCTGTCATACCTGACATATAATCTACTATTGCTCTATTATAATCTTCTAAATTTTCTAAGTTATAAATAATTTTATTATCATATAATTTTGTATCTCTATCTTCTGTAATTGCATAATTAGAAAGCCAAGACGAAAATTCTTCTGCAAGAGTAGGATAATATCTTTTCATTTTCTTTAAATTTTTAATAGTATTTTTTCCATTAAACTCATTTCTAAGTGCATAAAATATTTCATTTATTAAAACTGTAAAATATCTTATAGTTGGTTGTATTTTATTATGTTTATAAATATTTTCACTATTAAACTTTCTTATTTGATACATAGTTTCAAGTGCTTCATCTGAAAATTTTAAACCATCTTTTATAGAACTATTTTCACATAAATCTACTACCAAATAATTGATAATATTAGAATTGTTTACTCTAATATTTTCTACTAATTTGTCAAATTTTTCTACTTCTTTTTCAGTAAGCAAATTCATTTGTATAGCATCTTCAATATCTCGTCCCATATAAGAAATATTGTCTGCAATTTTTACTACACAACCTTCCCATGTATATGGATTGTATATTCCTGATTTTGTAAATTTAGATAAATCTATTGCTTCATCTCTTGGTTTTAAACCATTTCTATCTGGCTCTCCTGAATGTGATATAATTCCATCTCGTACAGCATAAGTTAAATTCAAGTTTCTTTTAATTCCCGAATAATCTTTTAAAATCTCTAAATCCTCCACAAAATGCAAACCATTTCTAGCATGCCAAAACTTTTCTTTATATTCTCTCTCAGAAATAGTAGATAGTATTTGTTCTCCCTGATGTCCAAATGGACTATGTCCTATATCATGTGCAATAGCAATAGCTTTTGTCAATTCTAAATTTAATCCTAAATAATTTGCAATAGTATGACTTATTGATTCGACTAAATTTACATGTTCTATTCTAGTACATATATGATCGTTTTGAGGTGCAAAGAATACTTGGGTTTTGTGCTTTAATCTTCTATATGCGTTACAATTTAATGTTCTAGTATAATCCCTATCAAATTGTGTACGCATTGTTTTTGCCCCAAAAACAGGATTATATAGTTTTTCTTGTCTATGTATTGCTTTTTCCCATTTTTCATTTTTTTCATTCATTTGAACTTCTTCAAATTTTTTCATCCTTTGTATATCACCTCTAATTTATAAGCTTCTCTAAATCTTCTTTCGTAAATAAATAAGTTGTATTACAAAAATGACATTTTGTTTCAGCCATTCCATCTTCTTCTATCATATTTTGTATTTCTTCTTTTCCAAGAGAAATAAGACCTTTTTCAAATTTTTCCTTAGAACAATCACATCTATATCCAATAATTAAATTATCTTCAATTTTTTTAACATTTTCATCACCAGTAACAATTTGTGCAATTTCTTCCAAAGAATTTTCTTTATCTAACATCTCACTAATAGAAGGAGCTTTTTCAATTGCTTTTTCTATTTTTTCTATTTCATTTTCAGTAGCATCTGGCATTAAATTTATCATATAACCACCAGCTGATTTTATTCCACTTGAATTTACCAAAACACCCAAAGCCAAAACTGTTGGTGTTTGTTTAGATTGTGCAAAATATTCTGCGAAATCTTCTGCTATTTCTCCTGATACTAATGGAACTAAACCATTATAACCAGTTTCTGTAATTGAATTTTCTTTTATAATATTCAAATATCCAGCTGTTCCAACAGCTCCACCAACATCAATTTTACCATTTGGTTTAAGTGGAAGTTCTACACTTGGATTATCAATATATGCTTTTATAAACACTTGATTATTCTCTTTTTGCACAATTGACACTAATGAACCTGCTTCACCTTTTCCGTTTAATTGGATTGTAAGACTATCCTCTTCTGATTTTATATCTGTATGTCCCATCATTCCAGAAATTGTGGCAAATCTACCAAGTGCAGCAGATGTTGTAGGTGTAAGGTCATGTAAATTCCTTATATATTCTATTAAATCTGTTGTTTTTGAGCAGATAATACTAACTTTTCCATCATAAGCTAAAAATTTTGCTGTTCTATCTTTATTCATTATTCACTAAACGCCTTTCTAACTATTTTATAACTATTCATAAGCAATGCAAATTTCATATCTTCTGGTACATCTTCATTGTACATTGCATTTGTAATTGGTATTGTGTATGTTGTATATTTAGGCATAAATGCCCTAGTTTTATATATGTAATTTATTAAACAATCTGAATCTTTTACTTCGACTTCGTGTCTTTTCAAAAAGCTACGAAGCATAGCTGTATATTCATCGTGAAAATAATTAAATACTTTATCATATTCTTTGTTTTGTGCTAACTCTTGTAACTCTCTTTCTATTAACATTTTTACCTCATTATTGCATTTGATATTTAATTTTGGGTAAAATTTCCCTTTTATTATTGCTATTTTATAATATTCTGTCACAAATAACAAGTATTTTCATAATATATTTTAGGTGATTTTTATGAATATTTTAAAACAAGGTTCAACTGGTCCAGAAGTTGAACTATTACAAAGTACATTAACAAAAGCAAATTTTTTTAATAGTAATATTGATGGAAATTTTGGAAATAGAACAAAAGAAGGAGTAATTAATTTTCAAAAAAGTGTTGGATTAAATGCCGATGGAATTGTTGGAAATCAAACCTGGAATGCACTTATGCCATACATACAAGGATATTATTTGTATAATATAAAACCTGGTGATACTTTCTATTCTATTGCATTAGATTTTAATACTACTGTAAATTCAATAATTATAGCTAATCCTCGTACAGATTACAATAATCTACAAATTGGCGAAACAATTATTGTTCCATTTGGCAATATTGTTCCAACTGATATAAGCTATACATCAAACATTTTAACAATAAACTTATCTAGTTTAAAAATTGTATATCCTTTTTTACAAATAAGTAGTATTGCAACATCAAATTTAGGCAATAACATCCCAGTTGTAAGATTTGGAAATGGTTCAAATCAAGTTTTGTATGTTGCTTCAACACACGCTAATGAATGGATTACTAGTGTTTTACTTATGAAATTTTTAGAAACTTTATCAAAAGCTTATGTAAATAATCTAAAAGTTTTTAATTATGATATTAGAGAATTATTTGATAATGTAAGTCTTTATATTGTTCCTATGTTAAATCCTGATGGCGTTGATTTAGTAACCGAAAACTTAAATAAAAATTCCTATGGTTATACACGAGCCAAACAAATCTCAAATAATTTTCCCAATATTTCTTTTCCAAAAGGATGGAAAGCAAATATAGAAGGGATTGACTTTCAAAAAGTCAATCCCATTTTTTCTGCTGTAATTATTGAGCAACAATAATTACAGCATTTTCAATTTTATTTTTTCAGGTCGACTTTAGTTTTCAGTCTCCTGATTTTAACTTCCACTTTTTTGCGTTTTAGCTATACAGCTTTTCTTTTAGAATTTATAATTTCACTAATTTCTATAAATTCATCAAAGTTTTGACTAATAATATTTAATTTTGAAAAATTAAAATGAATATATATATTTTTATCTTTGTCTATTTCTATTTTTTTAATTAGTCTATATAAACTCATTTTAGTAATTTCTTCTTGACTTAAAAA
>ERZ777011.3291-NODE-3291-length-10509-cov-2.859097_pt1 | contig 10509 bp, 12 predicted proteins | sample MGYA00374964_ERZ777011 | MGnify/ENA primary metagenome ERZ777011 (study PRJEB29310, sample SAMD00008975) | mouse gut metagenome | study: EMG produced TPA metagenomics assembly of the Metagenome analysis of fecal microbiota from mouse which was promoted...
TTATCCGATGGCAGCAAAGAGAGCATCTCCTTGATGCGCACCTATCTGGGCAGCATGAAATTCACCGCAGATGAAATGACACATCCCATGCGGGAACTTTCCGGCGGTCAGAGGGCTAAGGTCATGCTGCTCTACCTAGACACTTCCGGCTGTGATGTCCTTTTGCTCGACGAACCCAGCCGCAACTTTTCGCCGCTGTCAAATCCCGTGATAAGAAAAATGCTGTCCGGCTTCGGCGGAGCGATAATCAGTGTTTCGCACGACCGCAAATATATTGACGAGGTCTGCGATACGGTATACGAGCTTACAGCAAACGGACTTGTTAAAAAGGATAAAATATAGACATTTTGCAAGACGAGCTTTATAAATCAGAAGTTTGAATTTTAGGGTTGATTTCTTTAATACTATATGGTACTATCCTATATAGAATTTCTTATTGACGACTCCGGTTGGAGCCGGAAAACAGCCCGGTATTTCAAGGAACCCCTCTTCGAGGATACCATTATGCGCGGAAAAACAGCGCAGTATTTCAAGGAAAGGAGACAAAATGATAAGTGACGCGGGCTTTCTTATTTCCCAGATCAAATCCGTGGGAGGCAGAGTTTTTGAAAAGCTGCTGTCTGCCGAGGGCGTGAACGAGTTCAACGGAGCGCAGGGCAAAATCCTTTATGTCCTGTGGCAAAGGGACAATATCCCCATTGCCGGGCTGTCCAAATCGGTGGGACTTGCCAAGACGACTCTTACAAGTATGCTCGACAGAATGGAAGCGTCGGGGCTTATCGTGAGGACGCACAGTCAAAGCGACCGCCGCGAGATCCTTATCTCCCTGACGCCGAGGGCAAGAGGACTTAGCGCAAAGTACGAGGAGGTGTCCTCCAAAATGACGGCTCTTTATTTCAAGGGATTTGAGGAAAAAGAAATTCAAAATACGGAAAACTATTTAAAACGAATCTTGGAAAATGTTAAGGAGGAACTTGAATGAAAAAAATCGAAACCCCTGTCTCAAACGATTTCTGTCCGCAGACGCTGTTTATCTTCGGAACATACAAAGAGGACGGCACTCCCGATTTCGGTCTGTTCTGCTGGATAAGTTACTGTTGGGACAGCGAACTCGGAGTGATGGCATGCATAGGCGGAGAAAAGCTCACCCGGGACCGCATCCGTGAAACCAAGTGTTTTTCCGCAAATCTCGTTACCGAGGCGCTTCTTCCGATTGCCGACTATTACGGAACCGCCGACGGCTACAAGGAGGATAAAGCGAAAGCTCATCCCGTCGAGATCGAAAAAGGACGCGCGCTTAATGTCCCGATACTTTCTCAAAGCCCAGTATCCTTCGAGCTTGAAGTCTCAAAATCAATGCCTCTCGACGACGGCGAAGTTTTCCTCTGCAAGATAAGGAATGTTCTCATCGCCGAAGAGCTTGCGGACGAATCGGAGACACTTGAGGCGCGGTTAGCCAGAATCGCCCCGGTAAGCACCACCTGCGAGACTTATTTTTCATGGAACGGCAAAAATATCGGAGAATGGGGAAAAGCGCAGCAAAGACTGTAATTATATAAAAGCAGCGGCGTCATATGTGGCGCCGCTATTTTTATACAAATATCCGTATGTATTAATCCTGCTGTGAAAGCAGCCGGTTGATCTGCTCAACCATCTGGTTAAGTACCGAAACCTGTTCGGTCATCTTCTCGATATCGTTGGCGTTGCTTTCAACCATAATATTTATATTCGCGTACTCGGAGTTTTCCTGTTTTATGCTGTCCGCGATGGAGCGGTTTATCTCAACAGTGTTTCTGATAACGCCCGCCTGTTTGTCATGGGCCTCGCCCATAGTCCCTATATCCTCCATAGAGCTGTTGAGAATTGAGATCATTTCCTGCATTCCGATGAACACTTCATTGAAATATTCATTCTGGCTCGCAAGCTTCCTGGAATTTTCATTGACCATATCGGTCATTTCAGCGACGCTCTGCTGTATTTTTTCGATAACAGAGCCTACTTTTTTAACGGATTCCTGAGTATCTCTCGCAAGGCCGCCTACAGACTGCGCTACGACCGCAAACCCCTTTCCTGCCTCGCCCGCTCGCGCCGCCTCTATCGAAGCGTTAAGCGACAGCAGATCGGTAGACGACGAAATATCACTGATGACCTTGAGCGCCACGTCAATTTCTTTGACCGCGGCGGAAAGCCTTACGGAAACCTCGTTGGTATTTTCCATGGATACGGAGAGCTCGTAATTTCCTTCAGGGATTTCAAACGGCTCTCGTTCTCCTTTGACTTGTCAAGAAGGCGTTTTGAACTTGCTTCGACCCTGTTCATCTGCTCGTTCACCACCTGCTCCCATTTTTGCAGCTCGTTCAGATTTTCAATGCTCTCATCGCTCTTGCGCCCTAACTCGTTATTGTTTGCCAGAAGATTTTCGCTCGTCGCCGCCAATTCCTCCGCTGAAGAGCTTTCATTATGCGATATATCCGACAGCGTATTTCCGGCGCCGTATAATTTATCGGACAGCTCCGATACGGAAAGCAGCACCTTCTGCACTCTCTCGTTGTTTTTCTCCATCTCGTCTTTTTTTGCCCTGACCAAAAATCTGTTTACAAGATAGACGAGCAAAAACAGAACCGCTAGCGAAAGAATAAGGCATACTATTTTATTAAGCATTGCCGGAATGAACATGGCGTCTCTCGCCGGAAGCGTACTTTCTCCGATTACAAACCATGAAATTATAAGCGATATAAACAGACCGGCTTCCGTAAGCGCTATAAGCTTGTGATCAAGGAAAAGAGCCTCAAGCGCGATAAAGAAAAACATATACGCCCAGAAATTTTCAAGCGGCATCATATAAAGAATGAAATTCCACTGGACAATTTCCAGAACAGTAAGAAAAACTTTAGTCTGCTTAAGCTTTTTTGGTTTCACAAGCTTATTCTCGTATCCGGTCTTCACAAAGAAAACGGAGATGGAAAGCCACAAAAGACAGGTCACATCAAAGGTGATAAGTATCCACCATTCGACCGTAGGAAACAAGCCTAAAATTTTCTCAAGCGTGTACAAAAGCCCCGCAGCCTGACACGCGCCGGAAATCGTCAGCAGGGCGATCGCGTACACTTTGTTGATGTAATCGTCAAGTGCTGTAACTTGTTTCTTGTTCATTGACCAAACCTCCTTAAAATCTAATTTAGAACATATTACCACAACTTACCGGAAAAAATAAATACCAATTTTATAAAATTACGCATCCCAACGGTATTTGCGCATATCAACGCAGTTTCCGTCTTTAACCTCCACTCCCTCGGCTTCAAGCAGACTTTGCTGCTCATAAAAATACGGAGCGAGACGACCGGCGTTATTAACGACGCGGTGACACGGATATTCCCCGTAATACTCCGCCATACCGAGAACTTTTCCCACAAGCCTCGCGTTTTTCTCCCTGCCTATAAGCCTTGCGATCTGCCCGTAGGAAGCCACCATGCCCTCCGGTATCTCCTCTACGGCAGAAAGTATTTCGTAAATCAGTTCGTCCGTCAAAACGGCAGACATCGCACCGCCTCCTTTAATTCCGATTATACTATTCCGCGTTCTTTGTTTCCAGTTTTAATTTGTCCCTTTATGAATATTTATCCGTAAAACAAAAAACAGTTGACATTTCTCCGGGCATGACATACAATACCCGTATCAGGCTAAATGCCGCGACGGGAATAAGTAGTGTTTTGAGGATACCCACAGAAAGCTGCCGGTTGATGAGAGGCGCGGGAGAATCAACGCATGAATACCTCCCTGAGCTGCGCACCGAACGGTTTTTCCAAGTAGGCTGCGACGTGAGGCGCACGTTACAGCGCCGGAGTGTTGTCGGACACTCGCTGAGGCAGTCGGCGCAAGCTCTCTGCGAAAAAAGGTGGTAACACGGGTCAATGCTCGTCCTTTACATTCGTATAGAATGTACGGGGCGTTTTTTTATTCTGTTTTTTCCGGCAGAACAGATACAATATTTTTAGTACAGGAGATGTGATTATGAAAGAACCGCTGAATCTTTTGAACTACCGTTCGGGAATCAAGGTAGTTGACGCAACTTTACGGGACGGAGGTCTTGTGAACGACTTTTATTTTACCGATGAGTTCGTAAAAAGACTCTATCTAACCAACATCAAAGCCGGAGTTGACTATATGGAATTCGGCTACAAATCCTCGCGTGAAATGTTTGACGAAAACAAATTCGGCAAGTGGAAGTTCTGCCGTGACGAGGACATCCGCGCGATAGTAGGCGACAACGACACCGACCTTAAAATCGCTGTTATGGCGGACGTCGGACGCTGCGACTACAAGACGGACATAGTAAGGCGTGAGGACAGCCCCGTCGATCTTATAAGGGTGGCGACTTACCTCAACACCATTCCGACCGCCCTTGATATGATTGAGGACGCCGCGGAAAAGGGCTACGAAGTAAGCTGCAATATAATGGCGATCTGAAAATCGCCCTCGACCTGCTCGGCAAATCGTCCGTCAACGTCCTCTATATCGTGGACAGCTTCGGCTCGCTCTACCCCGAACAGATCGCGCGCATTGTGGATATATACAAAGAAGCCGCCGAAAAATACGGCAAGATAATCGGCATACACGCCCACGACAATCAAAAGCTTGCTTTCGCCAACACGATAGAGGCCGTCGGGGACGGCGTCGACTACCTTGACGGGACTTACGCCTGTATGGGACGCGGCGCCGGCAACTGCGCAATGGAGCTTCTTCTCGGCTTCCTGCGCAATCCGAAATACAATGTATATCCCGCGATACAATTCATAGAAAATTATATGTATAAAATGAAAGAGGACGGCATCGTCTGGGGCTACGACCTTCAGTATCTTATGACAGGACTCCTCAACCAGCATCCGAGAAGCGCGATCCAGTTCACCAAGGAGGGGCGCTCGGATTACAGCGAATTTTATAAGGAGATCGTAGTGCAGGATTAAAGCGAAACCCTCTGTGAGGATATCATTTTGCGCTGAAAAGCGGCGCAATAATAAGAAAACCCCCTTCGGGGATACCTCTTTGCGCTGAAAAGCGGCGCAATAACAAGGAAAGGAATTTTGATTATGACATTATATGACGAACTCATCGCCCGCGGTCTTATCGCGCAGGTGACGGACGAGGAATTGATAAAGGATCAGATAAACAACGGAAAGGCAACCTTTTACATCGGATTTGACCCCACGGCCGACAGCCTTCACGTCGGACATTTTATGGCGCTATGCCTTATGAAGCGCTTGCAGATGGCGGGCAACAAGCCGATAGCGCTGCTCGGCGGCGGCACCGCGATGATTGGCGATCCTTCCGGACGCAACGATATGCGTTCAATGATGACAAAAGAAACCATCGACCACAATGTCGAGTGCTTCAAAAAACAGATGAGCCGTTTCATTGATTTTTCCGACGGCAAGGCCCTGCTTGTGAATAACGCCGACTGGCTTATGGACCTTAACTATATAGACGTGCTCAGAGAGGTCGGACCTCATTTTTCCGTAAACCGTATGCTTACCGCGGAATGCTACAAGCAACGCATGGAAAAAGGCCTGAGCTTTCTGGAGTTCAACTACATGATAATGCAGAGCTACGACTTCTATGTTCTTTTCCAGAAATACGGATGCAGCCTGCAATTCGGAGGCGACGACCAGTGGAGCAATATGCTCGGAGGCACAGAGCTTATACGGCGCAAGCTCGGCAAGGACGCGTCAGCAATGACCATAACGCTGTTACTTAATTCCGAGGGCAAAAAAATGGGCAAGACGCAGAAGGGCGCGGTATGGCTCGACCCCGAAAAGACCACTCCCTACGAATTTTTCCAGTACTGGCGCAACGTTGACGACGCCGACGTACTCAAATGCATTAAAATGCTTACCTTCCTTCCGCTTGAGCAAATTGCGGAAATGGAAAGCTGGCAGGGCAGTCAGCTCAACGAATCAAAGGAAATTCTCGCCTACGAGCTTACGTCGCTTGTACACGGCAAAGAAGAGGCTGATAAAGCGAGAGAAAGCGCGCGCTCGGTATTCGGCGCGGGCGACGCCTCAAATATGCCGACAGCCCAGGTGCCGGAGGATTCCTTCCGCGACGGCTCGGTCGATCTCATTACCCTACTTGTCGCCGGCGGACTTTGTCCCAGCCGCTCCGACGCTCGCCGCAATATAGAGCAGGGCGGCGTGACCGTAAACGGCGAAAAGGAGACGGATTTCAACAAAACCTACTCCAAAGAGGATTTTGGGGACGGAATCGTTATCAAAAGAGGTAAGAAAAATTTCAAGAAAATGATACTGTAAAATCTTTTTTCATCAGTTGCAAAAGAACGCGGACTTATGCGCTAATGTCCGCGTTCTGCTTTTGTCATTTCAACCGTCAGGCGAATCGGCTCCCCGTCTTCTCCCCTTGCGTTATTGCGGCGCTCCTTTTTTTATACTAAGATAAAATAAATAAACCGTATAAAGGGAGGCGGCGTAAATGGATAATCTTAAAACAGGAGAAATAATAAGCAAAAGGCGCAGAGAAATGGGGCTGACGCAGAATCAGCTTGCCAAGTCTTTAAATATTTCGTTTCAGTCGGTGTCAAAATGGGAAAACGGGGCGTCCTACCCCGACATTGAAATGCTTCCCAAGCTGGCGGCGGCGCTCGGCACGACTGTTGACGGTCTGCTCGGTTACGGCAGCGTCGCGGCGGATTACGACGATCGCTACAACACGAAAGAATACTACTGGGGTCTTAAACCCAACCGTATCTGCTATGACATAATGAAAATTCTTCCGCCGATCAAACCGTACCGGGTGCTTGACATTGGCTGCGGCGAGGGAAAAGACGCGGTTTTCTTCGCAAAGTGCGGCTATGCGGTGACAGCGTTTGACATTTCAGAGCAGGGAATCGAAAAAGCAAAAAGACTTGCGGAGTACAACAAGGTCGAAGTAAAATTGTTTAAGGCGGATATTTTCGATTACCGCCCCGACACGGAATACGACATTATTTTCAGCAGCGGCGTTCTCCACTTCCTGCCGCGGACGGAGCGCGAGAATTTCTGCGGCAGCCTGAAATCCCACACGTCGGAGTCCGGCATAAACGCCATGAACGTATTTGTCAGAAAACCTTTTATAAACCGCGCGCCGGACAGCACAAGAGATGAAGAAAAAAGACACCCGTGGCGCTCCGGCGAGCTTTTCGGATATTATCACGACTGGCTCTTTCACACCTGCCGCGAAGAAATATTCGACTGCAACAGCGGCGGCAAGCCGCATAAGCACTGCATGGATACGCTTATCGCGCAGAAACACGCAGAAGAACTTTGAGCAGAATTACCGCAAAGAGATTTTCAAAGATTTTTACCAAGAGCTGAGCGTATGAACCGTATCGAAGTAAAACAAGTCAAAACCTGCTATGATTATTCCGAATATTACTGGATAATCGACGGTATACCTATTACGGAGCATCTCGACCGCTGTCCGAAAGGCTCCCTTGCGAATTTCAAAACTCTGCTCGGTCTTCTCCTTTTTTCATAATATATCCTCCTCAACAAAAATTATTTTCACGTCGTTCGTCAAGGAATAATTTCCTGCTGCTGCCGACAGACCCGTACTCTGTGTTCTCTATTATTTCTAAATATGACAAAATCGAACATATTTCTCAATAATTGCCGCTTAAACGACAAAAATATCCCTTAAACTTCATAACGGAATGTTGACTGAACCGACATTTTATGATAATTATTATTTATATGTGAAAGTAAGGGAGGATGAAAATATTGGCAGAAATGCGGCTTGTACTGTGCGACGACGACGCTGCCGAACTGAATGAGCTTCGTGAATATATAACAGAATACATAAATTCGCGAGGTCTTTACGGTGAAGCCGTCTGCTTTTCTTCCTCTGCCGAGGTTCTGCAATACGTGAGGACTGCGCCTCCGGACTGCGTTACCGTTTATCTGTTAGATATAATAATGCCGGATTTCGACGGGATAACCCTAGGGAAAAAAATACGCGAAACCGACAAAAACTCGACGGTCATATATATCAGCAATTCAAAAGAATACTCACTCGACGCGTTTTCCGTAAGAGCGTTTTCGTATCTGATAAAGCCATTTTCCCAGCAAAAGCTGTTTGAGGAGCTTGACGAGTGCCTTGACAGGTTTCAAGTTGTGCCGCAAAAGCTAATGATAAAAACGGCGGACCGCACAGTTTCCGTACCGATTCAGGAAATAATAGCGGTCGAATATCTCGACCACAGACTTATATATCAGCTTGCAAACGGCGAAAAGCTCAAAGGCGCATATTACAAGCAGTCCTTTGATGTCCAGGCGCAGAAGCTTCATCAGACCGGCGTTTTCCTGAAAATATCGGCAAGCTACCTTATAAATTCCCGTAACGTTTCGGGGATAAAGGCCGACGAATTCATAATGCGCAACGGTTCTCAATACAAGATTACCCGTAAATACGCCGACTCGAAAAAACTCTACATGGACAGCGAAATACGGCGGCTTAAAACAGTATACTTAAATAACGATAATTGATACGGAGTGATGTTATGTTTATTTATTTACATAATGTTTTGAAAGAAGCGATGATTTTCGCTCTATATATATTTGTTTGCATGGCCCTTATGAAGCCGCGTTTTTCACGGGCGGTCTCCTTCATTTCATATGCGGGAACAATTCTTTGTTCCGTCTGTGTCTCCGCGGCGTTATTCCTGTCCGGACGGCAGACGACAGCGCTTACCCTGCTGCCGCTTATAGCATATCTGCCGTTTTCGATATGTCTGTACATTATATCTGAGAACGGTATATTTGAAGCCGCGACAGCCTGCTCGGTAGGCGCGCTGTCATCGCTTATCATCAGAACAATGAATAAAATACTTAGACACTTTTTAGTGAAAGAAGGAATAAACGGACTTGCGTATGATATTGTTCCTGTGATCGCGACATTTATCCTCGCCTCAGCAATGGCGTTTACGGTCTATCGCTTTATACGGAAATATTTCAAGGCACATATTAACGCGAACAAGCAGAACAGCCTTATTATACTGATTCCCTCCTCCACTCTCTTACTGCTTATTTTTTACAACCTGAACAGCCTTTCCTCCTCCGCCGTCATGATAATGACTCTCGCGGTAGCGGTGGCATTTTTTACTGTTGCGGCACGGCTTTTCGCCTACTCGTCAAGAGCCGTCGAAGCGGAGCAAAACGAGAGAAGGCTTTCCGAAAGCCTTGAAGCGCAGCGCCTCAATCTTGAGGCTATCTGCCAAAGCGTAGAGGCGGGGCGGCACTACCGCCACGATATGCGGCACCATCTCAAGGTGCTTTCCGGAATGGCGATGCGGGACAATTCCGCCGAGATACTGAGCTATATCGGCGAGCTGAGCGCGGCCGCCGAGCTTTGCGAGCCTGAGCTGTACTGCAAAAATCCCGCCGTAAACGCTGTTGTCTCCGAATATATGAACCGCGCAAAAAAACTTGGCTGCAAGATAAAAAATAAAATACTTATACCCGAAAATATCCCGTTTGACCTGCCCGACGTATGCGTTATTCTGTCAAACGCCCTTGAGAACGCGCTGAACGCCTGTGAGAAATGCCCCGACGACGACCGCCGCATAGATTTACTGGCGGATTTTTCGGATGAAAAAAAGCTTACCATATCGGTAAGCAATACCTGCTGCGAAGCGACAGAAATAGACGGCGACGGGCTTCCCGTGATAAAAAAACGAACGGACGGACACGGTATCGGACTTCGCAGCGTCAGACAAATAGCGGAAAAATATAACGGTTTTCTTTGCTGTGAATGCCAAAGCGGTCAATTCTATTTCAATGCGGTAATTTTCTGCCAATCCGGTACGGGCGGCTCTTCCACGCGCGGCGATACCGTGAAAAAGCGCGTCAAGGCTCTCCCCTCTGTACTTGCCTTGCTCATATGCGCGATAGGCATACTGAACATTTCGCCCGCTTCGGCATACGCGCTGTCGGACGCGCTCTCAATAGAGATAAAAACAATAAGCTACGGCTGGGGGGACAATAAATTTAATGCGGAACTTCCGGGTTTTTCAGGAGAAAACTCGGACAGCCTGAATAAAGCCTCAGAGGAATTTATTGATATGGCTACCGATATTTTCTGGAAATACGCTATTACAAAATATGAAGGATTTGTTTCTGAGGACTCCGGCTATAAGATCATAGCGGATAACGAAAAGTATATGTCCGTACGCTTTTACGCAACGTTAAACATAGGCGGTTCGATGGATTACCAACGTTATATAACGATTGATAAACGCAAAGACAAAGAACTTACACTTTCCGATTTATTTGATGAAAATTACGATTATATCGGCAGTATAAGCGAGGAGATCCTGCGGCAGATGAGATACCGTGTGGATAACGAGCATGCGAATTATTTTATTCCCGGCGGCATATGGCGCGACGATGAATGCTTTAAGGAAATTTCGCCGCAGCAGAATTTCTACCTGAATCCCGAAGGAAAATTGGTTATTGCATTTAA
>ERZ777011.3292-NODE-3292-length-10509-cov-2.603788_pt1 | contig 10509 bp, 10 predicted proteins | sample MGYA00374964_ERZ777011 | MGnify/ENA primary metagenome ERZ777011 (study PRJEB29310, sample SAMD00008975) | mouse gut metagenome | study: EMG produced TPA metagenomics assembly of the Metagenome analysis of fecal microbiota from mouse which was promoted...
ATAACAGAATTATTCCGAAGCCTGCTATTTTTCTTTTCATAATGATGTTACTCCTTTTTGTTGATTTGTATGATAAAATCAAAAAATATTACTTTTACATCTATTTATTTGATACAAAATATTTATCCCATATTTTTCTTTCGTCATCTGTCAGATCCATCTTATTTATTGCATCGATCCACGGGTTATCCTGCCACTGGATTTCTCCCATGGTATACGGGATAATGCGCCATTCCAGTTCTCCTTTATCAAAAGGCTCATAAGCCGACATTCCCGATAAATAACATTTTCCCGTAATACAGGCAAAAAACAATGAATCGTACTCGTGACTGCTGATACACAATTTCCCCTGCTCGCCCAGTTCAAATCTCTCTATAACGCGTTTTACAAGCTCTGTACGCTGCGAGTCTGTAAGCTGCGCGTACGCCTCCGGCTGCGCAAGTACGACCTCAAATATATCAAGAGTATGCGTATGCCTGCATCCGTACATATATGTCATAAACAGCGATATGTCTTCATCCTCCATGCCCTCATAATATTCGGGCATATTTTCTGTTTCAGCCATATATTTTTTCATATATTCACTGGCAAAATCAGCTCTTCTCAAGGATTCCTCCAACGCGTTGCTGTGAGCCACATTCTGATTGAACTCGTATTCAAACAATATCGGATTCATAGGTGTTCTTAATGCCATTATATAACCCACATTACAACCGTAGGACCAGAGTACGTCTATCAATTCCCCTGTTGACGCTTTAACAGCAATCTCTTTTGGAATGTAATAGCTCACAGTTCCGATCCTTTCATCAATACCGGTTATTTCCTGTTTGGTTCCATGATAATCAAATATTCCGCTGCTCTCGATATCGTGGGGATCAAAGGGCAGTCTGAGCTTTACCTCCGAATCAAGCCATTCCTTCGCCGGATATATAAGCGGCATTATTTTATTATGCTCCCCCTCATATTCGTCGTCATGACGTTCCATCCAGTCATATGATTTATATGATTCGCCAGTCTTCCCGACATATTTTTCTATAAGGCTTTTATATTCCAAAATTTGATACGTTTCGTCTTCCTCAGTTTTGGAATCGTTTCTTGTATTCTCTTCATTCACGCCCATAACATAAGAAGATTTCTTCATTCCGCAGCCGGACGACAAAATTACTAAAGCTGCTGCTAACGTCATAGTTTTAAAAATATGTCCTTTTTTCAAAATAAATTACCTCCTTACTTAACGGCGCCGATATAGCGTTCAACTACGCTGCGTTCCTCCTCTGTCAGATCCATTTTTCTCACCGCATCAAGCCACGGATTATCTTCCCATGTACACTCTCCCATCTTATCCGATATATAATTTTCATTGGTTATGCAGCCGAAAAAGAAAGATATACCGTCATTGTCTCTAACCTTTTCAGCCGCGATCACGCTCTTTACAAGCTGAACCCGCCGTTCCTCAGTAAGCTGCTCGTATGTTTCCGGCTGCCCCAGAATTATTTCAACGAAATCGAGCATCCAGCTCTTAGAAATGAAAAAACTGTTTTTGTCATTCTCTGCCATACTCTCATAATATTTCGGAACAGTATACAAATCCAAAGCATACTCTATATATCTGTCAAGATATACATCTGCAAAGTTTTCTCTTCTCAAAGATTCTTCCAACGCATTGCAGCGCTTGATCATCATTTCAAATCCGGCAAATTCTATATCTCCGATTGCACATAATCCGCACGATGCCGCATAGCGCAGGCTTATATCCGCCAGTTCTTCTACAGATGCCTTAACAGCCAGCTCATCCAGAACATAAAAGCTTGCATATGAAGTCGAGCCATTGCTCATAACCGTTTCACAGTCAAACGGAGGTCTGAGTTTCCCGTCGGAATCAAGCCACTCGCTCGCAGGAAGCATATGAGCTATTGTGTCATCATAGTCATCCCATTTTAAAATTTCATTATAGGCTCTGTACCGTGTCCCGTCTTTGCCAACATATTTGTCAATAAGGCTTTTATATATAACGCCTCCTTGAGATTCGCTTTGTCCGGTTGCATCACCACTTCCGAATCCACCTACATCATATGAAGATTCTTTCGTTCCACAGCCTGATGTTAAAAGGGACAAAATAAGCGCCAATGTAATAATTACGAATACAGGTCTTTTTTTCATAAATAAAACTTCTCCCTTTTTATCAGCGCCGTACAAAATATTTCTCCAATATCTTCTGCTCTTCCTCAGTGAATTCCATAGCATTTATCGTATCGAGCCACGGGTTATTATCGCGCTTGATCGCGCCAGTAATTCCTGTCAAGCCTCCAGTTGTGTCCGGTATTGCCGCCAAATCGTCAGGCAGATACATTTCTCCGGCAATGCAGGCAAAAAACTGAGTCCAATATGCTTCCGAATCGTCAAAAAACAGTTTTCCTTCATCTCCCTGCTTTTCTCTTTCCAGAACGCGCCTTACAAGCTTTTCACGCTGTTTATTTGTAAGCTGTTCATATGCCTCCGGCTGTGCGAGCAGGACCTCGATAACATCAAGCGTCTCTGTTTTATTTGATAATTCTTGATACTGCGGAAAATTTTCCTCCTCGTATTTCTCCGGCATATTTTCCGATCCCGCCATATATATTTCTAAATATGCTTTGGCAAAGTCTTCTCTTCTTAATGATTCTTCAAGAGCATTGCTACCATAGCACAATAAAAGCGCAAAAGCATGTTCATAATCGCGGTAATAATTAAATTTTCCGAAAACCATCGGTATATAACCGCCATTATAACCATAGCTTATAAATACCTCTGCCAGTTCTTCAGTGGTTGCCTTAGCTGCTATTTCATCGGGAACATAATAATTTTCCGTACCGTCAATAAGAGATACCACCTCAAGAGTACCTTTCATCTCCGTTTCCTTAATATCCTCAGGATCAAAAGGCAGCTTAAGCTTTCCGTCAGCATCAAGCCATTCCTCTGCCGAATGCTTAGCCGTCATGTCTTTCTTTAGCATATAGTTATGTGCCGTATACGGCTGTCCCGGCTTGCTTACATATTTAGCGATAAGGCTTTTATGTTCCGCCGTCTCCTGAGTTTCTCCCTCTGCGCTTGTATTTTCGCCTCCGAATAATTTTCCAACGTAGGAAGCCTTCTTCGTTCCGCAGCCCGATACCAAAAGAGAAGCAGTTACTGCCAATGCAATGATTACAAATACAATTCTTTTTTTCATAATAAAATCCTCCATTTTTATTTTGTTAATGTATTATAGTAATAGTATTTAACCACTGAACTTTCCATTTTGTAGTTTCCGGCGCTCATAGGTCCTTTAATTATAGCTCCTCCTGCCCATTTTCCAATCACAACAGGGTTAAATTTTCCGAAAGCATCCCTGCCTATATTATCCACAACAATAGCAGAATGCTGATGTGTGTACGCTATATATCCTATTCTGGGTTCATTACTTACTATACAATCATTTATCAGTTCCGACGGCACAATTCCTAAATCATAATATCGATACATATCCGGAAACAATCTACTAAGCCATGCATAAGAATGGCAATTGCTTTGATGAGTTCCCACATTGACCAATGATAGTTTATCCTTATCGGAATGTCTAGAAAGCATGCTCATGATCTCACGATAATCATTATACACAATCCTATCCGCCGCCTTCACCTCTATAGCGATACCCTTCCAGTATACCGTCTTTTCCGTGATATTAATCCCTTCCTCCGTAACGGTATACGCCAAAGCCTCGGACAGCATACTTTCCTCCAGTTCTGAAACATACAAATACTTATCCGCCTCATCAAAGTATTCCGACTTCTCTTTTTCCGTCGCTTTGTCCACCACCGTTTCAAGCAACATTTCAACATTCTCTTCCGTGGTTTTATCTAACATTATCATCTCAAGAAGATCGCATACAAGAAGGGGCTTTGAATCTTCAGTTTCTATTTTCAGCAGTTCATCATCATGAAGTATCTTATTGAATAACGCTACTTTTTCTTCTTCTGTCTTACATTCATTGTAGCTTATAGCACATTTCTCAGGGAAAATGAGGTTATCGTATTCATCGCATACCACCTCAAGACAGTCCTCGCGGCTTAATAGCTCACGAAGCCCGTTAAAGGAATCAACGACGTTACGAAAGCCCTCCTCCATCGTATTTGCTGCGTATATGTCCCCAAGCATCGGATATTCCTCGGTCAGCTTGAGCAAGTCATATGTAGAAAGCTTTTTTAACAGCTTATCGGGAAGCTGGCAGACCGCAAGCATTTCCTCCTCACCTTCCAATGCCTTCCATTCCTCGTCAAAAATGCTTATCGCAAATTTCAGTTCACCGTCCGCATACCAGTCTGCCTCGTCAGTGCATACTGCGTCCGCATACATTTCTGCTACCGCCGATAATTCCTGCAAGTCCGCGTCTCCGGCGCTGTATGATTTCACGGCGCGGCTGAATATCCATAACAGAATTATTCCGAAGCCTGCTATTTTTCTTTTCATAAAAGGTTTCCCTTCTCATATTATAATTTAATCAGTCATATTTTAAAAGTAAAAAATACTTTACGCTTACTATTTTAATACTGTTACATTATATGCGTCGCAGATGCGGCAGCTTCATGCCCTTAAACGCCCCAGTAAGTTCGAGCAGCTTCTCCTTGTCGCCGTCCTTTGCGCGCATATTATACAGCATTTGTCTGTTTTTTATCATCTCGCAAAGCTTCAGCTGCTCATATGATGTCTTTACTGCTTCATCATCCGCCAAGCCAGCTTTTTCCATATGACTCATTCTTTCGCACATAAGCATTCTGTGATTATAGAGAATGCTTATCGGTCGCATATCGACATCTTCGTCTGCCAAAACATGTTTTTGTATATAATCCATAAGAGAATCAACCGCGTGAATACCGATGGTCCTGCCCTTAGCCGGATACGATCCGACCGGGTCCACGGGTATTTCCCCGTTGTACTCCATCAGCTGCCTTTGAATGTAATCCGCGCAAAGATCACAGTTCATATCGTCCCTGAATTTAAGAATATTGAATTTACCAGGAGACGACGTACGGAATATCTTATATGACAATGTATCGGAAGTATATTTACCGCTCTCATCATAGCCGGCGGTATAAAATATTTTCTTGTCATAACCGTATATCAGCAGGTTGTGTATGAAATGATATGCTCCGTATGCCTCACGGTTCGGAATATAATATTCGTCCACACAGCACTCGACATATTTTCCGTCGTTTATCTGTGATATAACAAGGCTGTCGGGTTTCTCTTTTATATATTTTATAATTGAATTTGAAAGAAATTCTCTGTCAAAAACAGGCTGACAGTATATATAATCCATATAAAAATCAAAGGTAAGCGGTCCCTCGTCCGGATAAAATCCAAGCATTATATAATTATTGTATATCCAGTTCATGCCCCATGGCGCTGTAGTTATTATTCCCGTTCCGAAAGCATGATGATTGTATACGGACACCGGAGGTCTTGTATTAAGTTCAAGAATTTTAATATTATCCGTCATAGTTTTATTTCCTTCCTTTATATCGTGCTGTTTACCGATGCATAAAAGACTATGGATGAGGTGTACTTACCGACAGAATGAGTTCCATAAGGCTTCCCGGCGTATCAATTTTTTCCGCCAGTATATCACAGTTCATAAAATCAACCCCGAATTCATCCTCTATATCTATGATCAACTGCATCAAGTCCACCGAATCATATTTTAAATCTTCAATCAATTTCGTATCTGAAGTAATTATATAGTCTTTTGGCATATTACTTGCATTTTCCTTAATAATTCCAATCAATGAATCATACATACTCTTATCCCTAATCGAATTGCTACAATTAAATAAATAGTGTGTTTTACACTATTAAAAGTAACATAGGATATATTTTGCGTCAACTTATTAAGCAATAAATTTTACTATATTTTTTGCATTATAATTACATTGATTTTTTCATTATTTTATAATTATTTATGAATCATAATCTGTCATTCTATTTTTTCATATAAAATCTTGCCGTTTTCATTCCTTGGAAGCTCATTGAGCATAACAGACTTAATTAGCCGTCCGTTGATACCCGTCCGTTTTATCACATAATTTCTCACATATTCAGTTACGGAAGCATCAAGGCTATCCGTCTCCAAAACAACACTGACTCCGTCGGCGCGTTCTACACAGGCGGCGGTTACTCCACAATCCGCCATTATCAGATTTTCCAGCTCATCCAGGCTTATCCTGTTTCCGTTGATTTTAGCTATGCGTTTTTTCCGTCCCATAATATACACAAAGCCGTCTTCGTCAATATGACCCATATCTCCGGTATACAAAATTCCGCCGCGTTCGTCGCCGTTTACCAGATCCTCGCAGCTTTGCGCATATCCCATAGTCACGTTGTTCCCCTTATACACAAGCTCCCCGTCTATGACCCGCATGCTTCCGCCCGTTAAAACACGCCCCGCGCTTCCCAGCTTACCCGGATTTTTGTTAAGAATATGGCAGGTCATCCGGGCTGTCGCCTCCGTCTGCCCGTACATGACCGCAAAGTTAAAATTATATTTTAACGCCGTATCAAGCATATATTTCTCAGTATCCGACGCAAGCTTTCCGCCCGCCTGCGTCGCAAGACGAAGTGATACGGGCGGTTTTTTCAAAAATCCCAGTTTTTTTATCATCTCGTATGTATACGGAACGCCGCAAATTGCGCTGCAAGAATTTTTTTTGGCAAATTCCCAGAAAGCGGTATGAAAAACCGGATATTCCGTTACCAAAAGCGTCGCTCCCACGCTAAGATATGTATTTACCACGGATAAACCGTAGGTATAACTTATCGGCAGCATTATCATTGCTCTGTCGCCTTCTTTTATATCTAGAGCATTAATTATCGCGCTTGTGTTGTTCTCAATATTTCCGCGGCTTATCCTTACGAATTTACTGCTCCCCGTACTGCCGGAGGTTGACAAAAGCAAAGCCAGATTTTCATTAATATTATATCCCGCTTCACTGTCAGCGCTCAAAAGCACATATCCGTAATTACTGTAAATTACCGAATAGCCTGCCGGTATATTTTCACCGCTCTGCCAGATATAAGACGGCTCGTATTTTTCAATTATATGACTGTCAAATTCCTTATCCTCGCACAGCATAACTACTGCGCCGCTGTGCATCGACGCGGCATATCCTATGATCGAAGGCGCATCCGTACGGCATTTTATAAGTATAAGCCTGCCCTTAGATAATATTTCTTTGAAAATATGACAGAAACTGTCGATCTCCCCATATGTTACAACGCCTTTGTCAGATATTACCGCCGGTTTGTCTTTTGCCATTTCCGCCTCCTGTAATCGGCTTTATTTTTACAATATTAAATCCTTCTGAAAAAGGCAGTATCGCCCATGATACTGCCTTTTATTTTAAACAATAAATCGTTCCTTATAATCCTTATTATGCTCTGCCGCTATGTTTCCAAAATCTCCTCTAACTTTGCCGGACCCTTCTCATATCCCCCGCTTACCTCATTATACAGCGCCCCATAAAAGCCGACCGCGGCAGCCTGTCTCGACCTCGCGATCTCACTGCCCCTTGCCGTATAAAAGCGTTCGTATATGCCCTCAAGCTTATACTTGTATTCCTGCATAAAAGACGGCGACGCGTCCCCCGTTCCGTCCGATACGCGCCCGTCGTTCACGGTATAGAGCGGCTCTCCGACTTCACCCTTGTAAAGCAAGGTGCGCGCGATCCCGACCGCCCCGCAGACATCAATTTTATCCGCGTCAAAAAGGATCTTCGCCTCCATGCTCTCCGGCCTGTTTTCCCTTCTGTAACGGTGCGCTGCGATACAGTGCTTTACTTTCTCGCAGAATTCCGTTTCAAAACCGCGGCTTTTCAGAAATTCAAAAGCCTTGTCCGCGCCGACAAGCGCATGACAAAGCTTAGGATTTTCAAACTGCTCCCCGCGCCCGATATCGTGCAACAGACACGACGTTATCAGCACGTCATAGTCAACGCCCGTCTCCGTCCCTGCGATCTCAAGCGCCGTGTAAAGCACGCGGTAAATATGCTCCTTATCGTGCGCGGAATCACGCATACACTCCTTCATGTAATTTTCAATCAATAAAAAAGTTTCTTTTGTCATTTTTAACCTCTAAGACCGATTCCTTTCAAAACCTCGTTTGTGGTTATCCCGTTATAAGCGTCCACAAGCAAAAGTCTGTCCATCGCAGTTTTCCTCGTCAGACTTGTTCATGCGGCAGCCCTTCAAAAAGCCCGTCCAGCTCATCATGCGTCATTCCCCTTATAAGCGCCCAGTTATCAACGGCGGCGACGATATAAGGTCTAAGCCTCTCCATAGCCTCGTGATATTCCATCTGCCCGATAATGCCCCCCTGCGGTTTCGTAAGGCTGACCATAGTGATCATCCACGAGTTTATCGCTTTCCCTTCTATCGCCCACTGATTCTCCGGCACAAGAGGGAAAAGCGAGGGCGTATCCTCCGTGAGTGCAAAGCCTGCCAATATGCTTTGATCCTGAGGATTTTCATACACCCTCGGATTCGCCCTGTACGCCTCCTGCCACATTTTATTTAACGCCTCTTTATCAGGCTTACTTTTGTTTTTAAACAACCCCATTTCATTCCTTCTCTACTTCCTGATATAATTCTCTGCCGCGCTGCGCTCTTCGTCTGTCAGATCCATCTTTCTTATCGCCCCGATCCACGGATTGACCTCCCATATGCACTCCCCCTCTGAAATATACAGAGTTCCGGTAATGCATGATAAAAAGAATGATCTGTAATTATCTCTTACAGGTGTGTAAAAAAACGCGCCTTGATCGCCCTTTTTCTCTCTTTCTATGATCCTCTTCACAAGCGTTATACGCTGTTCCTCTGTCAGCTGTTCATATGCCTCCGGCTGTGACAAGATAAGCTCCATCGCATTGAGCGTCATTATCTTGCCGCTTCCCTCAGAATATTCCTTTTCTTCCATTCCCTCACTATATACGGGAATATTATCGGACTCTGTCATATATCTTTCAAAAAATTCTTCGGCAAAATCGTCCCGTCTTAAAGTTTCCTCCAAAGCATTGCTTTTTTTCAAAAAATAATCAAAAGTATATTCAATATCCAAAGTAGGCGTATTCATATGACATACAGGAGCGTAGAGCAGACATATATCGACCAGTTCCCCGGTAGAAGCCTTGACAACTAATTCATCCGGAACATAAAAGTATGCGTATGCTGTCTGACCGTCGCTCAAAATAGTGCTGACATCAAACGGCACTTTGAGCTTACCGTCGAAATCAAGCCATTTCTCAGACGGAAGCATACACGCGACCGTATCGTAATAATCATCCCATTTTAGAATCTCGTCGTATGCTTTATATCGGGTTCCCGCTTTGCCGACATATTTCTCTATGAGACTTCTGTATTTCTCCAATTCCTTGGTTTCTTCCTCTGTGGTTTTATCCGGCAAGGTCTCAGAATGCAGACTTTCTCCCACAACGCTTGAGGATTTGCCCGTTCCGCAGCCGGATAATAAAAGAGATAGTATAATAGCCAACGCAGCACATTTATATACGAGCTTTTTTCTCATGATCTGTCCTCGCTCTTTTTTCTCACCGCTCCGTCTGCGGCGCAGTCAGCCCGAAATGCCTGTAACAATGCTCCGTCACCGTCCTGCCGCGCGGCGTTCTGTTTATAAAGCCGTTAAAAATAAGATACGGCTCGTATACGTCCTCAAGCGTCCCCGCGTCCTCTCCGAGCGACGCAGCAAGAGTCTCAAGCCCCACCGGACCGCCGGAATATTTTTCTATAATGGTAAAAAGAATACTTCTGTCGTTTTTGTCAAGCCCCTCCTTGTCCACCTCAAGAAGATCGAGCGCGTACGCAGCTACTTCTTTATTGATAGAGCCGTCGAACTTTACCTGCGCAAAATCTCTCACGCGCTTTAAAAGCCTGTTCGCAAGGCGCGGCGTGCCCCTTGAGCGCCTCGCAAGCTCCGTTGCCCCGTCCGCGTCGATTCCGGCGTTTAAGACAGCCGCCGAACGGATTATTATTTTTTTAAGCTCGTCCACCGTGTAATACTCAAGCTTGTCCACAACACCGAAACGGTCGCGCAGCGGCGCGGTCAGAAGCCCCGCCCTCGTAGTCGCGCCTATAAGCGTGAAGCGCGGAAGCTCAAGCCTTATTGAACGCGCGGTCTGACCCTTTCCTATCATAATGTCGATGGCGTAATCCTCCATGGCAGGATAAAGCACCTCCTCGACCTGTCGGTTGAGCCTGTGTATCTCGTCCACAAAAAGGATGTCGCCCTCCTGAAGATTATTGAGGATGGCCGCCATATCTCCCGGCTTTTCGATAGCCGGACCGGAGGTTATCTTTATGTTCACTCCCATCTCATTGGCGATAATTCCGGACAAGGTAGTCTTTCCCAGTCCGGGAGGCCCATAGAACAGCACATGGTCCAAACTTTCTCCCCTGGACTTCGCCGCGTCGATATATATTTTTAAAGTG
>ERZ777011.3294-NODE-3294-length-10506-cov-3.298727_pt1 | contig 10506 bp, 7 predicted proteins | sample MGYA00374964_ERZ777011 | MGnify/ENA primary metagenome ERZ777011 (study PRJEB29310, sample SAMD00008975) | mouse gut metagenome | study: EMG produced TPA metagenomics assembly of the Metagenome analysis of fecal microbiota from mouse which was promoted...
GAAAGGGCGATGTCTTAACCGCTTGACCACGGAGCCATACTCTCACAGCCTTTTCTTAATTTTTCAATTCATTGGCTGCCGTTTGACTGGTGACCTAACGAAAAATATGTTACCATAACTAAGCAAATTTGGCAAGCAAAAATTCGATATTTTCTTATATTTCTTTTATCTTTTTTTAAATAACCCGTATAAACAGATTTCTTTCCCGTATATACGGGGTCCTGCATCATACGGCATCCTGCCGGCGCCGGGCAGGATACCGCCCGATACCCGCGCGCCGTAAATGATCCCCGGCATGTTCAACCTTTAACCACACCTACCGTTTTCAGTTTCTTCAGTGGTGTGACCAGATCCATCTGCTGTTCCATGACCTGATCGATGTCTTTGTAAGCAAACCGGCATTCTTCGGGTACGTCGTTTTTCCTGCGCTTCCCGAGCACAACGCCCTGCTCTTTTAAATCCACCATTACCGTTTCCACCGAAAACGCCTGCATTGCACCGCTTCTGGAATAACTTCTGCCTGCTCCGTGGGAAGAGGTGCAAAACGATTCGCTATTGCCTTTTCCTTCCACGACATAGCTGTAGGAACCCATTGCACCGGGTATGACTGCCTTCTCTCCCTCCCGTACTCTCACCGCGCCCTTGCGGTGTACCCAGACATTGGCGCCATAATGATTTTCCAGGGATGCATAATTGTGATGGCAGTTTACTTCCTCACCGAATTCCACAATATATTCCGTATGTTTTTCTATCAGTGTTTTTACAATAACACATGTTTTTTCAAGCATACGGGCCCGGTTTTCGAAAGCATAGTCCAGCGCCAGATTCATCCAGCGGATATACTGCTGTCCCTCTTTGGCCTCAGCCGGTAAAAAAGCAAGCCGGTATTCGTCCTTTACTTCACTATACCAAAGCCGGTTCAGCTGCCTTGCTTTCTCATGAAAATAATCACAGACCGCTTTGCCAAGATGTCTGCTGCCGGAATGAATCATAATACAAAGGTATCCTTCCTCATCTTCCTGCAGTTCAATAAAGTGATTACCGCCGCCCAGACTTCCTATCTGGAAATAACCATCGTCAATTAATGCAAGCAGTTCCCCGTTTTCTTCATATTTTTCGATTTCCTGTCTGGCGCGGTCAAGAACTTTCGATTCCTGCGGAGTCTTATAACGCTCCGTATTCAGCGGGATCTCTCTCATAATATTACCGATTATCGCCTGCATCAGCGTACCGTTGCCGGTCTGCACTTCCCGGATATCGTCTGCACGGATATTGGTCGGAATATAATCCATCCCGCAGCCGATATCCACGCCCACCGCATTGGGGATGAGCACGTTTTGGGCTGCGATCACCCCGCCGATCGGCATTCCCTTTCCGGTATGCGTATCCGGCATAAGACATACCCATTTGTGAAGAAACGGCAGATTTGAGAGATGATACGCCTGTTCCAGACAGCTTTCCTCTAACCGGCTCTCATCCTCCAACCATATTTTTATCGGAAACTTCGTATTTTCATTATTTAAGACAAACATACAACTCCTCCCTTCCTGCCGTCTGACGGCATCCTTTCCTGCATGATTCTGCTTCCTGTCTTTTCTCTTTTGTCTATGTTTTATCTTAAAGTCATTATATACAGCCGCCGGAAAATAATCATTTTAAAAAAGTTGCGAACTGAAACCATTTTCCAAAAACACCAAAATATGTTATGATAAACGCAGATTTGTCAAGTCCCGTTACGATACAGGAGAGAACAGAGCATGTCTGATTTTCAGGAACTGATTGGAAGTTTTCCCAAAACAAGAGAATATATCAGAGATTTTTTTGTCTACGGATTCAAGACCAGAAATGACTTTACGCAAAAGAGTCCCCGTACCTATGATAACGAACGCCGGCGGCTGGAATGCTGGCTTGCTCCTTATGTCCGAAAAGACCATGCATCTGACGGCTCCAACATCTCCCTCGCAATAGACAGCAATCTTCTTGACACCAATCCGCTCTTTGGCGTGTGGAAAACCAAAAGCTTCACCGACAATGACATCGTATTGCATTTCCTGATTCTGGATCTGCTTCAGGATGGCACAAAAAGAACGGCGGAAGAAATTACGGACAGCCTGCTGACCAACTACGAGTCCCTTTTTGACATACAGATCGTCCGCAGAAAATGTAACGCCTATGCAAAGGAAGGCCTGCTGCAAAAAGAAAAAAACGGCAAAACCGTTTTCTTTTCCCTCGACAATACACTTGCCGTCTGGATCAAAGCAAATGAAAATGTTCTGGACGCGCTTGCTTTTTATCAAATGGCGGAAGTTTTCGGCATTGTGGGCAACGAGTTGTCAGAACAGCTGGATCATCCAAACCGGAGTTTCCGCGTCAAACACAATTTTTTCGTACATACGCTGGAAGACGAAATCCTTCTTGCCCTGTTAGATGCCATGCGTCGTAAAAGCGCCGTAGAACTTACGATAAAAGGCGCAAAAAATAAGACTGTCGTTACCGCATCCTGTATCCCGCTGCAGATCTTTGTCAGCACCAGAAGCGGCAGACGCTTTCTATGCGCCTACAGCCGCCGGAAAAAGCGCTTTACCTGCTTCCGTCTCGACTCCATCAAACACGTCGAAGCATTAAAGCAGACGGATTCCTCAGAACAGTCGGAAGATGCGGCCGAATATGACAGACTCTTATACAAATTGAGTCAAAACCGCACAAAACTCTGGGGCGTTTCTTTTCAAAATGATGAAGGAAAACATTTTACTGACCGGCTGACAATGACGATACAGATTCTGGAACCCGACGAAAACTATGTCCTTACCCGTCTGAAACAGGAAGGCCGAAACGGTATGATCACCCAAACGGCGCCAAACACCTATCAATACGAAGTGGAGACGTTTGACTGTAATGAACTTCTGCCCTGGATACGCACCTTTACGGGAAGGATCCTCTCACTGTCATGCAGTGACCAATCGGTAGAAAGACGTTTCTACGAAGATTTACAGACTATGTATCAAATGTATCAAATAACTGAAGTTTGATACCCTCATCTTTATGATATAAAAGGAATGGTATAAAATATGGAACTGTTTTCTGAAATATACAGCTGTTATTACCAGGTATTAAGGCACCTGCTCTCCAGACGGGACGCCGTCACAATACAGGAGATCTGCACCGGAATTGCCGATGAGGGTTTTGAAGAAAGTATGCTTTCCATTATTCCCAAACTAAAAGACGGCTCCTGGAACTTATTTGGCCGGGACAAAGACCTATATCTTTCCCGGCTCACCCAAACCTTCCTGCAGCCGCTGTCCGGACTTCAAAAATCCTACTTAAAGGCCCTGCTCTCTGACCCGCGCATAGGCCTGTTCCTTGAGCCGGAACAAAAAACGTGCCTGGAGCATATGTTATCGGATATCACACCGCTCTGGAAACCGGAACACTTCTGCTACTATGACCGTTTTGCGGGCAGCGATCCCTATCAGGACGAAACATACCGCAATCACTTCCGCCTGCTGCTTCAGGCACAAAAAAACAAACAATATGTAGATATCGATTATACTTCTCCAAACGGCCGGCGTGTTCATCACCACTATATTCCGGCCCGCCTGGAGTATTCTGTTAAGAACGATAAATTCCGCCTTCTTGCTCTGAAACACGCCGGCCGGCAAAAAATGCGGCTTGAAATCTTAAATATTTCCCGCATGCAGAGTGTAAGACTCTTGGGAAAAACCTTTGCCCCCGAAACAGACTTAAATGCCGTCATCCGAAATTCTTACTATAAAGAACCGCTCAAACTGCATATCGTCAACAAACGAAATGCCCTGGAACGTGCCATGCTGCATTTTGCCAATTATGAAAAAAATACTTCCAGGATCGGCGAAAATACTTATGAATGCCTGATTTACTATAATCAGACTATGGAAACCGAGCTGTTGATAGAAGTCATGTCCTTTGGCCCGATGGTAACCGTTGTCGGGAACGAGAAGTTTCTTGGTCTTTTAAAAGCAAGGCTGCAAAAGCAGATGCGGATCACGCCGCGGGAAATTCAGGAGACACCTGCTCTGCCCCAATAAATCCCCCGATCACTCTCTAACGGCCAGCACTGCCATGTCCTCTTTGCCGGGCAGTTCGATCTTCACAGTGCCGTTTACGTTTTCCATCACAACTTTTCTGGTCATCTCCCAGGTATCGATCAACTCGATGCGGTAGTTTCCCTCCTCCGGCAGCATTAACTGCGTCAGGACTGCGCACTGTCTCTCCATAAATTTCAGATAAGCCTCTTTTCCGCAGTGTGCCAGCGCCACCCGCTCTTTTAACAAAAAGGGGCGCATCCGCTCCTTGGGCAGATCAAGCATTGCCATGAAAAAAGTATCCCCGTAAAGCTCTTCAAACGCTGTTCCTGCTTCCTTAGACGCTCTGCTCTCCTGCATAGCCGCTAATTGTCCTGCCTTCCAGACGCCGATCCCCTCTCCCAGAAAATCCAGGGGCCCCGGCAATGTCTCCACAATCTCTCTCAAAAAAGCAATCCTGGCAGGACTCTCTCCTCTCAGCACACCGCCTTTTGCCCACCAAAGCACCTCTTCCTCATTATAGAAAGTCTCTCCATGAGTACAGTACCCGCCGCAGCACATTGCCGTCCAGAAACGCCGCACCATTTCCCTGGCGGAAATATTTCCCCAGGAATGGATGATATTGCCCTCATAACGGCATTCGTCAAAAACCACAGGTTTGCCGTACTGCTCCCACAGCTCCGGCACTTCGTTCACGTTGACGTCCTGAATGCAGCAATGAGTAACCTCTTTCTGCTCAAAATCCCAATAAGCCATACAGTTATGATTGCTCAGACAATGCCCGTAAGGATCATGTGCCGCCGCAAAGCGGATGAAGTCCGTCCAGTCTTCCCGTTTATATTTGGGCATCAGGTCATATTCATTGGCTAAAGACCACCATAGATTAGGCATCGCCGAAAGTCTCCGCAGCAAATACTCCAGATAGACCAGGCAATCCTCCTTTGCAAGTTCGGAAAATCCCCATCTGTCATAAGGATGAAACAAAATCAGATCTCCCTGTATCCCCATTTCATCCAGTTCCCGGATCCGCGCTTCCAAAGCCTCCCAGTATGCGTTCACCGGCTTATGTACATCCCATTTTCCGTCCGTCTTTTCAAAAGGATAATGCACCGGATCATTGTGATTAAAATCGTAATGTTTGGGAAATACACAAAACCGCACTTTATTAAACGGTGATCTGCGCAGCGTTTCCATGGTGGTATCCACCAGATCCTTTTCCTGATGCACCATGGCATATACTGTAGTGCCAAAAGGCCGGTACCAGGTGCCGTCTTCATACCTGAAATGCATACCTTCCACGCGTACCATACCATGAGGGGCCTTCTGCCGTGCACCGCCTACGCCATCCGCCGCCTTCTGCACATCCGCAGGTTCACACATCTCCTCTCCCTCTCCGCTTACAACTCCCCATACTTTCCAACAGCACTTTCCGGCATCGGCAGGATAATAGCGGACTTTATACAATCCCGCGCCGGCATAAAATCCCTTTACCTCCGTTGTCTTCCCGGAAAGAGTAAATTCTGCTTTCACATCCGCCAATGCTCTGGAACCTTCCGGCTCCGGACCGGTAAAGGTCAATTCAAATGTTTCATACTGCCTCATGATGTTATTCCTTTCTTTCTGCCTGTCATATCCTTCACGAACAAATCGCGCCGGCGGCGCCGTTCCTTTTCCCCTATGATACACCCACATTTTCCATATCACAACTCCTACGGTCCGAAAAAAGAAAATTTCTCCGATAAAGATGTATAGAATATTATTCTGCTTGGAAGCCACCAGTTTCCCGCTCGAGAGCCTTGTTTCCGTCTAGAACTTAGCAAATACTATCCCTGCATATAAGCAAATAAAAAGTGTAGTGTCGGTATAAACAGACACATCCACAGACACCTGCCGTTCATGACAAGTACCTGTGCCAAAATATTACATTATGAGCAGGCTGTCCTTCACTTTCTGAAATGATGTTTGAATCTCAGGATGCTTCTTTTTTAATAATGTGCATTCTCGGCTTCTTCCTTTGTACGGTGAATTGTTCCCACCGGATGATGCGGCGGCGCATAAACCGAAGACAGTTTCAGAGGACTTCTGCCGATATTGATTACATTATGCCATGTTCCTGCCGGAACAAAAATGCTGTCCCCCTTACAGACTTTTTTCTGAAAATCCAGATCTTTCTCACAATCACCCATTTTTACCATCGCCATGCCCTGCTCAATCCGAATCAACTGGTCCGTATCCTCATGGATCTCCAGACCGATATCCGAACATGCCGGGATACACATCAGTGTCATCTGCGCATAACAGCCCGTCCAGATTTCGGTACGGTAATTTGTATTCTGCGGATCACTCTCATGACGGATAAGATCACAGCGATGGCGATCACATCATTGATAACCACCAACAGTATCAGCATTTTGGAAACAGGGCGTCCGCCTTATATTCCGTAACAATGGAGATCCCAGGGGCCAGCGCATACTTTTGATTCTTACTTATGGCTGTGAAATCTGGATAATCATATTCTCCACCCCTCCAGTACCGGGTTCTCTTTCCAACATGCTCCACCATTGAAAATCGGTATGTTGCCATTACGCTGCCTTAATCCTTGACGCATATTTCGTGCCCTGTTTTTACAGAAAGATAGAATGCACAAGACCTGTAAACATTCACGTCTACAGGTCTTCCTATTAAACTATTCAGTTCCTACCTCCCCGAGTAGGACTCGAACCTACAACCCCACGGTTAACAGCCGTGTGCTCTACCATTGATACGGTTACATACCGTAAAATCATCTCTTACAAAATATAAAATTGTCAATTCATTTTTAGAAAGCCCTTCGCTATTCTTCTATTTTGCTCCAGCAATGCATACAAATTTTATGTTGTGCATATGAAGGGTGATTCATGTCAATCATACCTCCGCACTTCGGACATTTAAAGCTATTTCCTATATTCATATTAAAATCTTCAAAAAACTTATCTTCCAAAGAAACCCTTCGAATCTCCCTAAAATCATCTATTGTTTCTATTTCATTTAAAAGAGAGGTATTTATTTTATTATGATATAAATTAGTACTTGTATAACAAGCATAATCTAAATAATATACATTATATACAACGCCTTTATTTCCCTTATGAGATATTCCCCTCTTTCGTAAATGAATTACTCGCAAATCTATTAAATCATTTAATTCCTTTACTTTCTCATACTTTTCCGGTATCAAAAAATGACATCTTTTCTTTGTTATAAGTATATCGTTAATAATCTTATCTAATAATAATTTTGCATTACTGTTGGCATCTACTGTCTTTTTCTTATCCACCCCATACCACTCAACTGTTGCATTACGAATATCCGCTACAACTAAATGCCTGTTATTGGTTTTAGTAAAAAATATATTATATGCAGAGATAAATATATTTAAAAAGTCTCTGGGAATTCCTGCAGATGCAATAAGTATTTCACGCAACGCCTGATTAGCTAAAAAAATATTTATAAAATTATGTACAGGACGTTTTTCCTTATTATCATAAAAAATTTCATATAATTGGGGATCCATCAAATATAATTGTTTATAAAGCAGTTCATTAAAAAAGGCTTTTGTGATTTCAGGATATAACTCATAGATATATCTATTGTCTAAAGGAAATCCAAATATATCCCCGCCATCCTCCAATCCGATTCTATTTTCAGAAATAAGCTGCGTTCTATTTGGAATAGCAGCAATTTTTAACGTTACTTTCTTAGGTACAAATGTTCTTTTCAAAAACTCAGCTAAAATATATTGACTTGTCTCCGGGATTTCAGACCACTCGTCAAGCAAACAAAATATTCTATCAATATCAACTGCTTCAAGTAATTCTGAAATAGCATCTGACATATCAGAAAATGAAATATACTTTATCTTTTCATCCTCTGACTCTATTTCTTTATTAACCTCTTTTGAACCAAAAAGTTCAGGAATTTTTGTTATTTTCAAATTTGTTGCCAATTTTTTTACTTCATTTACTCTAAAACCCGTTTCCCCCATTTTAGTAAAACTTTTACCATCAAAACTTCTGTTAAACTTTTCCAACAAAGCTAATATCTTTCTTCTTTGAGGATCAATAATAATTTTCTGCTGTTCAACAGTATACTCTTGATATAAATAATCCAAATTAACATATACACATTTAAGAACTTCTACAACAATTTCCTGAAAAATAATCAATGCATAATACAAATCATTATCACTTTCCAAGGTTGGTTTAAAAGTACGCAAATCAATATATACTGGCAAATACTTTTGATCATCTGCTAACAATTTTTCTTGTAATGCTTTTAATAAATGTGTTTTCCCAGTTCCACGCCTCCCATAGATAATCTGGTCTTTAATACTGGTCACCTTATCTAATGTTTCTAATCCCGCGTAATATTCCAGATAATTTTTTTCAGAATTATACTCTGCTCTCAAAAAACCATCTAATTTACTTACACTTTGTTGTACTCTTCTGCTTTTAATATCAATATTTCTATTCATTCGTTTTGCCATTTCTCATTCATCCAATCATGTATAGTAATCTCTTGTAAATATTACCCTTGTCCTTTTACTTCCATTACATAATCTCCCAATATCCATATCGTCTTCCTCCCTTACGTGTAATTCTCCCACTTTCACGAAGATTTTTTATTTCACGCTCAACTGTCCTTTTCGGAATAGTTAATATATCCGATATTTCAGCAATCGTAACTGCCTTGTTAGATAATATTACCATAATAATTCTATCTGCCAATCCGCCATTTAATCCGCCATTTTGGCGTTTTGGCGTCTTGGGTTCAGATATAGCAGCACTTTCAAAAGCTGAAAGTTTCACCGTCAAGTCATCACCTATCAAAATATACTCAGGCATTGGTGCTCCCAGTTCTTCACATGCTTCACAAATTTTTTGAATTCCACGTCCCCATGCTTCGATATATCCGGCACGATAAAATGTACCGGCCAAATCAGGATTATAAGGTCTGGAATTATGAATTCTCATCAAATTTTCAGTTGTCCAATCATTTGGAAATACACATGCATTACTAATATACATGTTTTTATCCTCAATCCGGATCTGGATTGGAATTCCGTCTTCCCATTTACAATGAATCAACGCATTATAGACAGCCTCACGAACCGCTTCTCTTGCAAAAGGATAGGTTTCTACCCGAACATCATTCTCATAGGTTATTTTTGCCTTCAAATATTTGAGATAAATCAAATCTACAACCCTATCCGCAATCAATATCAGAGAACCCTCAACAACATCTTGATATTGAAGATCCGATCCAATGCCAAATCTTCCTATTTTTACATAGCATCCCGTAAACAACCGCTGCGGATTTCTGTAAAATAATAACACTGCAGCTCTTTTTAACTTCCCATCTGTTATTAGTCCCAGCTTCTCAAGCAACTCCTCATTGCTGCACTCAACGTCCCTTTTTGTCATACGTTCAGTTCGCACGGTCTCTTTACGGAAAATTTCAAAACTCTCTATATCTAAATCAGAAACTGCTACGCTATCTACCGGCACTGCATCCCAGCGATAACCGGTTTTACGAACGAGAAACTCTGTTAATGCAGAACCACGAAGTTGCTGTTTTGTACTGCCGCTTCGATAATGATATTCCCCATGATAGCTGACAGGATATGTGCTTGGGCTTACAATGATTTCAATATAATCCAGTCCGTCCCTTTCCAATAGATTCACATCTGCAAGAATACCCATTGTATCCTTGATTTTATTAGGGATATCCTCGAGCAACTTCTTACTGTTAGAAATTCCTACAATCTTGCCATCATCTCTGACGCCGATATAAATACAGCCTCCCCTGGCATTAGCAAAACCGCATATCCACTTTAAATACTCATCCCTCCATGACTCTTTATATTCAATATTTTGACTTTCTGCCACTATATGCTCCTTCAAAAATTTATGATTTTCAGTAATTGCACATTTTTTATATCCTATACATTTTAACCAAACTATCAACCATCATTTATTGGAGTATAGCATATAAATCAAAATCCGTAAATAAATTTCCTTTGTCCTCAAACTGCCTGATTGACAATATAACAGTCTGGCAGAAATAATCTTTCCCTATATTTTCAGTCCTCTGAAGACAGATTACTGCCAGACAGTTACAACCAGAATACAGAATGCAACGCGATCCCGATTTATTTATCAGTTACAGTCATTTTTCGACAAATCAAAATATTCCTAAAATTTCTTTTCACCGGTTTGCTCTACCATTGAAATTCGATATGTAACCATTACGGTTGCGTTAACCTTTGCTGTATATTTCGAACCCAGTTTTTCAGAGGAGAAGCAAAATACATAAAAACCTGTAAACACTTTGTCTACAGGTTTTGTGATAAATTATTCACTTACCTCCCCGAGTAGGGCTCGAACCTACAACCCCGCGGTTAACA
>ERZ777011.3295-NODE-3295-length-10506-cov-3.241317_pt1 | contig 10506 bp, 10 predicted proteins | sample MGYA00374964_ERZ777011 | MGnify/ENA primary metagenome ERZ777011 (study PRJEB29310, sample SAMD00008975) | mouse gut metagenome | study: EMG produced TPA metagenomics assembly of the Metagenome analysis of fecal microbiota from mouse which was promoted...
TTTAATAAATTTTAATATTATACATCTCTCTGAAGATTTCCACATTTAATGGATCGCCTCGAGCCGCCGGCGGAGTTCCCGCCGCTTCTCCTCGAACGCTTTGCACAGGTAATACAGATGTCCTTTGATGCGCAATACCCGTCCCCACGGCATACTCCCGCTTTGCGTCAGCAGCACTCCTACCATCTGATGAACATACTCCTCGAGAGCCTCTATTTCGGCCTCCAACCTGGCAGTTGCTTCTTGCAGTTCCTCCATTTTTAAGAAATTTTAATATTATACATTTCTCTAAAGATTTCCACATTTAATGGCTCGCCGAGTTCCTCCGCCTCGCGGACCGCCCGCTCCATGTAGTCGTGCAACTCGCCGTAATTGTCGGCGATACGGGAGAGGAGCTGCCGGAGTTCCTCGTCTTTTATCTGCGCCATAAAGGCGAGATATCGGCGGTCGATCGGGGCGAGCGCCGTCTGCCCGGCCTTGAACCGGCGAATAAACTGCGCCATCCCTTTCACCCCTTTGTTTTTCAAATTTTGCAGCGCTACGCCGAACTCCGGCGTACCGACCAGCACGACCGGAACGACATGCCGCACACCGTCGTAAACAGCCTTGATGGCCTTGATCCCCGTCCTTTTAAGGTTCTCCACTTCGTCAAAAATCAGGATAGGTTGCTCGCCCCGCATGGCACGTTCGCGCAGCGCCTCGCAAATGACGCGCAGAAGGGAACCGTTCTTCGCTTTCGTGTCGATTCGTAGCAGTTTGACGAGCTCGGCCAACACGTCGCGAAGCGTATCGCAGTCATTCACGGTGATCCGGTAAACGCCGATGGGGTTTTTGACGCAAAATCGATCGATCGCATACGTCTTACCGCAGCCTGTTTCGCCGAGGATCATCCGCGACTCGCAGCGTTGCCGCGCCTCGGCCAGTGTATTGGTCATCTGAATGTACTGCGCGGTGTCGGCATGCTGCCAATAGGTCGTATCCGGATGCTGGCCGATGACGTCGGCAAGTTTGTGAAAAAAGGCGTCGCGGATCTCGGTGTTTTGATAAGTATATTTGCCACTGGCAGCCACGCTGTAATAGCTGGGACTTATCCCGGCCCGCCGACAAAGCTCTGCGGCGGTCATGCCGTTCGCCTGCAAGTACTCCTCGGCGGCGGACATAATACGGTCTTTGATAGAGTTCTCCATATCTATTTGTTAAGTAATTGACGTTTCTCGAATTTCCGACGTTCGCGGGCGAGGTACCGCGCTTCGATGTCGGCATTTTCCTGCTCCATCCGGCGATCCGCGGCGGTAGCCTCCTGCCTCTCCAGCGTCCGCCGCTTGCGCTCGGCCATTTTTTTATCGGCGGCCGTGATGGTGATAGTCTGCTCGTATGCCTCGTTTATGTCGGATTTTTGCAGTCCGAACCGCACCGCCTCGTCGTAGCCGTAACCGAACATATATTCCGATGTCCGCTGCAGCTCGTCCAATGCTTCGGCAGGACGCTGCCGGTCCGCCTCTTTTCTCTGGCGCAGATATTCTCGGGCAGCCCGATCCGCGGGCGTGGCCTCGATGTACGACAACGACGCCTTCGCCACCGGCGGGCAGGTCATGATAAAGCGACCGCCGAGGCTGTACAAGTCGGCACCCGACTCGTCGTATACTACCTGTACGCGGCTGTCGTAGCCGTTACCCGTGGCGCGGGAGATGGTTTCGGCACCCGTTCCCGCATAATCCGGAATCTCGTACATACAGGTGGCCGTCGCGCCCTGGGGCGTAACAAAACCCCTCATGCGCTCGATGGTGAGCGTGGTTCGCGTGCCGAAGATTTGCCGCAACTGGTGCGCATCCATCTCCGCACAGGCGGGATTCTTACGTGCAAACCGCTCGGCGGGAGATTCGCCACCGTTGACGCGGCGGTTATTCCACGCCTCGATACGTTTTTCCAACACCGCAACCGCTTCCGCATAGGTCGGATAATCGTACACGCTCATGTTGTCGGTATTGGCTCGGCCACCGATGGCGGCGTTGTGAGAACTCCGCACAAACTCCTTACATGACCGCAGGACGGCATTTTTGAACAACCGAAAATATTTTTCGGCGGGGTTTGCCTGCGAGTTATGCGCCTCGATACGGCGCACTCTATTGAATACCGTTGCCAGCCACTCCCGACTCTCGTTTTTGGAGAACGCCGGGGCGTTGTCGCTGACGAACTCGAACATCGTGCGGCTCCCGCCGCGGCGAACTGCCATACGGACGGCCTGCTGGACGATCGTAAAACTCTCCTCGCTGGAACCCTCCGGCGCAATACCATAGCCAGCGACGTAGCCGCTGGCCACGTCAGTAATCATCACGACGTACAGATTGCGCGTGCGTGTCTGCTCGGTGTATTGCTTGGTGTCTTTATCGAAAATGCGAGCGGTGTATCGGTAGCTTATCAAACCGGAACCGTCACCGCAAAAAAGCGAATGCGCCCACGTCAACTCCCGCGTGGGTATGTAGGTCAGATAGTGTTTATTATAGTAATCCTCGCCGTGCCTAAATACGTCGAAGCGTAACCGATTGGGCAACGAGGTGAGGCTCCTGCAAAACGTCCGTTCCGACACCGGCTTTTCGCCGATCTCGCAAATCGCCGGCACATATTGTTCGTTGTACAGCGCGGTGAGCGCCTCTTTCTGCGGCCCGTCGATGTTCGCGTAGGCCATCAGCATGAAAGCCTGGTGCACGTCGAACCGGTATATCTCGCCCGTCTGGTGATCCACGACGGGATATTTGCCGACGATACGGCGGTTGTTGTTGCCAATTTTTGCGGAAATGATCCACTTGCGCTGGTCGTCCTCGTCCGTCGGGAAACCGCGCAGTTTCATACGCAGACTGTCGCTGGTGGTGACCCGGAAATTCGACAGGCGTAACTCCGCAAGAATCTCGGCGCACGCTGTCAAAAACTGCCCCTGACCGGAAAACCCGTAGTTCTCGTAATCGCCATCTGCAATCGTTCGACGAATGAACCGACACCACGCCAGCGCACGCGCATATTCGCGGCATATCGAGAGGTCTATTCGGAAACCGCTTTGAGTCTGCAACCACCGAACATCCGCGTTATCGGTTATCTCCTGCACGATTGCCACCAGGGCGCCCCGTAGGGCTGCGCGGCGTTCCCGGCTCCGGGAGAGCTTACGCTCATCGACCTCCGCCAGCAGCTCCTCTTTCGTGGGCAGGTAGTCTCGGTAACAGGCGGGTTTTCGGTTCGGGATCGTGTCGATATCGTAATAATACTGGCCGTCTTTGCGGCCCCACCGCCACGATTTGCCAGGTTTCGCGCCCAGGAAAAAATCGGGTTGCGATGTAACCGCCTGCCACGAGGCCGGAAGGGATTGTTTGTAACGAACACGAATAACCCGCAAGTATTCATCGTCAATTTCGCAACGATCCATGACCAAACGTTGCGATACCCACACGGTAACCCCGTCGGAGGTTTCGCGAACAAGTATGTCGTTTGGTACGATCATTTTAAAATCCCTTTCAAGCGCCGCAAACCGGCATTAAATTTTCAAACGTTTAAACACTACAAATCCCGGATGAATTCCCGCTTACATATGGGGCATTCGGGAATACCCTTAGCGATCCATTTGTTAGTGATTCGTATCGTATACCCGCACTTTTCGCAAACACATTTTACCAGGCGGCATCGGTCGGGTTTGATATTCGGCATACTGTTATGAAGGCTGGCGTGCGGAAATGCGCCAAGCTTGGATACAAGGTGTTCAAAATATTGTTGAAGGCTTTCGTTTGCTGTCGATGATGACATTTGCCCTTCCAGGCCCACGAACACGCCCAATTCCCGAAAATCCTTGCCATGCCCGGCAATGCCGCAGGCATGGATCATTTCATGAACAAGGATCGACAATACTCCCTCCGCTCCTTCGACCTGCGAAACGGTCGGATTGATGTATATCTGTGCGATGCCGTCCGTAGCCATGGCCGACATGCAACATACACCCAGCACGCGCCGTTTGCCGAGACCGCGTTTTGGTGGAAAGCCTATAGACACTCTCACCCGGGGCACCTCGACACGTTCTCTAAATAGCGGCCGCAATTCATCTACTGCCGCATTTAGCCAACTTTCGCGCGTATCGTATTTCCGATTCATCGTTTAAACGTTTTTCGTTGTTCCCACCCCGGTCTCGCTCCGGGAGGCGGCCTTGTGCCGCTGCGGGATTTTGATTAAATTTGTAATTTCAAATTCTGTAGCGTATGGAAAAATTGAGCAACCACTTCACTAATGTTATCCGCAAAAGTCTTGTACAGATATATATCGACATTCTGGATTCTTTCAAAAAGTGTTTTCCGGCATTTTCGTATGAAATAACAGACAATCTGCGGGTTTCGGAAGCAGAATTGCCAATCGGCATGTTCAAGGAAGAGGAATATCGACGACTATATGTATCTGTTTCAATTTGCGACCCGTCTCCTTTTGTTGTGCACGAGACCGAGCGGGCTTACCACACAATGTGTCTTTCCAATCCTTTGTCTCCCTTTCTAAAAGGAGGGTTTTTCCCAGAATCGGAAGACATCCGAGAGTGGTGAGTTCTTCTACAATCCTTTCAACAGGTTGCGGGTCTTTTCGAGACTTGGCTACACGAATTACATTCTCAATCCTCTCAAGGATTGCGTATTGGGTTTTTGTATTCATCTTTTTATATTTTAATCTCGTACCCCGCCCCGGCATCGCTCCGGCAAGACGTCCGTTCGTGGCGGGGTTCCGTGCTGAAATGCGTTCCTTCCGATCCGCCAATAGTCACTAATTGTCGAATTCTGTAGCTTTTAATTCATCGGCGATACCCGGATATCTTTGGAAATGCCCCGGTTGATATTCTATCCTTGCGTTTTCCGGCTTAAGTCTGCCGAGTGCAAACAAGAGTCTCTCCTCCTCCTGAGCGATATACATGCACGTCCAATTAAGCCTGGCGACAATAGCTTGATATCGTTTTTTTGTCAACCCGCTCTTCATACTTTCCTCGTTCAGCTTATCACGTCTATCACATAGACGCTTATATTCGGCGGCGTGCTGTTTGATGTAATCTTGTCTTTTCATATTTGTAAGTTTTGCGTATTTGCATCTTGAGACATGCTTACGGCGTTTTACCGCCTAATTAAACACACGGTTCTGTTCACAATCCACCGAGCCTGCATTTCCAGCCGGTAGCGAAGGCGCGGACGCCTATACAATACTGTAATTCCTTCCATATCATTAAATTTGTCAGTTAGCTGTCTCTTCGAATAACAGGCCTACTTTTCGTTTAGCGAGCAGCGCCTCCGCAGTCCGGAGAACCGGCTCGGAAACCCCCTTACCGTGTAGTACGTAAGACACCCATATACGTGTCACGCCCATACGGCGGGCAATCTTGCTTATATCACCCATACGCAATTGGGCGAGAATGCGCTCACACCGGGCCGCCCTTTCGTCGGGGGCGGTCGATTTCATTTTATGAGTTGCCTGTTTCATTTTTGAAACTATTCTTTGTTACTTTTGCGTAAACTTTTCACCTGCAAACATACAAAAGATTTCGCCAAGATGCAAGAAAAAGAGCAAAAGATTTCGCCAATCAAGGAAAGGATTTTATATTTCGCTGACTATTTAGGGATTAGCAAGCGAGATTTTTATAAGACGATTGGAGTGTCCCGCGGAACTTTGGAATCGAAAACAGGCATTACCGAGGATACTATGGCGAAATTTATCGCCAAATATCCAGAGGTTTCGTTAGAGTGGTTAATTACCGGACAAGGTTCGATGTTTATCTCCTCCGAAAATTTTTTTGGGAAAAAAGGTCATTCCAAAACTACAAAAAACGTTATCAAATCAAATGATAACATTTTTGATAACAATTTTGATACGGAACGAAAACTACAAAAAACGTTATCAAATGGAAAGGTCGCTTCATCACAGTCGGAGGAGCCGGTAAGATATGATCTATCTACCACCCGACCGGCCATCGCGAGCGATCGTGTGACAGCTTACGAAACCGGGCGACGGTTGGCCGAAGTACCCGTTGTGGATATCGAAGCTGCGGCGGGCGGCGGGGCGCTAAATAGCGACTATTTAGACGAGTCCGACGTATTGGGCATCCCCGCGTCCATTCTGCCTCATACATCCTCTAAACGGCTGTGTATATGTGTTCGTGGCGAATCCATGGAGCCGACGCTCTACGACGGCGTCCGTGTGGTGGTACGCTTGCTGGATCGAGCCGAATGGGCGGGAATCCGCAACAGCGAAGTATATGTTGTGACGGATCGCGAGGGAAACACGTACATCAAGCGACTGCGCAATAAATTGCGGTCGCGCGGCGTGATAGCACTCGTTTCCGACAATCCCGACAAGCGTCGTTACAAGACGTTTGAATTGTCTGAGGACGAGATATTTAATGTGTGGGTCGTCGAATTGGCGATATCGGACAGTCTACAGGCCCCTGAGCGGGATGCCATTGACGAACTGCGCGACCAGGTGGGTGATCTGCGGGACGTAGTCGACACCCTCGTCCAGCGCTTGCAGTAGCGCCCTAAATTGCCGCCGAATGAGCGCAGGCGGCACGATTCCTCGCCCGAATGGCAAAAGGCTCTAAAAATGGCCTTTCCGGCGATATTCAACAGTTGCCCGCCGCGCTCGCCGCAACAGGAGGCCCGCACTAACGGCATTCCAGACGCCGCCGTTTGTTGCAGTCATGCGGTTTCTCCTCCGTCTTCTTATAGTAACCGCAATTTTTCCCGTCGTTTCTTATAAAAAAAGGCCCGAACTGGGCCTCATCTCCTTGAAAAAACGACATCAAAATTATACCTTCTTATATTTTCCTTTTCCCGCTATTTTCCCCTTAACTAACTATCTTATATATATTTAAAGCATTTCCCCCATTCTGTAGTTTTCGTATGGCCCCATATACCGCCAGGCATACACGATGTATGCGAGGACGAAAGGAATGAGCAGCGACACCACCGACATCACCTTCAGCGTAAAGAAGCTCGACGACGCATTGAAAATGGTCAGCGAGCTCTGCAGGTCGGCATTCGAAGGATAGAAGGCCGTTCCGTTGTAACCCGCCGTAAGGAGCAGCGAGGCGACAGTTACGACCGTCCCGATACCTGCAGCCCATATCCCGTGACGGACACCCGCACAGGCAAGCGAAACGACGATACCGTACAGTACGCCCGCGACACCCAGCAGAAACGCGATACCCACGGCAGGCATCTCCACCATATTCAGGAAATATTTGTGCCGCTGCACGACAACCTCGCCCGTCGCGGCATCCACCGCATAACCGTTACCCAGAAAGGTCCACACCACGAAAACGAGGAAGAAGACCACGAAAGGCAACGCATTGCACCACAGACCGCGCCGGCACCGGGCACGCAGCGCCTCGTCGCCCGCCCGGTTGATGAAGAGCAGCAGTGCGAGCGTCCGGGCCAGGAAGAGCATGGCAGCACCGAGGCACAGGTTGCGGGGATCGGCCACGGCCTCCAGTCCGTGCCACGCATTGCCCCAACGGCTTATCACGGGCGCTCCCACCGTCGTGATGTTGTCCCTGGCCACCGTAAAGTCGGAACCCGTAAAGAACGTCCCCACCACGACCCCGATGAGCAGCGTGCCGAGCAGACCGTTGATAAAGAGAAAGATATCGTACGTCTTCGTGCCGAACACGTTCCCCGGCCGGGAACGGAATTCGTAGGAAACCGCCTGCAGCACGAACGAAAGCAGGATGAGCATCCAGAGCCAGTAGGCCCCGCCGAAGCTCGTGGAGTAGAAGAGCGGGAAGGAGGCGAAGAGGGCTCCGCCGAAGGTGACGAGCGTGGTGAAGGTATATTCCCACTTGCGCCCCAGGAGGGAGAGCATGATCTTCTTCTGACCATCGTTTCCCGGCAGCGAGAAGAGCATGGACTGGCCGCCCTGCACGAAGAGCAGGAATGCGAGCAATCCGCCGAGCAGCGAGATGAGGAACCACCAGTAGTGTTGTAAAAAGGAGTATGTGATCATGGTCGTCTATTTTTCCGGTTTGTCAATAGTCCCCGCAGGCACGGTCGCGTCCGGCCCCCTCTTTATCTGACGCAGCATGATGCGCACTTCGGCCACCAGCAGCACTGAGAAGAGGACGAGGAAGATGAAGAAGGTGAGCCGCACCGACTCGGCGGAGATGCTCGAGATGGCCGCCTGCACGGGCAGAATATCCTGAATGGCCCAAGGCTGACGCCCCACTTCGGCCACCACCCAACCGGCTTCGCCCGCGAGATACCCCAGCGGAACGGTGAGCAGAGCCGCCCAAAGCAGCCAGCGCTGCCGGGCGATGTCGCGCTTCCACACGCAGAACCCCGCCACGAGGAAGAGCAGGATGAACCACATCCCCAGAACCACCATGATGCGGAACGAATAGAAGGTCAACCCTACCGGCGGAATGAGCGCTTCGGGGGTTTCGAGGTAGCCGTAACCGAAGTAGGCGTAGTTGCGGCGCAGCTCCTCTTTATGAACGGCTGCAGCTGCGGCATCACCGGCCTCCACAGCGGACCTGTACTCGGCCAGGGCTTGTATGGCGAGCCGTCCGCGGGCCTGCATCTCCTCGAAGGAGAGGGCCTCGCGGCCGTCGGGCATCTCGTAGCCCCCCTCGATGATGTCGCGAATACCGGGAACGAAAGCATTGAAGTCCGAGAACCCGAGGAACGAAAGCATCTTCGGAAAGGCGATGCGCCCCACCACCGGCTGCACGCCGTCGTCCCACGACTCCTTCTGCGGGTTCAGGATGCCCACACCCACCAGCTCCACGCCTTCGTATCCGTCGTAAAGGGCCTCCATGGCGGCCAGCTTCATGGGTTGGTAGCGAGCCACGTTGGTGGCCGCCCCGTGGCCCGTGGCGATGACCAGCAGCGAAGCCGCCACACCGAACGCCGTTCCCACCTTCAGACTCCTGAGAGCGAAATCGGTGTTGCGCCGGCGAAGCAGGAACCAGGCGCTCACCCCCGTCACGAAGAGTGCGCCGAGCACCCAGCCCGACAGCACGGTATGGCTGAACTTGTTGATCGCCACCGGCGAGAGGAGAATCGACCAGAAGTCGTGCATCTCGTTGCGCACCGTGTCGGGATTGAACTCCATCCCCACAGGGTACTGCATCCAGGCATTCGCCACCAGTATCCACAGCGCCGAGATGGTAGCGCCCGCCACCGTGAGCCACGTGGAAGCGAGATGGGCCCCCCGACTCAGCTTTTTCCATCCGAAGAACATGAGCGAGATGAAGGTAGCCTCCATGAAGAAGGCGAGAATAGCCTCTATGGCGAGAGGCGCCCCGAAAATATCCCCCACGAACCAACTGTAATTGGACCAGTTGGTACCGAACTGGAATTCGAGTACAAGTCCCGTCGCCACACCGAACGCGAAGTTGATGCCGAACAGCCGCATCCAGAAGCGGGCCGCCATCCGCCACTCCTCCCTGCCCGTGCGGACATAGAGTGTTTCCATGACCGCCATAACGACCCCCAGACCGAGTGTCAGCGGTACGAAAACCCAATGGTACATGGCCGTCATGGCGAACTGCGCCCGCGACCATTCTACTAATGAAGCAGTCAAAAATCCCATCTGATTTCTATACAGGTTAAAAATTAGTTATGCCGACGGGGCGCCCGGCACCCCCTTACTTGCCCCTTTCCACCAGTTGGCTCCCCACATGGGAGGCCCGCTCTCCGTCCGTATCGAAACGGGAACCGAGGATATTCGGAAAAAAGAACGCCCGCAGAATCGCGAACATGATAAAGAGCTTGAGCAGCACGACGATCCCCAGCGTCCGTCCCAGGGGCATACCGCGCAGCCCGTCCCGGACCAGAGCGGGAACCGCTTTCGCCGTATCCAAAAAAGCAGCCATAGACAAATTCGTACTTCGCATGCCGGCACTGCCTGCGACCGCCATGCAGATTATGCGAGCTAAAGGTAGCAAAAATCGGGGAAAACCCTGTTCGGCAATGTCCTGACATCCTCACAGAGGCACAAAATCTTCGGAAACGAGGAGCAGCCCGCATACGACAACCCGACAGCGGCACCCCGCGACGCATCCCCTTCCCCTCCGCCGCACGCCGGTCGGCAAGGACCGGCCTCCGTTCCCGCCGGCATGACGGAGGCCCGCTCCACCGGTACCGCCCCGACGAAGGCGGGGAGCGACGGCAACCCGCCCGCGTAACGGGAAGCGCCGTAACGATACGCCGCCCACCGGCCGACGAAAAGGGGCACGGCTTCCGCCGCACCCCTTCCGCAGGTTTCGTCGTGCGCAAAGCCTCCGAGGGCGCTCCGCGTCTATTCGTCGTAAATCAGTTCGAAATCATCTACCCACAGGATGCTGTTGCGACTTCCGGTATAGTAGTCGCCGTACCGCGAGGCCGAGCAAACGAGCACGATATGCGTAGGCACGATGTCGGTAGCCCGGTAATCGAGCTTGATCGTCACCTCCTGCCCCTCCTCCACGGATTGGTCGAACACCATCTCGCCGTAGGCCACGACCGC